>Ga0316190_10001019_pt1 | contig 20054 bp, 18 predicted proteins | sample Eddworburrow2_MG_FD_204929 | JGI IMG/M metagenome (GOLD analysis project Ga0316190, IMG submission 204929) | Coastal sediment microbial communities from Maine, United States - Eddy worm burrow 2 | ecosystem: Environmental > Aquatic > Marine > Coastal > Sediment | place: USA: Maine | collected... | reverse complement strand
TGAACCAGAGCTTCTGATAGGAGCGGCTCAACGGATGCAACAACAGCACCGCTTGGGCGATCGAGAACATCAGGCTGATGACAAAACCACCTGCCCCGCGATTCAAAACCAGGTTGAGCAGCAAGCCCACCTCGAGGATCGACAACGCCACGCCAAGGTTGTATCCCCAACGCTTGTCGTTGGCGATGGCAAACCCGGCCACGCCTGCACCGATCACCGCCGCCAGCCCGAGCAACCCGCCGAGTGCGCCCACGCTCAGGACCCGGCCGAGCTCGCTGAAGACCGATCCGAAGATCAGACCGAACACCGCGGTGGCGTACAACAAGAACACCCCGATCTGAAGGGTCTGGGGCTGTGACGGGTTCGTCCAACGGCGGGTCTCCATGACCAACAGTCTGGCAGGCGTCGTGCTCGCTGCGGGCGCAGGACACAGAATTCGCCCCCTGAGTCGATTCCGACCAAAGCCCCTATGTCCCATCGCCAACCGCCCCCTGCTCGACATGGCCCTCGATCGGGTCGAACCGGTCGTCGATACTCTCGCGGTCAACGCTCATCACCATGCTGAACAGATAGCGCAGCATCTGGCCGAACAGGTCGCGCCCCACCTCGCCACGCCCGTCCACCTGTCGCTGGAAGAGCCTGAAGCGCTCGGCACCGCCGGCGCTCTTGGTGCCCTACGCGGGTGGCTCGATGGCCGCGGCGCCCTCGTCGTCAACGGCGACACCTGGTGTGAGGCTCGATTCGAGGAGTTCGTCGCTGGCTGGGACGGCGAACGGATACGCATCATGGTCACCGGCGACGCGCCCTTCGGGCCCCGCAGCGGTGTCGTCGCCTCCCTGGTCCCCTGGCCTGACATCGCTCCCCTGGCTGCGACACCATCGGGCCTCTATGAGCTCTGCTGGCGCGCCGCCGCCGAAGCGGGACGGGTCGACACCGTGGCCTACCACGGACCATTCGTCGACTGTGCGCGCCCCGCGGACTATCTCAGGGCCAACATGGAGGCCCTCTTGCGGCACACGACGCCGACCCCCGGGCTGATCCTCGGCGAAAACGTCACGATGTCCGGATCGGCCCACGCCGCCATCATCGGCGCGGGAGCCGCCATCGGTGGAACAGTCCATCGCAGCGTGGTGTGGCCCGGCGCCGTCGTCCGAGCCGGCGAGACGCTGGTCGACGCCATCCGCATCGACACCCGCACCACTGTTCTCATCCGCTGCTAGCACGGCCCTGATCCGCTGCTAGCACGGCCCTCAGACGAGGCGACGTCGGGTGGCCCAGCTGGTGAGCTCATATCGACTCGTGAGCTGGAGCTTGCGCAGCACAGCCGACGCGTGGGATTCGACGGTCTTGATGGAAATGGTCAGCTCGCGGGCGATCTCCTTGTACGCATATCCGCGGGCCAGATACCGCATGACCTCCTGTTCCCGGGGCGTCAAGCGGTCCAGCTCAGGATGGGCCGGATCGGGGGCATCGCGGGAGAAGGCGTCGAGCACGAAGCCGGCGAGACGCGGCGAGAACACAGCATCACCACCGGCCACCTTGACGACCGCTTCGGCCAGCTCGTCAGGAGCGATCGATTTGGTGACATAGCCCCGCGCACCGGCGCGGATCGTGTCGATGACGTCGTCGGCTGCATCGGACACCGACAACGCGAGAAAGCTGACGTCGGGGTATTCGTCCGCTATCGCGGCGATGACCGCCGAGCCGTCGCCCCCAGGAAGATGGACATCGAGCAGGACCACATCGGGCTGCCGGGCGGCGATGACCTCGATGGCCTCAGCGACGTCGGAAGCCTCCGCGATGACCTCGAGTCGAGAGTCGACCAACTCGGCCCGCACACCAGCGCGGAACAGAGCGTGGTCATCTACCAGCACGACGCTGATCGGCTTGTCGTCCATGTCATTCACCATTCGTGTTCGAGTTCACCACACGAGGCAGGAACAAGCGGACCTCCGTCCCCTCACCCACCTCGCTTGTCACTTCGGCCCGGCCCCCAACCCGGTCGAGTCGGTCGAGGATCGAGTTTGCTATGCCCTGGCGATCCATTCCGATATCTGCGGGGACAAACCCGACCCCCCGGTCCCGGACGAACACCGAGATCAAAGCCGGTTCGATCTCGACATAGACCGCGATCTCGTCGGCCTGCGACCACTTGGCCGCATTCACCATCGCCTCTCGGGTCGCCGCGACCAGAGCCGTGCCGGCCTCGTCCAGCTCGAGCTCACCGACCACGACGATCTCCACCCGGACGCGGTGCATGTCCTCGATCTCCGCCGCCGCGTCTCGAATAGCTGATCGCAGGTCGGTGGCCTCCACCCCGATCGGTCCGTCGTAGAGCCAGCCCCGGAGCTCCCGCTCTTGACGGCGAGCGAGCGCGACGGTACCCGGCTCGCTCGACTGTCGTTGGATCAGCGCCAACGTCTGGAGTACCGAGTCGTGGAGATGGGCCGCGACCTGGCTTCGCTCGTCGGCGCGGATTCGCGCCTGCCGCTCCGCGGTCAGCTCATTGGCGAGCGACCAGATCCAAGGGCCGAAGATGAGTCCCGCCCCGGCCAACACGACCATCGTCGCGAAGATGCCATCGCGCGCCGCCGAGAACGACACCGACACCACAGCCGCGAGCCCGCTTCCCACCAAGAGCATGCCTCCGGCCACACGGGCGATGGCGAGACGGCGTTCGGTGCCGCTCAAGACCACCTCGACATGATCGGTCTGCCACGCCACGACCGCTCCCGCACCGACCAGTAGCACCGGCCAGACGATCCGGTCGCCGAGGCCGAGCCACCGAAGCAAGAACAGGACCCCGCCGGCGATCATCGCCATCCCGAGCACCCTCGTGCGGTCTGTCGCCGCGGTGAAGGCGACGGGCCCCGCGTGGGCGGTACCGATGTGGCGGTCCGGTTCGCGACCAGAGAGGTCCTTCACCTCTCCAGGATCTCACGCCTGGCGCGAAGATCCCATCGGTGGTTCCCCGGTCGGACCCCGTTGGTCTGGTTCCACAACTCTCGGGGTCGGCTCGGGGTAATCCCCGATGGATGAACCGTGAGCGAATCGGCGAGGATGGCGTCATGGCCGGAACCGACGCCCCGAGGACTCCCCCACCGGCCCCGGCCCCTGGGTCGCAGGGTTCCGGCTCCGCGAACGGGGTGAACGCCCAGCTCCGCCGAAGCGAGACCGACTGCTATCTCGCCGGCGTGGCAGGTGGCATGGCCGCCTACTTCGGCCTTCCGGTCGCCCTCATCCGCTTCGGGTGGTTTCTGCTCGGGATCGCGGGCGGCAGCGGATTGCTCCTCTACGGAATCGCCTGGATCCTCATACCCGACAAAAGCGGCTCGCTGCTCGATCGCATGTTCGGGCCGACGGACAAGGCCCCAACCCCTCTCGTCATCGGCATCGGGGTCGTCGCCGCCGCCCTACTGGGCGCCATATCCGTCGACGGCGCACTCGGGCTGGTCGTTCCGTTGTTGTTGGTGATCGGTGGGGTCGCGCTGGTCGTACGAGAACCTGCCCAGCCCGGCCCCGACCAGGCCGTCCGTCCGTCTTCGATGCCCCCACCTCCCCGCCCTCCCGCCTACACCGCGCCCAGAAAGCCGGTTCTGCCCCTCGATCCCACCGCACCCCGGGGCCCGTACGCCGATGCGCCCCCCACAGACGCCGACCCACCGATCACTACCCGCCGCAAACGCCCACGTTCGTACGTGACCCGCCTGACCCTCGTGGGCATCGTCACCCTGTTCGGCGTGCTAGGGCTGGCGGACTGGGCAGGAATCATGGGCTTCGCTCCCCTCTCGGCAACCGCCATGGCCCTCACGCTCGTCGGGGTGGGTCTGGTCGTCTCGAGCCGGTTCGGACGGGGCCGGGGACTCACCTTCATCGGGTTGTTGCTGACCTTCGTGTTGACCGCGGGCGTGTTCGTGCGAGACCTCGCGGTGGCCGGCAGTGAGCAGCTTCTCATCCCCCGGACGATCGCCGAGCTGAGCGAGAGTCCGTCGATGGAAGTGGGTCGACTCGAGATCGATCTGCGTTTCCTCGACCGCGCCGCGCTGGCCCGCCTCGACGAGCCCGTCACGATGCGCACGAGCGTCGAGATCGGCGAGCTCGTCCTCATCGTCCCGCCCGACCTACCCATCAGGTTCACCGGCACCGTCGAGATTGGAGCGGTCACGACGCGCGTTGATGAACCGCCACGCCCGAACCCCGAGGAGGACCCCGACCTGCTGACCCCACCCGATGCCATGCTTACGGGCGAGACCCGCGCCGGATTTGACCAGAGCTTGTCCTACCGCCAGGCCGACCCGGAACTGGTGATCCTCGCCCAGGTCGAAATCGGGGCCATACGAATCGAGCGCCGCCCATGAGACCTCACGCCCGCGACGGCAGCGCCCTGTTCTTCGGCGTGCTGTTCATCGGTATCGGCCTCACGTACCTCGTCAGGGAACTCCTGAGGCACGGCGTGGGCGAACACGTCGGCATCGACGGACAACTGGATCTTGGCGCAACCGTCGCCCTCAGCGCCACCATCGCCGGCGTGATCGGCCTCATCGCGATCCTGGCCCAAGCCCGGGCAGATGAGCCCGAACCCTGAAGCCCTCCAAGGTGGGTCTCAGCACCCGCCCGACTTGTCAGCCTTCCGGTACCAAGAGGCTGTCGAGCACATGGATCACGCCGTTGGTGGCGGGCAGGTCGGTTTCGACGATCGAGATGTCGTTCAGTGTCGAACCGGAACCGTCGAAGGTCAGCGCACCACCGGCCAGCGAGGTGAGCTCTCCACTTCCCAGATCAGCGGATTCGATCCGCCCCTCCACCACATGGCTGTTCAACAACTCGGCCAAGCCCTCGGGGTCCTCGATCAGGCTCTCGAGCATCGCCTCGGTGAAGGCGTCGTCGGTGGGAGCGAAGATCGTCACCGCCAACCCGTCCTTCAACACGTCGGCCACGCCGGTTTCGGCCACGTTCGCCCCCTCGACCAGGTTCGAGAAGCGTCCATCAGCATCCAGTACGTCGAACACCGACCCGGCGATCCGAGTCTCACCGGTGATCTCCACGCCCTCTTCGATACTGCTCGAGCACGCGAACCCCACCAGGGCCAACAGTGCGGCGAGCGCCAAGAGATGATGGCGCCGCGCGGTGCCCACCGGAGCGGTCCGACATTGACCATCTTTTGCTCGCGTCCGCGGCGAAGCGGTTTCTGTTGAGAACGACTCCATGGCAACGTTCTACCATCGGACGCAGCCCACGCCGTACCAACCGCCCGATCGGCCGGCGGACACTCGTGATCGCAACGCTGGTCACCGTCATGGCGGGTATCGCGGTGACCTACGCCAGGCGTCCCCCACCGCCCCCGCCAGACGTTCCTACGTCGAGTTCCGCGATGCATGCGCCTACCGAAGCTGACCCCAACCTCGCGGTGACCGCGGTGGCTTGGCAAGGGTGCGACGACGGGTTCGAATGTGCACAAGTCACCGTGCCGCTCGACCACAGCGATCCCGAGGGTCCGATGATCGACCTCGCCCTGATCAGGCTGCCGTCCTCGTCCGCCGAGCCCATCGGATCGTTGTTCGTGAACCCCGGCGGCCCAGGAACATCGGGGGTGGAGTACGTCCGCGCCACCGGCGGGGCTCACCCCTCCCTGCACCAGGACTTTCACATCGTCGGGTTCGACCCGAGGGGCATCGGCGGCTCCGATGCCCTGATGTGCGGTGAGGGATTCGGGGCCTTCGACCAGCTCGACCCGGTCCCAGACGACGACGGCGAGCAAGCGGTGCTCGACGCCGCCGCCAAAGCCTTCGCCGACAGCTGTGCGGCGCAAGGCGAGCGGAGGCTGTCCCATATCGGCACGACGTCGGTGGCCCAAGACCTCGAGTGGGCGAGACAGGCGGTCGGCGACGGCCAGCTCAACTATCTCGGCTTCTCCTATGGCACGGCCATAGGTCTCGCATACGCGGAGCTGTACCCACAACAGATCCGAGCCATGGTGCTCGACGGTGTGAGCGACCCGACCCAGACCCTCGAGGAACTGCTCTTGGGGCAGGCGATCGCGACCGAGCGGGCCATGACCGCCATCCTCGACGCCTGCGACCGATCCGACGACTGCCCCCTGGGCACTCCGGCAGCTGAGGCCTATGAGCGTCTGGCCCGCCGCCTCGACGACGAACCCCTCGCCACCGGGTCCGGACCGGTTGGCGCATCCCAGCTCGACAACGCGGCGATCATGTCCAGCTACAGCCCTACCTTGTGGTCCCGATTTCACTCGGCGTTGGCCGATGCCGACCGGGGCGACGGTCGTGGACTGGCCGACATGGCGGCCCGCTACTCGGGTCTGACCTCGTTCGACGCCTACCTCGCCGTGACGTGTGTCGATGCCCCCCACCCCGTGGGGAGCACCGACTATCAGCGGTTTGCGGCGAGGCTGGCTGCTGTGGCCCCCCGATTCGGGGCGTCGATTGCCAACGAGCTCCTGCCCTGTGCGTACTGGCCGGTGGAACCGAGCCGCACCCCGGGCCCGGTCACGGCGTCGGGAGCGGCTCCCATACTCGTACTCAACAAGACCAACGACGCGGCCACCCCCCTCGAGAATGCTCGGCGGGTCGCGGCGAACCTCGAGTCGGGCCGCTTGGTCATCCACGAGGCCGATGGCCACACCAGCTTCGGCGAAACCGAGTGCACAACAACGCTCGTGCTCCGCTACCTGGTCGACCTCGAGGTGCCTCCCGTCGGCACCGTGTGTGATGACCGCTGAGCGAGTGCGCGGATCACGCTGGCCCCTGATCCGCTCGGCCTCCAACAACTCACGTTCTGGCCCCCAGCTTCCGGCCACCCAGCTTCTGGCCACCCAACCGCGGTCCGGGCGTCACACGGCACGGTCCGCTATGACAAAGCGCTAACCTGCGCCTGCTGTGGAGTTCAACCTCGCGGATCTGTTCCAGGCGGTCGCCGATCATGTGCCCCATCGTGAGGCGTTGGTCGCGGGCCCGGTGCGGCTCACCTTCGCTCAGCTCGACAAGCGCGCCAACCGGGCAGCCCATGTGCTGAGCGATCTCGGGCTGTCGGCCGGTGACCATGTCGGGCTCGCCCTGTGGAACGGCAACGAGATGGTCGAGCTGATGCTCGGCGCCTTCAATGTCGGGGTGGTACCGATCAATGTGAACTACCACTACACCGCCGATGAGCTCAGGTACCTGTTCTGTGACGCTCAGCTCGATCTCATCGTCCACGAACCGGATCTGGCCGACCGGGTCGACGACGCACGGGCGTCGATGACCCACCCACCGGCGGTGCTCGAACGCGGCACGCAGTATGAGCTCGCCCTCGCCACCCGAAGTGACGAACGACCGACCATGTCTCGCACCGGTGACGCCCCCTACATCCTGTACACGGGGGGCACGACCGGCATGCCAAAGGGCGTGATCTGGCGGCACGAGGACATCTTCTTTGCCGCCATGGGCGGGGGCAGTCGCACCGGTACCCCGATCGATCAACCCGAAGACATCGTGGCCCAGCTCCCGTTGGGTTCGACGGTGTCGCTGCCGGCCAGCCCGCTGATGCACGGCACAGCACAATGGTCAACGTTCTCCACCCTGTTCGCCGGTGGCACCGTGATCCTCTCGACCGACCGGGCCATGGAAGCCCACCAGCTGTGGGGCCTCGTCGAACGCGAGCGGGTATCCCATCTCGTGCTCGTCGGGGACGCGTTCGCGCTACCGCTGGTCGAGGCGTTGGAGTCCCAACCTCATCGCTGGCATCTCGATGGGGTGACCGTGATCCTCAACGGCGGGGCCATCCTCTCACCAAGCGTGCGACACGCACTGTTGCGGCACCTGCCCGGAGCCATTGTGGTCGACGGCTACGGAACCTCGGAGACGGGCGGCCAGGGACGAATGATCGTGTCGCCGGGCCAGCACTCGACAGGTCCACCATGCTTCCAGATGAACAACTCCACCGCTCTGCTCGACGAGCTTCACCGGCCCTTGAGCGCCGGGTCGACCGACATGGGGCGGTTGGCCAAACGGGGACGGATCCCCCTCGGCTATTTCGGCGATCCGGACCGAACCAGTCGCACCTTTCCGACAGTCGACGGAGAGCGATGGGCCATAACCGGCGACATGGGCCGGATCACCGGAACCGGGGAGATCATGCTGCTCGGCCGGGTGGACGGGTCGATCAACTCGGGGGGAGAAAAGATCTACCCCGAGGAGGTCGAAGCCACCCTGAAAGCCCATCCATTGGTGTTCGATGCCGTGGTGGTGGGTGTTCCGGATGGCAGATTCGGGGAGAGGGTGGCGGCGGTGGTCGCCCCGCGCGAACGCGCCGAGCCGACGCTCGAGGAGCTGACGACGCACTGTCGAACGCTCATCGCCGGCTTCAAGATCCCCCGCCAGGTGGTGCTGGTCGACCGGATCCGTCGGTTCCCGACCGGCAAACCTGACTATCAGTGGGCGCGGCAGCGAGCAGAGAGCCCGAACGGGTAGCGGGTCGGTGACGGGCAAAAAATCCCCTACCCTCGCTGCCGTGTCCTCTCCCCCCCAACCCGAACTACCAACGGGCGAAAGCAAAGTCGAGACAGTCCGGGCCATGTTCGACACGATCGCGCCGCGCTACGACCTGATGAACCGCCTACTCACCGCCCGCCTCGATGTGAACTGGCGTCGACGGGCGGTGAGCGAGTTGGGGCTTGGGTCGGGCTCGTTGGTGGCGGACCTGGCGTGTGGAACGGGCGACCTCTGCGCCGACCTCGCCAGGGCCGATCTCGTACCCATCGGTTTCGATCTCTCGGCGGGCATGCTGGCTCGCGCCCACACCCGCGCCCCCCTCGTGCAGGCCGATGTTCTCCGTCTGCCCTTGGGGGATCAGAGCGTGGACGGCGTCACCTGCGGCTTTGCGCTGAGAAACCTGGTGGCGCTCGAGCCGTACTTCGTCGAGACGGCCCGTGTTGTTCGCCCCGGCGGGCGGATGGCGATCCTCGAAGTAGCCGAGCCGGACAATCGTCTCCTGCGAGCCGGCCATTCCGTGTATTTCGGCAAGGTCGTGCCCTGGATCGGAGCCCGGCTGAGCGACGCTGAAGCCTACGGCTACCTTCCGAGGTCGGTCGCCTACTTACCGGACCCTCAGCACCTGATCGCCATGGCCGAATCGGCCGGGTTCGGGTCCGTGCAGAGGACCGCGTTGTTCGGCGGGGTGGCCCAGCTGCTCACCGCGACCAGACTCGATGACAACGAACAAGCGGACCCACGCGAGCGAACCGATGCCAAGTCTTGATAACGCTGCTGGCGGGAGCGTTGAGCCCGGTTTGTTGCCCGACGAGCTCAGGACACTCATTCGCGCCGTCGTCCGCCCGATAGGAAGCCGATCATCGTTGGAAGGATCGTGACGAAATTGGCCGCACAGAGCCCAACAAATCGTGTGCGCGTATTGGTCTGGGACTACCCGGACATGGAACGGCGTCTCGGAGAGGTCACCACCGAACGCCCAACCGACGCCCTACGACCCTCGTTCGACGCGCTATATCGCTGGCTACTCAACCGATGTGACCTCGGGGAGTCAGCTACCGCAATCCTGTTCGTACCGGTGCCCGGCGGCCAGGAGGAAACGGTCTCCCAGTGGCTGGCGCAGGTACGTCGCGATGGATTTGCCGCGTTTGCTCGGCCCGCGCTCGCGACCACCGAACCAGACGAGATGTCCACCGAACTGCTCGAGGTGATCGGCGACATCAGATCCGAGAGTCAGATCGTGGAACTGCTGGTCGCCTCCCACCGTTCGGAGACTCTCCTTCGCCCCCTCGAACAGCTGGTGGGAGAGGACATACCGGTATCCATCCTCGGTTTCCGCGAACGTGCCGGATTCGCCACCGCAAGTGAGCGGCTGGGCTTCATCGATGTAGAGGATGTCCCGGGGGCCTTCCGCTCGGCTCTCCCGCGCACCAACCTGTTCGAGCTTCCCGCCGGCGGTCGACTCCTGGGCCCTCTCGCCCGGGCGGCTAGGGGTGGTGATTCCACCATCCCGCTGCCCACGACCGCACCGCCCATACCGGTGCCGGGCGCCCCCGAGCGCATCGCCGCACCGGCGCCACCGCCAGCTCCTCCCGCCCCGCTACTGGCCCCCGAGGCAGCGACCCCTGAGCCCGATCCACTCCCTGCCGCCCCGCCGATACCGGAACCTCGCACCATCACGAATCTGGTCGCGGATGTGGCCCCCCTCACCCGACCCGGCACCGTCGGGAGCGAAGCCACGTCGATGCCGACCATCTCGACGGGGACCATCTTTGAGTTCGTGGACGGTCTGGTGCGACACGAACCGAACGGGGTGGAGCTCGCTCGGATCGGCTATCAGCTCCAGCAGCGATATCCAGAGTTCGACGGACCCGCGGTCGGGTACGAACGGCTCGCCGATCTGGCGGCGGCAGTCGCTCAGGAACGAAACCTACAGCTCGAGAGCAGGAACGGGACACCGGTGCTTCGCAATCCTGCGCTGGGCGAGACCGCGGGCAGGTCCGTCGACCGTCCGGGCCGACCCACACCACCGAACGGTCGGGCGACCGCATGATCCTGGCCGCTGGTGACCTGGAGACACGGTGGAGACCCAACCGGGCTGACATCACCTCATCGGTGGTGCTGGCCCATCCAGACGAGCGAGAAAGTAGTACTCGATGAACGGCCCAAAACCAGACCGGCTCCTGATCTGGGATGCCCCAAACATGGACATGTGTCTGTCAGACGTGATCCAAGAACGGGCCACCGCGCGGACGCGTCCCCGGATGGACCGGGTCCACCAATGGCTCAGCGAGCGGGCCGATCCGGGGGAAACGGTGCAAGCCGCGGTGTTCGCCAACGTGGCCCAGGGCCACGAATCCGCCATTGCCCCGTGGGTGATCGCGCTGCGCAAGGCCGGATTCCGGATCTTCGTCAAACCAAAGATCCGCAAGGACGATGACGTCGATTCGGCCATGCTCAACTACCTGCGGTCCCGAGTCGATGCCGGAGATCTGACCGAGATCATCGTGGCTTCGCACGACGGTCGAGCATTCGCCGATCCGTTGCGCCGCTATGCCGCTCAGGGCATAAAGGTCACGGTGCTCGGCTATCGCGAGAAGGATGTGTTCGGGGCGGAGTCACCGGTGATGGAGTTCGTCGATATCGAGGACGTACCCGCCGCGTTCGAAACGAGACTTCCGCGCACCAACCTCTACGAACTACCGATCGATGGCATGTGGTTCGAGCCGTTCGATGCCGCGCCTGTCGCCGATGCTCAGACCCCCACGATCGACACCAATGGGGCCTCGGGAGCGAACCCGCCAGGCACCGGCCACTCCCGCGACACCGCCCTTGGGGTCGATGCCGGCTCGGACCAGCCCGCCGCCGACACGAGCCCTGCGCCTGACACCAAACCTGCGCCTGACACCAAACCTGCGCCTAACACCAGCCCGGGCCAGCCCTCGGCCGATAGCAGCGATGACGGTCCCCGGGACGGGACCCTACCGACCCGAATGACGGCGCGCCCCGAGCCTCCCGAGCCTCCCCCGTCGATACCTGACCAAGAACCCGGTGCGCCTAGCCGTGATGAGGTGATCGGGTACGCGTCAGCTCAGGTGACCGACGCAGGGCCAGAGGGACTGGGCGTGTCCGATCTTGGTGAGCGGCTGCGCTCGGCGTACCCCGAGTTCGATTTGACCCAGTCCGGTTTCAAGGGTGTGGGCGAGCTGATCACCAACCTGGTCGATCATCACGGCATCGTGGTCGAACGCCGGGTCGATGGAAGCCATGTGCTCCAGGCCAAGGCCCCCGCCGAGAGCAGCTGAACCGCAGGTTCAGACAGTGGCCAAGGGCGTCGGCACTCCGGCCACGTCTACACGGGTGCGAAACACGGTGCCGGCGCGGCTGGGGACCTCGGTGTTGTCCGCAGTAACGATGTAGAGATCTCGCCGATCGTCGCCGCCGAAACACACCGAGGTACACGCGCTGGTGGGCACGTCGACGATCCCGATCTCGACCCCATCTCGATCAAAGACGCGAACCGCGCCCCCTTCATAGTCGGCCACCCAGACCGACCCGTCGTCGGCCACGGCGAGCCCGTCGGGGAAAAATGAGCTGCCTTCGTGGAACGCCCGACGGTCGGTCATCGACCCGTCAGCCGCGACGGTGTGGGCCACGACCTGCTGTCGACCGGTATCAGCGTGATACAGCACGTCTCGGGCCGGGGAGAAGCCGATGCCGTTGGTGATCGTGATCCCCCCGTACAGCACCGTATGAGACCCTTCGGCGTCGATCCGTAGACATTCGCCGTCTACCGGCTCGGCACCGTCGAGCACCTCGAACGGGCCGGTTCCGAATGTCCCGACATAAATCCGGCCCTGCTCATCGGTGTGCAGGTCGTTGAAACCCTTTCGGTCGGGGAGGCTGTCGAGTACTACTCGAACCTCACCATTGCGGACGTGTTGAATATTGCGACCTCCGACGACCAATCCGCCGTCGGCGTGGAACACCATGCCCCCGATCCCGCGCCGTTTGGGGATCGCGACCGACACCTCCCCGTCCGTCGACCGGCGATACACGCCCCCGTTCGGCACATCGGAGAAGTAGAGGTCGCCGACCGCATCCACCCGGGGCCCCTCGATCAGCCCATACCCCCAGCACAATGACTCCAACGATCCGTGTTCGATCGGCACGCCTACTCCCCCTGGTCGCTACGTGAGCGTCACCGTAGGTGGCTCGTGGACACCGCGACAAGCAGATGGGATGTCGACGACCAACGACCGCGCGACCATGACACCACTCCTGGGGCGGAATCGGCGAGACTGGTCCGGTGACCATGATCGACGCCCCGGCCCGGGACCGTGGTTTCCGCCGATTCGCCGGCCTGCGCCGCGGCTGGCTACGCCGTGATCGTTGGCTGGTGGTTGGCGCCCTCGCCGGCGCGGTCGCCTTCGTGGCCGGTTTCGGTATCGGGGGCTCCCGCGACCGTCCAGCGGCCGTGGAGACCGCCGCGCCGAGCGTGATTCCGACGACCATCATCACCTCGACGACCGTGCCGCCGACGACGACCACCACGGTGGTCGGCAACCTGGTCGCCGAAGGTGCGCCCACTCGTTTGGTGGCCGTCACCGAGGACGGTCAATCCCTGGTCGCGATCGACCCGCGCCGGGGGGACTCGACCCTGCTCGATCGCGTGTCGGAGTATTGGGCGGACGGAGTGGTGCGATTTGGTCGTATCTCCATCAGCCCTGACGGGGCCTGGGTCTACTACGCAGCCCTGCGCGAAGTGTCGGACTCGGGATCGGACGGCTTCACCCTTGCGGTACCCACCTCGGGTACCGGAGCGCCACGCCAGGTCGCAGAGGGGGTATCGCCTGCGGTCAGCCCCGCCGGCACCCATCTGGCCACCATCAGATCGCCGGGCGTGGCCCTGCTCATCACCGATCTCGAAGCCACCGCATCCAAGACCCGCAAGCCGCTTCGCTGGCGGGAATCGGGAAGAATCGATCATCCCGCCTGGTCGCCCGATGGGCGCATGCTCGTGTTCGAGCACTGGCAGGGATCACAAAGTGACCTTTGGGTGGTCGACACCGACGAGAACGGCCCGCTGGACAAAGACTCGACCAAGCTGCGATCCGCGGACAGGGCCTGGAGTCGACCGGTGTGGGTCGATGACGGTGACGGGAGCGTCTTGTATGCCATCGAGCGCTGTTGTGCGCCCGATCAGTTCCAGAGTGCGACCCGCATGGTCTCGCTGGACCCCGCCGAGGTGCGACCCTCGTTGTTGCAGAGCCCGGCAGGTGAGGTGGCCGAGATCTTCGTCGATACGAGTGGGACGTACCTGTTGCTGGTGAACGGAGATGGACAGCTGAGCTGGCTCGGGCCCGACGAAACCTCGGGCGTGTTGGCCGTGGCGGGAGCGATGCCGGACCGGGCCCCGGCCTTCTCTACCGCCGACTGGTAGATCACCAATCATCGAGCGGGGATTCTGTACCTTGGTCAACATCAAGGTTCTTTTCGTGTGTACCGCCAACGTCAATCGATCCCCGATGGGGGCTGGCTTGCTCGCCGAGCACCTCGGGGCACAAGCCACCGATGTCCAGATCCGCTCGGCCGGTTTCACCAGCGAGGATGAGGCCGCCGCCGAACACGCGATAGCGACCCTGTCCCGCCGGGGGATCGACATCTCGAGCCATCGGAGCCGGCTGGTCACCCCACCGCTGCTCGAGGCTCAAGATCTGATCCTCGTGATGGCCCGCGAACATCTGCAAGCAACTGCGGTCACCGCACCCCACGTGTTCCGGCGCACCTTCACGATCAAAGAGTTCATTCGTCGGGGTCTCAAGCTCGGCCCGCGGCGGACCGAGGAGTCGGTCGACGCTTGGTTCGCGCGGATCGAAGCGGCGCGAGATTCCTCCGACCTGCTCGGTAAGCCAGAATTCGACGATGTCGAGGATCCCGTCGGGGAAGGGTTGGAGCGATTCGAACGCACCGCTCAGGAGCTCGATCTGCTGACCAGAGGGGTGGCCTATCTGCTGTTCCAGTCGGCCTGAACCAGATCTTGGGCGGCCGACAAGTGGGGTAAGGGTTACCACCCTCCCCAGGTGATGAGATCTTCGGTGAGCTCTCTAGGCCGCTGGGTGGAATGACTGGACCGATCCGGAGCCGGATGGCCGAGGGCGACGGTCCCGATGGGCAGGAGTTCCGACGGCACCCCGAACTCCGCTTTGACGGCGTCGGTGTGATCGAACATGCCAAACAGCAGTGCTCCGAGGCCGGCATCGGTAGCCGCGAGAAGCAGCAACATCACCGCGGCGCCTCCATCGACGAACCAGTACGGGACCGACCATGCGCCTTGGTGTTGGCCCAGCCCGGTCCGGCGCTTGTCGGGCTCGTCGTAGCGAGCAACGTACGCGGTCGGATCCACCAGCGGGATGACCAAGGCCGGCGCGCGCAGAAGACCGGGCCACGGGAAACTCGCCCGCCGTTCTTCGGGCAAGGTGGTATTCCAATAGCGACCAACGTCGGGCCCGTCCAGTACCAGAAACCGCCAACCTTGCGTGTTTCCGGCCGATGGGGCGCGACGGCTGGTGTCGATCAGCGATATCACCAACTCCCGGGACAATGGACGCGAGTCGAAGTTCCGGACCATGCGTCGCCGACGGGCCAGGGCCTCCAACCCACTCATTGCGCCTGAGAGGCCTGGACGGTGCGGCCAGTGCCCGGGCTCAGAGCGAACCTGTCTTGTATTCCACCCGCTCGATGGCCCACGGGATGGCCTCGAGGCGTTCCTCGGGTATGGGCTCACCCGAGTGGATGCAAATGCCATAGGATCCGTGTTCGATGCGCTTCAGAGCCGCATCGATCTGTTCTACGGCCGCGGAGGCTTGGGCACTGAGGGTCAGACCCCGCTCGCGTTCCACCGCCAAGGTGTCCCCCTCGCCGGACTCCTCGTCGAACTGGACATCGCCTGGCTCCCGTTCGGCCACCAACGAATCAGCTTCTGCCCGTAACGAATCAGCCGACTTGACGTACTTCTGGCGCTCGGTGACGAGCAGACGCCGCTGAGATTCCAAGAACCCCGCGGTGAAGGGGCTCTCGGCCCGCTCCTGGCTCGCGGCGGTTTTCTTGGCTGGCGCCTTGTGACCCGCAGTCGGGGTAGCGGGGACCTTCTTGGTAGCCATGGACGAAACGAAGTCCCTTTCTAGGGAGAAAGGCCACTCTGACTGGTGGCCTCTCCGGGACACTGGTTTGGTTGACCAGCGGTACTAATGCGTATTCCTAAACCGGCTCTTGAAGCAAGCCTGAGACTTCGCAATGGTATCGACCTCGACAGCCAGAAGGTGTCCAACCCCGTGAAAGGGCGGACGAACCACCCGCCCATCACCCAGAGTGCTTGGGCGCCCTGCCCCAGCTCTCCCAACGTGACGGGATCATCAGTTGAGCCGCTCGAGATCCTCAGCCATCGCCCACCCAAAACCGATCAGGTGGTCGCCCCGTTGACCATCCAGCTCGTGGAACTGGGCTGTCACCTCGGCATCGATGTCGTCGGGCTTGGCCGACTCATGATCAAGGGCCAGCGTTGGCGTGCCGTCGCCCATCGCGATGAACCGGCGATCGTCGTAGGTGTCAAGGTCGACCCCAAAGCGCTTGGCCAACCGACGTCCCCAGGCCCGATCCTCGCCAGAGGCCTTGTGGCCCGGGCGAGGCACGATGTCGTTCAGGGCCTTGTACGCCTCGAACGCGTCGGCGCTGACCATCCGGGCCCCCACGAGAACATCTTCGTCCGGGAAGGCGAGTACCGCCCGCCGGAGCTGTTCGTTCATGAGCGCTCTCAGCACGGTCGAACGTTTCGAGCACCTCTTGACGGCCGCCATACCGATCAACACGCTCGGAGTACCTCCGATGCGCTCAAGGGTGCTGAAGGCAAAACCCTTCAGCTTGTCTCCTTCTCGTACCTGGGTGATCAGCACCCACGCCTCAACCTGTTTGGACAGCAGCCCCACCTCGTGGGAGAGCGCAGCGTCAGCGCACAGATCGGCTAGTTCAGCCAAGTCTGCGTCGCCAAGGGCGGTGCAGTCCTGCGTTTCGACCTCGACAGCCATGAGTGATGCTCTTCCCCCGTGCTAGATCGGCGACACGAAACCCCCTACAGTTCAGTCCCAAACCATGCCCCGGCGCAAACTGTGTTGCAGAGTATTTGTTGCGAACCATCGTCGGGACCCTGGAAACCCCGCCAGTCGGGGCTCGACGGAGCCCGTCCGACAGCCGCTCCTAGGTGGCTGGCACCGCCGTGCGGCCCCTTGGCGCCTGCCGGGCCAGGACGGCCGCCCGGCACGGCCAGGAGGGCGCCTGGGGTCACAACAGGATGGCATCGGGCCCGAGCATCGCCCTCAGCTCACCGATCAAGCCGTTGGCCGAATCGACACAGAAGCCCTCCGGGAGCCGGAGGACCTTGCGCTCGTCGAGGTGGAGGTACACCGGCGACTCACCTGGGTGGGTCTCCAGTAGCTCCTTCAGCCCACCGATGAGGTGCGGATCTACGCGGTTGGCTGCGATCTGGATGCGAATCGGCGGGGCACCATCGTCGATGGGCATGAACCGGTCGATTTCCATGGCGATGAGCTTCGGAAGGTCGTCGCGGGTGTCGACCCGACCCTTGATGGTCACCACCACATCGTCTTCCAACAGGTGGCCGATCAACTGCATCGTTTTGGGGAAGACCATGACCTCCACCGAAGTGGTCAGGTCTTCAAGAACGAACACCGCCATCAGGTCGCCCTTTTTGGTCCATTTGCGGGCCAGCGCGGTGATCACACCACCAGTGACGATCATCGCACCGTCCGAGCGCTCGGTCATCTCACTAATCGAACAATCGATCTTCCGCGCCAACGCCTTGTCCGCCCCCATCAAGGGGTGATCGCTCACATAGAGGCCGAGCATCTCTTTTTCGAACGCCAGCCGCTGAGACTTGTCGAACTCGACGTCAGGAATCGGGATCTGCTCATCGAAGACCGGGCCGTCGGTTGATTCACCGAACAAGGAGAGCACGCCCATGTCGTGTTCTTTTCGGCGCGCCACGGTCTGGTCAACGATCCGCTCGAACACGGTGGCCAAGCCTTGCCGGGGGTGGCCCAGCGCATCGAATCCTCCGGCTTTGATCAGCGATTCGATGGTTCGCTTGTTCAGTACCTGAATATCGACGCGCTCACAGAAGTCGTAGAAGTCGATGAACGGGCCGTTGGCCTCGCGTTCGGCGACGATCAGGCCCACCAGGCCTTCGCCGACGTTGCGCACCGCGGACAGCCCGAACGGGATGGCCCGCCGGGCGTGCGCGCGCTGGTCCGCATCGACCTCGCCCTCCACCTCGACACCGGGATCGGCGATGGAGCTGAAGTCCATGTCGGAAACGTTCACGTCCGGCACCAGCACCTGAATGCCCATCGACCGGCACTCGGCCAGATAGACCGCAGCCTTCTCGAGGCTCGACTTCACGCTGGTGAGCAGGCAAGCCAGATACTCGACCGGATAGTGGGCCTTCAGATACGCCGTCTGATACGCCACGAAGCCGTACCCGTAGGAGTGGCTCTTGTTGAACGCGTAATCTGCGAAGGGCTCGATGATATCAAACCACTGGGTGCCGAGCTGTTTCCCGTATCCATTCGATTCGCATCCATCGACGAAACGCTCGCGCTCTTTGGCCAATAGCTCGCGGTTCTTTTTTCCACAAGCTTTGCGGAGATTGTCCGCTTCCGCCAACGAATAGCCCGCGAATTTCTGGGCGATCCGCATCATAGATTCCTGATAGATCATCAGACCATAGGTGCTACCCAAGATCTCTTCGGCGTCGGCATGCAGATAGGCAACTTCTTGTCGTCCGTTCTTTCGATCGGCATAATCGTTGTGCATGTTCGCAGCCATTGGGCCGGGCCGATAAAGGGCCACCAGTGCCGCAACGTCTTCGAACGAGGTGGGGGCCAAGGACCGCATGAGCGACCGCATAGCACCACCTTCCAGCTGGAACACTCCAATTGAATCCCCGTTGGACAGCAGCTCATAAGTCGCGTCGTCGTCGAGGGGCACCCGATCGATATCGACCTCAAGCCCTCGGACTCGCTTGATGAGTTCCACCGTATCGGAGATGACATCCAGGTTCCTCAGACCCAGGAAGTCCATCTTCAATAGTCCGAGATCCTCGACCCCGTGCATCTCGTATTGAGTGACGACCGGAGCATCTTCGATCGCTTGTCCCGCTTCAGGTTTCCGTTGGATCGGGAGATAGTCGGTCAGCGGATCCTTGGTGATCACTACGGCCGCGGCGTGAATACCGTCCTGGCGACGGAGACCTTCAAGCCCTTTGGCTACGTCGATCACCTTCTTGACGTCGGGATCGGTCTCGTACATCTCCCTTAGTTCGCCGGCCATCTTGTAGCCGTCCTCGAATCGTTCGTGCGGCTCAAGACACGCGTACAGGGGGGTATCGCGCCCCATCACCAGAGGCGGCATGGCCTTGGCCACCTTGTCCCCCACGATGTAGGGATAGCCCAACACCCTCGCCCCATCGCGCACCGCAGCACGCGCCTTGATCTGCGAGAAGGTCACGATCTGAGCGACATGATCGCGGCCGTACCGTTCGGCGGCATACCGGATCATCTCGTCCCGATAGCGCGAATCGAAGTCCATATCAATGTCGGGCATCGAGATACGCGACGGGTTCAGGAATCGCTCGAACAGCAGATCATATTTAATCGGATCCAAATCGGTGATCCAAAGGCAATACGCGACTGCACATCCCGCCGCGCTCCCCCGCCCCGGCCCCACCCTGATATTGGCGTCTCGGGCGTGGCGAATAAGGTCCCAGGTGATAACGAAATAGGAAGAGAAACCCATATCTCGAATCGTTTGCAGCTCGAAAACCAGCCGATCCACGATGTGTTCGGGAATCTTCTCTCCCCACCGTTTCTTGGCTCCTTCGAACGTCAGATGCTGAAGATACGCATCATCGTCTGCAAATCCGTCTGGGATGGGAAACGTCGGAAGCTGAGGTTTCCCGAATTCGATCTCGACATTGGCTCGCTCCGCAATCCACAACGAGTTGTCGCAGGCCTCGGGCAACTCCGCGAACAACGAGCGCATCTCGACCGCGGACTTGAGATAGTGCTGATCGCCGTGGAACTTGAAGCGATCCGGGTCGCTCATCAACGAGCCTGTCTGCACACAGAGAAGGGCGTCGTGAGCGACATGATCGTGGCGCTCGGTGTAGTGCGAATCGTTGGTCGCCAGCAGGGGCGCGCCAATCTTGTGAGCAATGCGCAGAAGCTCAGGATTGGTCTCGCCTTGGGCCGCTATACCGTGGTCTTGAAGCTCGACGAACAGGTTATCCCGCCCGAATATGTCCTGCAGTCGACCGGCCTTGTGGTAGGCGCCGTCGAGATCACCGTTCATGATCGACTGGAGCACATGCCCGCCTAGACAACCAGTGGTGGCGATCACCCCCTCTGAATGCTGATCGAGAACCTCCCAGTCCACCCGGGGCTTGTAGTAGTACCCCTCCATGTAGGCGCGACTGGAGAGCTGGATGAGGTTCTT
>Ga0316190_10001015_pt1 | contig 20104 bp, 13 predicted proteins | sample Eddworburrow2_MG_FD_204929 | JGI IMG/M metagenome (GOLD analysis project Ga0316190, IMG submission 204929) | Coastal sediment microbial communities from Maine, United States - Eddy worm burrow 2 | ecosystem: Environmental > Aquatic > Marine > Coastal > Sediment | place: USA: Maine | collected... | reverse complement strand
ATATTAATGTCTTTGATATCGAGGTTGATGCCGATACACCACAGGAATTTATTGACACGGTAACTCGTATTGCGCCTACCTTTGGCGGTATCAACCTGGAAGATATTGCGGCACCTCATTGTTTTGAAATAGAAAAAACTCTTAGTGAGCGTTTGGATATCCCGGTATTTCATGATGATCAACATGGTACGGCTGTAATAACGGCGGCGGGCCTGCTCAATGCATTTAAACTTCAAGGAAAGACAATGCGGCAGGCCAAGGTGGTCTGTCTAGGCGCTGGAGCTGCTGGTATTGCCTCCATGCGTTTACTGGTTGCGTTAGGGGTGCGTAAGAAAAATATTCGTTTGATTGACCGAGGCGGTGTTATTCATAGTGGTCGTGATGATTTGAATGTTTACAAGCAGGAATTTGTGGTTGATACCGATGAACGTACATTAATGGATGCCATGACCGGTGCGGATGCCTTTATTGGCTTGTCTGGTCCTAATTTGGTCAGTATCGAAATGATAGCAGCCATGGCTCCTCGTCCAGTGGTGTTTGCATTGTCTAACCCTGATCCGGAGATCGATCCGGCGACGGCACGGGGGGTGCGTGATGACCTGATTATGGCAACGGGTCGTAGTGATTATCCCAATCAGGTTAATAATGTGCTGGGTTTTCCCTTTATCTTTCGTGGGGCACTGGATGTTCGGGCAACAGCGATTAATCAGCAAATGATGGTGGCTGCGGTTCATGCGCTGGCTGATCTGACGCATGAGCCGGTACCGCAGGAGGTTCTGGTCGCCTATCGCCTGGACAATATGTCGTTTGGGCCAGAATATATTATACCGACACCGCTTGATCCTCGTTTGATCGACCGGGTTCCGCCAGCTGTAGCCCATGCTGCCGTTGAGTCGGGGGTCGCTCGTCTTCCTTATCCGTCCATTTATCCACGACTCAAGATTGAAGAAAAGGCTGACGCCTGCGTGTAAAGGTTTTCTGTTTTATAGGGTTTGCACCATACGGATATGTATTGCTTATTTATCCGGATGTTTTGGCCTACAACGAACATTTTTATTCCTTAAGGTTTGCGTTAACAAGCTCAATAAATTTATTGATATGCCGATCACCTGAGCAGCAATAGTCAGTCCTGGGCTCAAGTATATGATTGATTTTATAAATAAATCTCATGGTAGTATTGTATGTCAGGGGTTAATATAAACGACCCACGACATTGACTTAGTGTCAGGGATATCATTGCTGGTATTTCAGGGATGAGCCGGGCAACAAAGACTGCCTCCATAATTATCAAGGAACTGTTATGAAAAAGATTACAATCGTAGGTGCCGGTCGTGTTGGTGAATCAGCGGCCCAGATTCTTGCCAATGCTGAGATGGCCCATGAAGTGGTATTGACGGATATCCGGGAGGGGGTGGCAGAAGGTGTGGCCCTTGATATTCAGGAGTCCGCTATTTTATTTGGTTTTGATACCCGTGTATCTGGAAGCGATAATGCCGAGATTATGAGTGGCTCGGAAATTGTTGTAGTAACGGCGGGTCTGCCGCGAAAGCCGGGGATGTCACGTTCTGATGTACTGGAGGCAAATTTAGCGGTGATACGTCAGGTTGCTGCCGACGTTCAGCGTTATGCCCCCAATGCCATGGTGATGCTTGTTACCAATCCTGTCGATATTATGTCTTATGCGTTTTGGAAGGAGACGGGATGGGATCGCAGTCGTGTTATTGGCTTGTCCGGTGTGCTGGATGCCGCGCGTATGGCGACCTTTATTGCGATGGAAACCGGTTTTTCTATTAAAGATATTTCAGCAATGGTACTTGGTGGTCATGGTGATTCAATGGTGCCAATGGCCAATTATACGACCATTAGCGGAATTCCGGTGCGTGAATTTATTGATCAGAATACCTTGGATGCCATTGTTGACCGCACCCGTAATGGTGGCGCAGAAATCCTGGCATTAAAGAAGACCAGTAGTGCGAATGATTCGCCAGCGGCGGCAGTAGCTGCGATGGTCGATGCAGTGTGCAATAATCGTAAGCGGATTTTGCCCTGCGTGGCGATGCTTGATGGTGAGTATGGTTATCAGGGGATTGCTATGGGTGTGCCGGTGATACTGGGTTCGAAGGGCATGGAAAAGGTCATCGAACTACCATTGACGGAGAACGAACGTCAGTTAATGGAGCAGTCAGCACAGCAGGTGCAGAAGGACCTGGATACATTGTCCTGAGACGGAACGGGAGAGATTTAGATGGCAAAAGAAACGGTTACGATTACTGATAACAGTACGGGTAAGAGCATTGAACTGCCGATTGAGCGGGCGATACATGGGCCGCCGGCTGTAGATATAAGCAGCCTATACCGCGATTTTGATTTTTTTACCTACGATCCAGGGTTTCAGTCTACGGCCAGTTGTCGCAGTGGTATCACCTATATTGACGGGGATAAAGGGGTGTTATTACACCGTGGTTATCCGATAAATCAGTTGGCTGATCGTAGTACCTTTATCGAAGTGTCTTATCTGATGTTGTATGGTGAGTTGCCAAATGCTGCGCAGCTGGAAACATTTAATGCCAGTATTCGCGAGCACACCATGCTTAAGGAAAGTTTGAAGAGTTTTTATCAGGGTTTTTATCATGATGCTCATCCGATGGCGAGTATGGTCGGTGTGGTAGGTTCATTATCGGCCTTTTATCATGACTCCACTGATATTCATGATCCTACTCATCGTGATTTAGCGGCGCTGCGAATGATTGCCAAGATGCCAACGATCGCTGCTGCATGTTATAAGCATTCTATTGGCGAACCCTTTATCTATCCAAAAAATAGCCTTAGTTATTGCGGTAACCTGTTGCATATGATGCACTCGGTTCCGAGTGAGGATTATATTGTTGATCCGGTCGCTGAAAAGGCGTTGGATATGATCTTTATTCTACATGCGGATCATGAGCAAAATGCCAGTACGGCAACTGTTCGCCTGTCCGGGAGTTCTGGGGCTAACCCATTTGCCTGTATATCGTCAGGTATTACTGCGTTATGGGGGCCTGCTCATGGTGGTGCCAATGAGGCGGTGTTGAAAATGTTGGCGGAGATTGGTCATAAGGAGAATATTCCCAAGTATCTGGCCAAGGCCAAGGATAAAGATGATCCATTTCGTTTGATGGGTTTTGGTCATCGGGTTTATAAGAACCATGATCCGCGTGCAACCTTGATTCGCAAAATGTGTTATGAGGTTTTGGAAAAATTTGGTGATGCCAATGATCCTATGTTTGAGCTAGCGATGTGTCTGGAAGAAATTGCCTTGGAAGATGAGTATTTCATCGAGCGTAAGTTATATCCGAATGTTGATTTCTACTCGGGCATTATCTACAAGGCATTAGGAATACCGGTTAATATGTTTACGGTCATGTTTGCAATCGCCCGCACGGTTGGCTGGGTGGCGCAGTGGATGGAAATGATCGCCGAACCAAACCAGCGAATTGGTCGGCCACGGCAAATTTATAGTGGTGCACAGCAGCGTGATTATGTTGAAATGAATAAGCGCAATTGACAATGTTTCAGATTTCCCGGGTGACCACTGAACTATAAGCGGTATTGGATAGCTTGTGTTTTTATCAGGAAAAGGGTGAAAGGCCAAAGGCCTTCCACCCTTTTTTATCACTATTAAAATAACTGTTCGTGGATATCTTCGTTGTTATTTTGAGGCTCACCAGTTTTCATTCCGCTATTATCGTTGTTGTCAGAACGGTGTTGCGGTACAAATTCAGGTCTAAACGTCTCGAAAATCGCCCCCTTATGGTTGGCGTCAGCGAGTAAGCCTGTTATTGGGTCAATTCTTACAGAGACCAGTCCGGGGGGGCGATTTAGTGGTTGTACTGGTTGGTCACGCAGGGCGACCCTCATGTAGTCAATCCACATTGGCAATGCGGCACGACCACCGGTTTCCTGATTACCGAGAGAGCGCACCTTGTCAAAGCCTACCCAGGCAATGGTGACAACATTTGGGTTAAAACCGGAAAACCAGGCGTCACGTTGATCGTTGGTCGTCCCTGTTTTTCCGGCAATGTCTGAACGTCTGAGCTGGCGAGCCCGGCGCCCGGTACCACGTTGAATGACGTCACGCATCATCGATGTCATTAAGTAAACATTTTCTGCGGGAACGATGCGCTCCGCAGCAATAAAGTCGGGTGTTACTGTTGTTTCTTCTTCATCTGTAGATACGGCGCTGCTATCGTCGATTGTATCCATGGCCGTAGGGTCAGTTTGATGGGGTAGAGGATCTATTTCATTGGCTGCTAGCTCATCTAGTATGGTGCATTCAGGACAGACGATAGGGTAGGGTGTTTGTGGAATGAGTTCGCCTTTCATATTGGTGATGGCCTTAATAAAGTGTGGCTTGACACGATATCCGCCATTGGCAAAGACGGCATAGCCACCCGCCAATTGTAGTGGTGTAATCGAGCCACTGCCGAGTGCCAGTGATAAATCACGTGGAAGCTCATTGGCGGGGATGCCGAAGCGAGAGGCATAATCGAGCATGTAATCAATTCCAATGGCGCGAAGCAGGCGAATGGAAATCAAATTTCGTGATTTTATCAGTGCCATCCGTAATCGGGTTGGGCCAAAGAAACGACCGCTATAATTTTCCGGTCGCCAAACACTTTCAAGTCCCGGATCGTCAAAGACAACAGGGGCATCATTGACGATACTGGCAGCGGTGAACCCCTTGTTTAAGGCCGCAGAATAAATAAAGGGTTTGAAGCTTGAGCCGGGTTGACGTGTTGCCTGGGTAGCACGGTTGAATTTACTATGATAAAAATCGAGGCCTCCGACAATGGCCATGATTGAGCCATCTTTTGATCGTAATGAGATGAGGGCGCCTTCTACCTGTGGGATTTGGGCCAGCATCCAGGATGCCCCAGCCTTGCGGACATAGACGATATCGCCATCTTTAAGGACGTCAGAGGCCTGGCTTAGTTCTGGTCCCATACGGTTATCGTTAATATAGCGTCGAGCCCATGATAGCCCTGACCAGGGCAGGGTGATTACTTCTTCGTCAGCGAGTACAGCGACTGCTTGTTGTCCATCCAGAGTGAGTATTAAGGCGGGCTGAAGTTTGGCTGGCGTACTGATGTCATTGAAAATGTCTCGCCATTCGGACATGTCTGCAAGTCTGTTGAGTTCGATATGATCAATAACACCACGGTAGCCATGACGCATATCGTAATCAAACAAGGCCTTGCGTAAAGCGGCATTGGCCGCCTCTTGTTTAACGGGGTTGAGTGTGGTCGTAACGTTGTAGCCGTTGGTATAGGCCTCATCGCCGTATAAATTGACCATATGGTCACGTACCATTTCAGCGACATAGGGGGCCTCAACCTCGATGGTTAGACCGTGAACCTTCGCTTCATCTGGCTCGGCCAGGGCCATTTGTAAGGTTTGAGTGTCGATGAATCCCAGTTGTTGCATGCGATTGAGAATGTAGCTACGTCTGAGTAAGGCCCGTTCCGGGTTGATGATGGGGTTGTAGCGTGATGGTGCCTTGGGTAGGCCGGCAATCATCGCTAACTGGGCAATTGTCAGCTCATCGATAGTTTTACCATAATAGACCTGTGCGGCGGCAGCGATACCGTAAGAGCGGTTACCCAGGTAAATTTTGTTCAGATACAGCTCAAGAATGTTTTCCTTGCTGAGTTCATTTTCGATTTTCAGTGATAGAAATATCTCACTAAGCTTGCGTAAATAGGTTTTTTCCCGGCTGAGAAAAAAATTTCGAGCCACCTGCATGGTAATCGTGCTGCCGCCCTGTGTTTTTCTGCCGGTACGGACAAGATTTACCACGGCGCGGAGTATGCCGTGATAATCAACGCCTGGATGGATAAAAAAGCGATCATCTTCGGCGGCGAGGATAGCCTGAATCATTTTTTCAGGTATTTGTTCATATTTAAGCGGTATGCGCTTCATCTTGCCAAATTCAGCAATGAGCTTGTGGTCGTTACTGTAAACCCGTAGCGGTACCTGGAGGCGAATATCGCGTAAGGCCTCAATGGGTGGGAGGCGGGGAGTTATATAGAGATAGCTGCCAAAAATGGCAAGTATGCCAATAATAAACGAAGCAGTGAGTCCAATAAGGAGAAGGCGGGCAAATTTAGGCAATCGAGTCATGTTTTAGGTGTCATTGTTATAAATAATACTGATTTAGTATAAAACTTTTTTGTCGAATGGACGATAAGATTGTGAATAGTAAATAATTATTGCTTTTTAATGCCTTAGTCCCTATATATATGTGAGCCAAGAGCAAGCTATATCAGGGATAGCGGGAAGGCAAACATTTTAGCATGGAAAGTATTGATGCGATTATTTGAGAAAGCGGCACCACCTTTGATTGGGCTGGATATTAGCTCGACATCGGTGAAATTACTGGAGTTGGGACAGGTCGGCGAACGTTATCGGGTCGAGAGCTATGCCGTGGTTCCGTTGCCTCCTAATGCCGTGGAAGAAAAGAATCTGGTTGATGTCGAGGCAGTAGGGGCAGCAATAAGCCGCGCCGTTCGGCGTGCCGGTACCCGGAGTAAAAATATTGCGGCCGCTGTAGCCGGTTCAGCGGTTATTACCAAGGTAATTTCCATGCCCGCCTCGCTTAATGACGAGGAAATGGCCGACCAGTTAACGCTGGAAGCCGATCAATATATCCCTTATCCGATGGAAGAAATTAATATGGATTTCGAGATCATCGGGCCTAGCGAAAATGATGAAGAAATGGTCGATGTACTATTGGCCGCGTCACGCAGTGAAAATGTCGAGATACGGGTGGCTGCCTGTGACCTGGCTGGTTTGAATGCACAGGTTATTGATGTTGAGGCCTTTGCCATGGAGTCAGCTTTTTCATTGTTGGAGCAGCAGCTCCCTGATAATGGCATTGGTAAGACAATTGCCATTGTTGATATTGGTGCGACAATGACTACGCTGAGCGTTTCACACGATTTTAATGTTATTTATACGCGTGAACAGGTTTTTGGCGGTAAGCAGTTGACTGAGGAAATTCAGAGTCGCTATGGGCTTTCCTATGAAGAGGCCGGTTTGGCGAAAAAACAGGGTGGTTTACCCGATGATTATGAAATGGATATCTTGTTGCCATTCAAGGAGTCATTGGCGCAGCAGGTGAGTCGGTCTTTGCAGTTCTTCTTTTCCTCGAGCCAGCATGCAACGGTAGATCATATTGTCCTGGCGGGTGGTTGTGCCTCCATTCCGGGCGTTGATCAAATGGTTGAGGATAAGTTGGGTATTACCACCTCCATCGCCAATCCCTTTGCCAATATGTCATTGGCCTCGAGAATAAAACCGGATGCCATTTATACCGATGCCCCGGCCTTGATGATTGCCTGTGGCCTGGCTATGCGGAGGTTTGACGTAAAATGACACGTATTAATCTTCTGCCATGGCGAGAAATGCTGCGCAAGGAAAAACAGCGACAATTTGTTTCTGTTGCAGTAAGCGCAGTGGTTCTGATGTCCATGATCGTGCTCTACATCCATATGCATATTGGTTCCCAGATCAAGGCACAGACTGCGCGTAATGACTATCTGAATAAGGAAATAGCCAGCGTTGAAAAGAAGATCAAGGAAATTCAGGCCCTGGAATCCGAGAAGCAAAATTTGCTGGCACGTATGAATGTTATTCAGCAGTTGCAGGGGAAGCGACCTGAAATTGTGCATTTGTTTTATGAATTAATGAATAACGTACCTTCCGGTATCTATCTGACATCTGTTAAGCAGAATGGCGCGGCACTGGTCATTGAAGGGGTGGCACAATCTAATGCTCGGGTCTCGGCCTTTATGCGTAACCTTGCCTTAACAGACTGGCTTGAAGAGCCGCGTTTAGAGGTTATACAGGCCAAGAAAAACAAAGGTGAGGAGCGCACTAGCATGTTTAAATTACATGTGCAGCAGACTCAACAGGAAGTACAGGGCTAAGGTGGCGGTGAAATGAATATAAAATTTAATTTGTCGGACCTGAATGACATTGATTTCAATGATGTGGCCCGTTGGCCGTTGGCGCTCAAGGTTATCGCGATTATTTTCCTGTGCGTGGCCGTGTTAGGTGCTGGGCTTTGGTTTGATACCCGTAATCAGCTTGATGTTCTGGAAAAGGCGGGCAAGAAGGAGCAGGAGTTGAAGGCTGTATTTTCTAAAAAGCAGAATAAGGCCGCAAACCTGGATGATTACAAGGCTCAGATGGATGGAATGAAAAAATCCTTTGGTACCATGTTACGCCAGTTGCCGGGCGAAACCGAGGTTGAGGCCTTATTGGTGGACATCTCTCAAACGGGTTTGGCCAATGGGCTGGAGTTCGAGCTGTTTAAGCCGGGCAATGAAACCCCTGCCGAGTTTTATGCCGAGCTGCCGATACAGATTAAGGTGGTTGGGAATTATCATGATTTTGGCCGTTTTGTCAGCGATGTCGCAGCATTACCGCGTATCGTGACCTTGCATAACTTTTCTATCAAGTCCGCCAAGGCTAAGGGTGGCTTGATAATGGAAGCGACAGCAAAGACCTATCGCTATCTGGACGAGGAGTAGCGGGACGTGTTTGGCAGAATAAATATGCAGCATAAAATGTCAGTGAAGATGTCAGGTAATACATGGTCCCTGATCGGGCTTATCCTGGCGGCATTATTGCTGGGTGGTTGCAGTGATCAAAATCTGGGTGATTTGCAAAACTATGTGAGCGATGTGAAGGCACGTAAGGGGCGAGTAGAACCCTTGCCGGTTTTTGAGGCGGTTGAGATGTATACCTATCAGATGAATGATATGAAAGACCCGTTTACGAATTGGAAGACAGAAGTGGCTCCGATTGATGGCAGTTCGGGTAATAGCGGTGATATGGCGCCCGATGCGGAGCGTCAGCGAGAAGAACTGGAGGCATACCCGCTTGATACCTTAAGAATGATGGGTGTCCTGGAAATGAAGGGTACCCGTTGGGGGCTGATTAAGGCCTCTGATGGTATTGTTTATCGGGTAAAGGAAGGCAACTATATGGGGCAGAATTTCGGAAAGATTACTACAGTTGACCCGGAGAGCGTCGTGTTGCTGGAGATTGTCCCGAATGGTTTAGGTGGTTGGGAGCGGCGTGAGGCCTCCTTAACCTTGAATATGGAATGATTGGTTGAATGAGAGATAAGACAATGACGAAGAGTCGATGTAATCAGGCGTTTGATTTGCGAGCCTTGTTTCAAGGTATGGCGCATTCCGCATTGGGGTTATTGATATTACTGGTCATGATATGGCCAATGGTGGTCATGGCCGCTGTGGATAGTTCGTCGGAGCAGGGGCGCTCACTGGATGAAATTAATGTGCTGGCCTTGCCGGGCAATAAGGTGCAAATCAAATTAACGACATCGGGTCTTGGTGCATTAGCGGTGCCGCAGAGCTTTACGACTGGAAAGCCCGCCCGCATTGCGATGGATTTGCCTGGAACAAGCAGTAATGTGGCAAAGCGACAGAAGGTAGGGGTTGGTGTCGCTACCAGTATCAACGCAATCTCCGCCAAGGGACGCACACGTATTGTAATGAATTTGACGCAGCTTGTGCCCTATGACGTTCGTGTTGATGGTGGTGACATTTATATTATTCTCCAGTCTGATGCCAGCGTTGCTGTCAATGAGGACAAGGCTGTCCCGGTAGCTGCATCGATTCAGAAGGATGTGATTTTGGGCGCAGCAGAAGAGGTCGATTACAGCATTCGTAAAATAGATTTCCGGCGTGATAATAAAGGCGCCGGTCGGGTTATCGTATCATTGTCTGACGCCAATCTTCCTATTGATATTCGTGAAGAGCGTGGTCGGGTTATTGTTAACTTTATTGATGCGCACCTACCCTCTGAGCTGGAGCAGCGCCTGGATGTCATGGATTTTGCTACACCGGTTAAGCAGGTGGACATCTTTCAGCGGGGTAAAAATGTTCAGATGATCGTTGCGGCAGATGGTCGTTATGAACAGCTAACCTATCAGGCCGACGATACCTTGACGATTGAGGTGCGGCCGGTTGTTAAAGATGAGCAGGAACAGCAGCGTAAACGTGAAACCGGTTATGCGGGTGATAAATTGACACTGAACTTTCAGGATATTGAGGTTCGGGCGGTGTTGCAGTTGATCGCGGACTTTACCGGTTTGAATATGGTGACCAGTGATACCGTTAAGGGCAATGTCACCTTGCGATTGAATAATGTCCCCTGGGATCAGGCGCTTGATTTGATTTTGCAAACAAAAGGTCTGGATATGCGTAAGGCCGGCAATGTCATTATGGTGGCGCCGAGCCAGGAATTGGCCGCGCGTGAGAAACAGGAATTTGAATCGCAGCAGCAGATTGCCGAACTGGCGCCGTTATTTACCGATCATATCCAGATTAATTATGCCAAGGCCGATGAAATTGCCACCTTGTTGAATATGGAGGGTAATTCACTGTTGTCTGAACGGGGTAGCACGGCAACGGATGAGCGTACCAATACCTTGTTGGTACAGGACACGGCCGATAAACTGGAAGAGATTAAGCGTCTGGTGGCCAAGTTGGATGTGCCTATTCGTCAGGTATTGATTGAATCACGAATTGTTATTGCCAATGATGATTTTAGCAAAGAGATTGGGTCCCGTTTTGGTATAAATGAGCAGAGTAATATCCCAGGCTCGGGCGGCGTCGGCACTCTTAATGGACCGACGACAGCGTATTCATCCGGCACACTATCAGGAACCACGTACACGATTAATGAAGGGGGATATTCTGCGGGTAATGAGCGCTTGAATTCCAATCTGCCGGTAATTGGAAACGCCGGTAGCATTGCACTGGCCTTGCTGGGTTCTGATTATTTGTTAGAGTTAGAGTTGTCGGCCATGCAGTCCGAGGGTCGGGGCGAGGTGGTCTCCAGCCCAAGGGTCATTACATCCAATCAGACCGAGGCATTGATTGAACAGGGTGTAGAGGTGCCATATCAGCAGTCTTCATCCAGTGGCGCGACGACCGTATCGTTTAAGAGTGCGGTACTGAGTTTGAAGGTGACGCCACAGATCACCCCCGATGATAAGGTTATCATGGACTTGTCGGTTAATAAGGACAGTGTTGGCGAGGTGGTATTGGGTATCCCCAGCATCAATACCCGTGCGGTGACAACGCAGGTGTTGGTTGATAATGGTGATACCGTGGTGCTGGGTGGCATCTATGAAGAGATACATAATGAAGGGGTTAGTAAGGTACCCTTTTTCGGTGACCTGCCGCTGATTGGTGTACTTTTCCGGCATAAATATGAGCAGGATGACAAGGCCGAATTGCTGGTTTTTGTAACGCCGAAGATTTTGAAAGAATCGTTGAATGCATCGACATCGAACCTGCTTAGCAGTCGTTAGTCGTTGCGGTGCTTAAAAGGCGTCCCTGAGATCAGGGGCGCCTTTTTTAATTCAGGCGCAGGAATCTTGATCCAGAACAGTGCTTTTGGCCATACGTTGCTTGCTTTCATGAAGGTATTCTGCAAACCTGCGTAGCATGAATAAATACAATATTTTTCTAATAGGCCTGATGGGTGCTGGCAAGACGACGATCGGTCGGCAGCTGGCACGGGGTTTAGGTTGTGAATTTATTGATAGTGATCATGAAATTGAGCGCCGCACCGGTGCCGATATTCCCTGGATTTTTGATATAGAAGGTGAACAAGGCTTTCGTGAGCGCGAACGGGCGGTGATTGATGATCTATCGCAGCGCCAGGGCATTGTCCTGGCTACCGGTGGCGGGGTTGTTCTGGATGCATCTAATCGGCAGCATCTGGCGGCACGGGGGCTGGTGGTATATTTGCGCGCCTCGGTTGATCGCTTGGTGCAACGTACGGCCAGGGATCGAAATCGGCCGTTATTACAAACCGATGATCCGGGGCAGCGTCTACAGCGTTTATATGATGAGCGGGATCCCTTATATCGTGAAATTGCCGACTTTATTGTCGATACCGATAACCGGAATGTTGCTAATAGCGTAAAAATGATAACGAATCAGTTTAATAAGCAGAGTCTGGGTGAGGACTCTCAATATTGATGGACCTAAAATGAAGACACTGACAGTCGATCTTGGTGACCGCAGCTATCCTATTTATATCGGTTCAGGTCTGCTTGAACAGAGGACATTACTACAGCCGCTGGTTCAGGGGCGACAGGTTATGATCGTTAGTAATGAAACGGTGGCGCCACTTTATTTGCAGGCCGTGCAAAAGGCTTTGCATGATTGCCGGGTTGAATCGGTCATTCTGCCTGACGGTGAACAGTTCAAGACGCTAACTGTCTGGAATACCATTATTGATGCCTTGCTGGAAGTCCGTTTTGATCGTGGCAGTATTGTATTGGCATTGGGTGGCGGTGTGGTGGGTGACATGGCCGGTTTTGCCGCCGCTTGTTATCAGCGTGGCGTAGGCTTTATCCAGATTCCAACGACCTTGCTGGCCCAGGTCGATTCATCGGTGGGTGGCAAGACCGGGGTCAATCATGCCCTTGGTAAAAATATGATTGGTGCCTTTTATCAGCCGCAGTGTGTTATTGCCGATACCCGGGTGTTAAGTACCCTGGATGACCGGCAGTTGCGTGCAGGCATTGCCGAGGTGATTAAATACGGCTTGATTCGGGATCCGGAGTTTTTCACATGGCTGGAGGCCAATATGTCGGCCTTATTGGCACGGGACGAGTCGGCCCTGGCCTATGCCATTGAGCGTTCCTGTCAAAATAAGGCGGAGATCGTAGCCGCCGATGAGCATGAAGGCGGTGTTCGTGCGCTGCTTAATCTGGGGCACACCTTTGGCCATGCGATAGAGACCGGCATGGGTTATGGGTGCTGGTTACATGGTGAGGCCGTTGCGGCGGGTATGTGTATGGCCGCGGATTTATCGCATCGTTTAAAGCGCCTGGACGGGCAGGCCCTGGCCCGCTGTTTCCGTTTGATTGAGTTGGCCGGCCTGCCAGTTCATGCGCCGGCAAGTCTATCCGTTGAGCGCTTGTTGGAGCTGATGGCCGTGGATAAAAAGGTACAGGATGGGCGGGTTCGTCTAGTGTTGCTTGATGCGATTGGTCAGGCGCATGTTGACGGTGGTTATGACCAGGCCTTATTGCATGAAACGTTAACCGCTATGCGGTCATAATCATGAGGCGTGCACCGATGCCGGACTTACACCCCTACGCAGCCAGCGATAGTCAATCATCTGGACGTCTGTTTAGCGAGCCTCGCCCTGATTATCGCAGTGAGTACCAGCGTGACCGTGATCGCATTGTGCACTCGGCAGCCTTTCGGCGTCTGGAATATAAAACCCAGGTGTTTGTGAATCATGAGGGAGATATGTTTCGCACCCGCTTAACGCATTCGATTGAGGTGGCGCAGATTGGGCGCTCAATTGCGCGGGTTCTTGGTATTAATGAAGACCTGACTGAATCCATTGCCCTGGCTCATGATCTCGGGCATACCCCGTTTGGACATGCCGGGCAGGATGCCTTGAATCAGTGCATGAAGGATTTCGGCGGCTTTGAGCATAATCTTCAGTCACTGCGTGTAGTTGATGATCTGGAAGAGCGCTATGCCGAATTTAGTGGTCTGAACCTGACCTTTGAGACCCGCGAAGGTATTTTGAAGCATTGTTCCAGGCAGCGTGCAGCCGAGCTCGGAGCAGTGGGGCAGCGTTTTCTGGATGACCGCCAGCCGGGGCTGGAGGCGCAACTGGTCAATCTGGCCGATGGCATTGCCTATAATAATCATGATGTCGATGATGGTTTGCGTTCGGGTCTGCTGAGTATTGAGCAATTGTCGGAAATACACTTGTTTCAGGAACAGTACGATATTGTTAATGCGAGCTACCCAACATTACCCCAGCGTCGGGTCATCCATGAAGTGGTGCGGCGAATGATTAATTGTCAGGTTACCGATTTAATAGAAACCAGTACGGCCCGTATTGCGGAATTAGCACCGCAAACATTAGTCGATGTGCGTAATGCCGGTCGGCCATTGATTGGCTTTAGCGAGGAAATGAGCGAGCATAACCAGCGTTTAAAACGTTTCTTACGTAATCATCTTTATCAGCATTATAAGGTTCGGCGCATGAGCACCAAGGCCGGACGTATTATTTCATCGCTGTTTCGTGCCTTTATAGAGGACCCGCGACTGTTGCCACCCGATTATTTTGATCGTATGAGTCTGTTGGCACAGACGCCGGATGGTGCAGATCAAGCGCGTATTGTGGCGGATTATATTGCGGGGATGACCGATCGTTTTGCGATAGGTGAATATGAGCGGATGTTTGATCCGGGGCAATTGACATAAACGGCGTGTGATTGATGGTTGTGAATTTAATAGTTTTTAGTCCAAACGGTTTGTATTAAAAAGCGTATATGCGTATATATATGCAGATAATGGGTGTTTCAGGTAGTGCGCCTCGTTATTATCAGTTGCTTCTGCAGGAGGAATTAATGGGTGGCTGGTCGTTGATACGTGAGTGGGGTGTGCAGGGTGCCCGCGGGCGTAACAAGCGTGAAGATTTTTCTGGCCGTGACGAGGCAGAGGATGCATTGTTGGCCGCTCGGGATGCACAGATACAGCGCGGATATCAGGTGGTCTTTGTACAGGGAGAGGAGGCGTCAAGCTAATGTTCGACAAATTATTGTCGCAGTCTGTTAATGCGCAGAGTGATCCCGCTGTTGTGCCACTACAGCCATTTCCTGAGGATAGCTCTGAGCATTATTTCACTGGCGATGCCAGTCGTATACAGCGTCTAAACTTATTGGTTCATCTCGTGCCCTATGGTGGGGTGTTGTTGATTTTGGGTGAAAGTGGCGTTGGCAAGAGCGCATTACTGCAACAACTACAGATGCAATCCAGTGATTCATGTCGCATCTGTCAGTTGAGTACCGCTGCCTGCATTGACCCGCGTCAGGCATTGAGTGAAATGCTCAGTTGTTTTGCCTGGCAGGCAGATGCCGATCGTAGCCTGGGTGGTGCTCAGTTACGGGTGTTGCGTGAACATTTGGGTATCTTGCGGCGCAATAGTTATGCGCCAGTGTTACTTATTGATGATGCCGAAGCCTTGTCTGATACGGTTTTTAGCGTGCTGGGTCAGCTATTCGATGGCGATGGTTCTGATTTGCTAACGCTGGTGCTGGCGGGTGGGGCGGGGTTAAAAAAACGTTTATCCAGTCCCTTGTTGCAATCATTGAATAGTCATGTCACCCATGAGCTTGAATTACAGGCGTTTTCGGCAGAAGAACAGGCAGATTATATTTTCCAGCATCTGACGTGGGCCGGAATAGAAGGTGTCGGGCCATTTAAGGCCTCGGCGCTTAAATTTATCTATGTGGCATCTCGGGGTATACCGCGGCGCATTAATGAGCTGGCGCGGGTCTTTTGGGAAAATAAAAAGGGCGGTGGCGAGGCGGCTGCCGGGGTATCGTCATGGCTGCAACGGCCGTGGCTGAGGCAGCTGCGTTATGTTTTGCCGCTGGTGTTGATTAGCTCAGCCGCCGCCGTTTTTCATAATGAGATTCGTACGGCCATTTTCCCGTCATCGGCAAGTTTGGATGAGATGGAGGAGACGCCGGTAGCGATGCTGAGCAAACCGTTGGCGCTGCCTGTTGAGCATGGGCGTGACCGGTCAGAAAAGGCAAGGGTCATTTCTGAGCCAATAGCCCCACGGCCATTGAAGCCATCGCCAGTAACAGCAAAAAGACCGATCGAGCTGGCATCAGAATTAATCTCCGGGGCGGAATTAAAGACGATGACGGTCACGACGCCAGATGAGCAGAGTGAATTCGAGTCGGTAAGGGTGGTGTCCGTTGCCGGTGATGATATTCAACATCCTGATTCTGAATTATTACAGCCGTCTCGTCCGGATGTTGTTGCGGTTAGTGATAAGGCCGGAGTGGATTTGTCGCTACTATCAGGCCGGGCTATTGAAAAAACCAACAAAAGAACAGAGAGGCAAGTTCCAGCGGTAGCTATAGATAGTGTGCTTAGGATTAATGAGGTTTCGCTGCCACAGGCAGTGGTGCAAGCACCGGCTGAGAGTCCGGCCAGCAAACAAGCCGAACGGGATCAGCAAAAAACCACTGAAATATCTGTGGCTGCCCGGAGTGTGGTTCGGAAGGCTGTTACGGCCAATGTATCAACGATGACGTCTAGTACCGGTGGGCGTGATAAGACGGGATTATCTGATGATGCCCGGCGTGAGGATGATTGGTGGTTGGCTCAGCCTAGCGGGCAATTTGCGGTGCAGTTATTGGCTATGGAGGAGCGGTCAGTTAAGGCCTATATCAAACGCCACGCCTTGATAAATAAAGTAGCAACATTTCAGGTGCAGGGCGGCGAGCAAGGCCTGTTGGCAGCGGCCCTTGGGCCCTTTGCGACACAGGCTGAGGCCCGTTCCGTGGCGCAGCAATGGCGTCAGCAACTGCCGGGGATAAAGCCCTGGGTCAGGTCGGTGGCCTCGATTCAGCAGACGGTGGCTGAGTACCGTCGTCAGCAACAACCTCGCTGGTTGGCGTTGGTGGCCAGGCATGAGCAGCAGTTGTTGCAGCAGTTGCCGCAGTCTTATACGGTGCAATTAATGGCGATGGATCAGAAAGCGGTGACGGCCTTTGTGGCCAAATATGATTTGGCAGATCGGGTTGTTTATTTTCGCACCCGTTCCGGCGGGCAGGAGTTATATGCCGCCCTGTTAGGGGGCTTCTCTAGTCGTCAGCTTGCCCTTGCTGCGGGCCATGATATCGCGCGTGAGGCCGAGGGTGTGCGACCATGGGTGCGCAGTCTGGCATCGGTACAGCAGGTTATTCGCGCCCGGCGTGACCGCCCACGATGAATTTTAGTCGTTTCTTTCTAGTCAGAATCACCCTTAAATAATTGCTTTTAAAGGAGTTATTTCTTATTTTTCGGGCTGTTTCCAGCCTTGCCGATATTGAACACTGGCCAGCCTATGCGTATAATCGATCTGTTTCGCCTATGATCCGTCTTGATGATGGTGATTTGCCGTGGATAGTGCCCCGGCAGAGGATGCTGGGTAGAGGACGTAGCTGGTTTTTAGCCAGATATCACCTATCAGGTACGATGCGAAAGATGATTGTTTCTGGACGGCCATTTATGGTTTCCCGACAGTATTTAATAGGGCATTCCTGTGAGCAGGGGTGCATCAACATCTCAATGAAGACGGAAAGAGTGCAATGACGGATAAGACAAGTCGTTCCTTACGGCCTGGTAAACAAGGCCTGTATGAGCCGGCCAATGAACATGATTCTTGCGGTGTCGGTTTTGTTGCCCATGTGAAGGGTCATAAGACCCATCAAATTGTTCGCCAGGGTTTGCAGATTCTGGAAAATTTGACGCATAGAGGCGCTACTGGAGCCGATCCGCTGGCCGGCGACGGGGCCGGTATCCTGATTCAGATGCCCGATGATTTTTTGCGTCGCGAGGCGCGGGCCAATGATGTCAGCCTTCCGCCACTTGGTGATTATGGCGTGGGTGTGTTGTTTCTGCCGCAGGATGAAAAGGCGCGGACCGAGTGTGAGCAAATTATAGAAAAATGTATCGGTGCTGAGGGTCAGCAACTGTTGGGTTGGCGTGATGTGCCGACCTGTAATGAGGGGCTAGGAGAGGGTGTTAAGGCTGTAGAGCCTTGTGTACGCCAGGTCTTTATCGGTTGCGGCGATGTTTGTGTTTGTCCCGATCAGGATGCCTTTGAGCGCAAATTATTTGTTATTCGTAAACAGGCCGAGCACGCCATTCAGGCCTTGCAGCTGGATGAGATGTTTTATGTGCCGTCGATGTCCAGTCGCCTGTTATCTTATAAGGGCATGTTGTTGTCCGATCAGGTGGGTGAATATTTCCCGGACCTGAAGGATGAAAGCATGGTGTCTGCCCTGGCGCTGGTTCATCAGCGTTTTTCCACCAACACCTTTCCGTCATGGGATCTGGCCCAGCCGTTCCGGATGATTGCCCATAATGGTGAGATCAATACCGTCCGCGGCAACGTCAACTGGATGGCGGCGCGTCGTCATGCCATGTCCTCACGGATCCTGGCGGATGATCTGGATAAATTATGGCCCTTGATCGATGAAGGTCAGTCCGATTCGGCCTGTTTTGACAATGCCCTGGAGTTACTGGTTGCCGGTGGTTACTCGATGGCCCATGCGATGATGTTGTTGATTCCGGAGGCCTGGGCCGGCAATCCGCTGATGGATGAGCAGCGGCGCGCCTTTTATGAATATAATGCCGCGCTGATGGAGCCCTGGGATGGGCCTGCCGCAGTGGCCTTTACCGATGGTCGTCAAATTGGTGCAACGCTGGACAGGAATGGCCTGCGTCCAGCCCGTTACCTTATTACTGATGATGACCTGGTGGTCATGGCATCGGAAATGGGTGTGCTTGATATACCGCAGGAAAAGATTGTTAAAAAATGGCGTTTACAGCCGGGTAAAATGTTCCTGATCGATACTGAGCAGGGTCGGATTATTGATGATGAGGAACTTAAGACCGAGCTGGCTAAGGCCCATCCTTATAAACAATGGCTGGACGATACCCAGATTCTGTTGAACAATTTGCCCAGCGCGGCTGAGGGTGATTGCTGTGATGAAGGCACGCTGCTGAATCGTCAGCAGGCCTTTGGTTACACCCAGGAAGATTTAAAATTTCTGATGACCCCGATGGCCATTACCGGCATGGAGGCAACCGGGTCTATGGGCGCCGATAATCCAATGGCCGTGTTATCGAATAAGGCCAAGCCGCTGGCCAATTATTTTCAGCAAAATTTTGCCCAGGTGACCAATCCGCCCATTGACCCGATTCGTGAAGAGCTGGTCATGTCGCTGGTGTCTCTGATTGGTCCGCGACCGAATTTGTTGGGTCTTGATGAGACATGTAGTCATAAGCGTCTTGAGGTGCATCAGCCGGTATTGACCAATGCGGATCTTGAGCGCATTCGTCATATTGAAGATCATACCGATGGCGCATTTCGTACCAAGACGCTGGATATGTGCTATGCCGCCGATCTGGGTGCTGCAGGCATGGAGAAGGCATTGGATGCCTTATGCCGTCAGGCCGAGGATGCCGTTAACGAAGGTCATAATATTCTGATTTTATCTGATCGTAGTGTCAGTGCCGAGCGCTTGCCGATTCCAGCGTTACTGGCCACGGCAGCGGTACATCAGCATCTGGTTCGCACTGGTTTGCGTACCGAGTCCGGTCTGGTGGTTGAAACCGGAACGGCCCGCGAAATTCATAACTTTGCTGTACTGGCGGGTTATGGTGCTGAGGCGATTAACCCCTATCTGGCCTTCGAGACATTGGCCTCTATCTGCACTGAGTTTCCGGATGACATTGATAGCGCCGAGGCCGAGACTCGGTATATCAAGGCCATTGGCAAGGGACTGTTGAAGGTTATGTCCAAGATGGGTATTTCAACCTATCAGTCGTATTGTGGTGCACAGATCTTTGACGCCGTAGGCCTGTCGACGGATTTTGTTGAGCGTTATTTTACCGGTACCGCAACCAGTATCGAGGGTATAGGTTTGGCTGAGGTTGCATCTGAGGCGGCCCAGTGGCATCGGGATGCCTATGGTAATACCGCGATTTATCGTGACGCACTGGATGTCGGTGGTGATTACGCCTACCGCGTCAGGGGTGAGGCCCATGTCTGGACACCGGCGACAATCACCAAATTACAGCATGCGACACGGGCCAATGATTACAAGACCTATGCCGAGTTTGCCCAGCTGATCAATGAACAGAATGAAGAGCTGACAACATTACGTGGTCTGTTTGACTTCAAGAAGGCCGATACAGCGATACCGTTGGATGAGGTGGAGCCGGCGGCGGAGATTGTTAAACGTTTTGTGACCGGGGCAATGTCTTTCGGTTCTATTTCCGTTGAGGCCCATAGTACGCTGGCTATTGCCATGAACCGTATTGGCGGCAAGTCCAATACCGGTGAGGGTGGTGAAGAGCCGGAACGTTTTATTCCATTGGAAAATGGTGATTCGATGCGTTCGGCAATCAAGCAGGTGGCCTCCGGACGCTTTGGTGTGACCACCGAGTATCTGGTTAATGCCGATGATATTCAG
>Ga0316190_10001013_pt1 | contig 20144 bp, 20 predicted proteins | sample Eddworburrow2_MG_FD_204929 | JGI IMG/M metagenome (GOLD analysis project Ga0316190, IMG submission 204929) | Coastal sediment microbial communities from Maine, United States - Eddy worm burrow 2 | ecosystem: Environmental > Aquatic > Marine > Coastal > Sediment | place: USA: Maine | collected... | reverse complement strand
TGGCCAGTTCTGGCGCATTCATGCAGTCCAGGTCCCAACCCAGCCGCATCTTGAGTGTGACGGGCACACTGCTGGCTCGCAGTGTTGCCTCAATCAGGCTGCAGGCGTGATCCAGATCGCGCATCAACGCAGATCCCGACAGTTTGCCTGCTACTTCCCGGGCCGGGCAGCCCATGTTGATGTCAATAATGTCTGCGCCGATCTGTTGTGCCAGTTCTGCACCGCGCGCCATCCATTCAGGCTCGCGTCCCGCCAGTTGCAGCACAAACGGAGAGATGCTCCCTGCCCCGGTTGCGCGCTGAATCATGTCCGGTCTCGCCTCGACAAGCGCGTTGCTGGCAACCATTTCCGACACCACCAGACCTGCGCCGAATTTATGCGCCAGCACCCTGAACGGTTCATCCGTCACACCAGACATGGGAGCAAGAAAAACGCGATTGCGTGTTTCGTGCGTCCCTATTGCAATGCCCATAATTTAACCGCTCGTGGTTTTCGTTTAAATTTTAGGCACATTAGCACTTGGCCGGGACAATGCAATTACAATGTTTGCCGGGCTCACAGCTTGCCCTGCATGCGACCCGCCTGCTAGATGTCTCCTACTGATCGGACTTTCAACCGGAACCACAACTCCATGACCACAGCCGTTATCATCGTTGCCGCAGGGGCAGGCATGCGTGCCGGCGGTGAAGTCCCAAAGCAATATCAGCGAATAGGCGGCGAAGCAGTATTGCGCCATACGGTGCGGGTGTTTCAACAGCATGCGGATGTCGACCATATCGTCATTGTTATAGGTGAGAACCATGACGAACTTTACTTCAGGGCCGTATCGGACGTGGACCTCCCCGCCCCGGTTCGAGGCGGCGCGACCCGCCAGGAATCGGTGTTCAACGGGCTGAATGCGGTCGCGTCGCTGAATCCCGACATTGTATTGATTCATGACGCGGCCAGACCGTTCGTCGCCACTGAAACTATCTCCGCCGTTATCGAAACGACTTCCCGGTACCCTGGATGCATTCCGGCCATTGCGGTGGCAGACACACTGAAGCGCGAAAAAGACGGCGTCATAGTCGAAACAGTGGACCGTTCAGGTCTTTGGGGTGCCCAGACACCGCAGGGTTTTCGTTTCGATGCCATTCTGGCAGCTCATTCAGCCGCCGCCCGCAGCAGCCGAAACGACTTTACAGATGATGCATCGATTGCCGAATGGGCCGGGTTGAACGTCGCGATAATCCCGGGCACGCCGGAAAATTACAAGATCACCACGACGTCTGATCTGCACCACGCAGACGAACGGTTGAGCACAGGAAAAACCAACATGTTGAGCGATATTCGAGTGGGACACGGTTATGACGTGCATGCTTTTGAAGATGGCGACCACGTTATTCTATGCGGGTTGAAAATACCGCACACCCGGAAACTGAAGGGCCATTCTGATGCTGACGTCGGTTTGCATACGCTGACAGACGCAATCCTCGGAGCGCTGTGTGAAGGCGATATAGGCAAGCACTTCCCGCCAACCGAGGACAAATGGGAAGGCGCTTCATCAGATATATTCCTCACCCACGCGGCAAAACTGGTTGCCGACCGGGGCGGCCAGATTTCCCATGTCGATTTGACGCTTATCTGTCAGGCTCCAAAAATGCGGCCTCATGTGGATGCCATGCGCGAAAATGTGGCCCGCATAATTGGTGTCGACGTGAGCCGGGTATCGGTGAAAGCCACCACCACGGAATGGTTGGGTTTTACAGGCCGCGAAGAAGGCATCGCAGCGACAGCAACCGCTACGATCCGTTTGCCGGAGTGACCACGCATGTTTGATCGCCAGTTGATCATTGAGGCACAAGACACACTGGACATGCTGCGCGAAGGCGGGCTGATGCTGGTCACGGCAGAAAGCTGTACCGGTGGCCTGATTGCAGGACTGCTGACCAGTATCGCGGGGTCCTCGGACATTGTCGATCGCGGTTTTGTCACCTATTCCAACGAGGCCAAATCAGAAATGCTCGGTGTGCCCTTGTCACTGATTGAGCAATATGGCGCCGTGTCGGAACAGGTGGCTCGTGAAATGGCTGAAGGCGCCTTGCGAAACTCACGCGCGAATGTGTCGATCTCCGTGACCGGCATCGCCGGGCCCGGTGGCGGATCTGAACACAAACCGGTCGGATTGGTTCACCTGGCCTGCGCACGCACGCAAATGCCCACCCATCATGTCCGCATGACCTATGGTGATATTGGCCGCAATGAGGTGCGTCATGCCGCGATCGGTACAGCATTGGCCATGATCCGGCAGTCAATCAGCCAGGGCGGCGGAATGCTGGCCTGACACTGAATGGATTGCCGATACCCTCACCAGTATCGCAAACGACTGTCACGAAGACGAATGGACTGATGCTCATGCAAACCGCTGCAGGCAGGATTTCGTTTCGGCCACGAGGCGCTCCACCGTTTGAGCGGTTGTCGCTTGCCTGATCAGTCCAGCCGCTTGTCCGGACCACAATGCCACAGCGTCGGGCCTGCCAGCTTCAGCCGATACCTTTCGCAATGGCCCGGTCATGGTGTTGACCAGCGGGAAGTCCGGCCAGTCGCGCACCGCGTCCATCTCGCTTGCATAGTCATTCACCAGCGTGCGGGCTGCACGCCCGGAAAATGCCTTTGACAGCATTGTGTCGTCGCCGGACGCTTTCAGTAACTCGCTTTTGTGCACAGGTGCGACCATGCTCTCGGGCGTGGTCAGAAAGGCCGTTCCGATCTGCACGCCTGCTGCCCCCAGCATCAGGGCGGCTGCGATGCCACGCCCGTCAGCAATGCCGCCTGCGGCAATCACCGGTATCTCGACTGCATCTACAATACGCGGAACCAGTGCCATGGTCCCGGCCACGTTCGATGAGCCGCGCGGCAGGAACCAGCCTGAATGTCCACCAGCCTCGTAACCCTGCGCGATAACGGCATCGACCCCGCGGTCTTCCAGCCAGCGAGCCTCGGCAACCGAGGTTGCCGATGACAGCACGGTGATGCCTGCCTGTCGGACGCGTTGCACGAGGCGCGCATCGGGTAGTCCGAAGTGGAAGCTGACGACCTTTGGCGATGCATCCAGTACCGCATCACAGGTCGCATCATTGAACGGCGTGTGTCCATCGACCGGGTCGGGGACGTCCCCCGCCTTCATCCTGTCATACCACGGAGCCAGATGGGCACGTGTCGCGGCGGCTTTCGCCCGGTCCTGACCGGGTGGTACATTCACGAAGAAGTTCAGATTGACCGAACGATTGGTCAACGACCTGGCTCTGAGCGCTTCCTGTTTGATCCGTTCGGGCGCAAACATCGCGCAACCAAGCGATCCCAATGCGCCGGAATTGGATGCTGCTGCCGCCATTTCAGGGGTGGTGGCGCCAGCCATTGGCGCTTGAACGATGGGATGTTCAATATCCAGTAGTTGGCAAAGCCTGCTGTCGTGCCACATCAAATATCTCCCGGTTCTGGAATTGCCCGGTCAGCATACCCATATATGTACGGATTGAAAACTTCTGAGGGTCCTTAGCGATGAGACTAATCCTGAATATTCTTTGGCTGCTGTTTGGCGGCATCTGGTCCGCTATTGCCTGGTTCCTGGTTGGTGTGGTGGCTGCAATCACCATAATCGGGCTGCCATGGGCACGATCGTGCTTCATGCTCGCCAACTACACCTTGTGGCCGTTCGGTCGTGATGTGATTTCGCGCGACCAGCTCTATGGACGCGAAGATATTGGCACCGGCACCATGGGACTTGTTGGCAATGTAGTGTGGTTTGTTCTGGCTGGATGGTGGCTGGCAGTCATGCACCTGACATTTGCGGTTGCAAATGCAGTGACGATAATCGGCATCCCGTTTGCCTGGGCACATGTGAAACTGGCCGGTGCCTCGTTGTTCCCTGTCGGCAAGACGGTCGAGGACATTGACGTCGTTGATGAAGCCATGCGCAATTCGGCACGGGCTCGCGTCGACGAGGTGCGTGGCTCAAGCTGACATGTCTGAAAATTGTTAAACGATGAAATGGCCGCAGAGATCTTTTGAGTGATTTCCTGCGGCCATTGCCATCAAACGCTAATCCAGTTCAGGAATACGCAGAACCTGGCCCGGATAAATCTTGTCCGGATGGCTCAACATCGGCTTGTTGGCTTCAAAGATCACATTGTATTTTGATCCCTTGCCCTTGCCGTAATGCTTTTCCGAGATTTTCCAAAGATTGTCGCCCTTCTTGACCGTGTAGAACACCGGGTCTTTCTGAGATGGCGCAGTCAGTTTGCTTTCGACCTTGGACACACCGAGCGTATTGCCAACTGCGATGATTGCTTTTTCCAGAATTGACTGGTCAGCCACATCACCTGTTACGATAGCCTTGTCGCCATCAATCTCCACCTTCACGTTTTCTGTTCCGAGCTTGTGTGAATCAAGCTCCTTTTTAAGAGCGTCGGCAGTGGGTGCATCATCACCACCTATGCCCAGCGCTTTACCGGCGCTTTTGATGAAATCGAAAATTCCCATAACGTCCTCCTTGATGTATTCTTGGCTGTATTTGCAGTTTCATCCATATGTGGCCTACTTATGCCCTGATCGTCTAGCAAAAATGTTGGGCAGATACTGGATGCGATCCATTCGTACGGCAACTGTACTTGCGCCAACAGGTAACGCTGGCCCTCCAGATTGATCAACTGCATACGTCACGGGGCATTTTTGACACCAGCAGCCATGCGGCGTTGTTCCACCTGGCCTTGCATACAGATTGCCGGTCTTCGTGGTCAGGCGTTTTTCAGTTGGCGAGCCTGCCAACTCTCCGTTAGGTTCGGATCAACACGTCAACACCTGAACGGGAGGCATCTGCCTTGAAACTTCATCACAATCCGGCCTCACCCTTTGTACGCATGGTCACGGTAACCGCGCATGAGCTCAATATCTCCGACCAGATCGAATTGATTGACACCGGGGTCTTCCTGCCGGATAGGGTCAATGATGCGGTTGCCGCTGATAATCCCCTCGGCAAGATACCGGCACTGGTGACAGACCACGGAACAGCCCTGTATGACAGCCGGGTGATCTGCGAGTACCTGTGTCACCACGCCGGCGACAAGCAGCTGTTGCCGGATGAACCGGTATCCAGATTTCGCATTTTGACATTGCAGGCACTGGCTGTCGGTTTGATGGATGCAGGTGTATCGCGACGCTATGAAACAGCGGTGCGTCCCGAGGAGAAGCGGTGGCCGGACTGGGTTGCACGCCAGCACACCCGCATGGAAGCCGGACTGGACGAACTGGAAAACAACTGGTCTGATGAACTTGCCTCGGTGAATGCCGGTTCCATCGCCACTGCTATCGTCCTGGCCTATTTCGATTTTCGCTATGGTGACCTTGGCTGGCGTAACTCCCGGCCGAAGCTGGCTGCGTTTTATGAAGAGTTTGCAACTCGACCCTCAATCGCTGCCACGCAGCCACCTGCCTGAGTCGTGCCTGCCATGATCCGCATTATTGAACATCCCGGTTTTCTGGTCAGCACAATCATGCTCAGCCTGGCTGCAGGCCTGTGGTGGATGATGTGGGCCCACATGGGAAATGCAGCACCCATGTCCGACATGCCCATGATGGTGAACTGGAGTGCAAAAAGCCTGACCGGCACATCGGCAATGTGGCTGTTCATGATGCTGGCCATGATGCTGCCCGCCATGGTGCCGATGGTCGCCACCTATGCCCTGGTCTCGAAAAACGAGGTGCGTGGAGCCGCGCTTGTCTTACGGGTCGTCGTGTTTGCTGCCGGCTATTTCTCGTTGTGGGCTGTGTTTTCGGTTGCTGCAGCAGTCTTGCAGACTGCACTGGCCCAGACACCGTGGTTTGAGGCCGGCGGGACCCAGGCTTTGCCGGCGGCGTCCGGTGCGCTGTTGATTGCAGCCGGCGCCTGGCAACTGACCCCGATCAAGGATGCCTGCCTGCAGCACTGCCGCAGCCCGATGACATTTCTGATGGCGCACTGGAAAGGTGGCCTGAAAGGCGCCTTCCCGGTAGGCTTGCACCATGGTGCCTATTGCGTCGGTTGTTGCGGCATGATCATGGGCCTGATGTTTGTCTTCGGCGCAATGACGGTGTGGTGGATGGCTGTTCTGGCGCTGTATTTCGTGGCCGAGAAAATCATACCCCGCGCAGAAACCTGGGGACGCCTTGCAGGCATTGTGCTGATTGTCACCGGCTTGTACGTTGTGTTGCAAACATATTGGAGTTGACCAAGACCATGGCCGAAATTGAAGACTGGAAAATAAACGGCGAGCTCGCGCTGAATTGCAATTGCGACCTGTTCTGCCCCTGTGTCGTATCATTGGGCGCTGCAAAACCCACTCACGGCTATTGCCAGGCATGGATGGCTGTACGTATCGATGATGGTCATTGGGGTTCAGTGAGCCTCAAGGGCATCAACGTGGCCGCCTTGCTGGATATCCCCGGCCGGATGGGCGAAGGCGGCTGGTCGGTCGGTCTTTATGTCGATGACAAGGCCTCGGAGGCACAAACCCACGCCCTTGAAATGATCATGTCCGGCTCTGGCAAGGGCACAACCGGCCTGTTCAAACTGCTGGTGGCCAATTTCCTGGGCACCCAACGCATGCCGGTGACCTATGAAACCAATGGCAGCGAGCGAACCGTAACCGCCGGGCGCAAGGTGATGGCCACTATCAGGCAGATTGACGGTGCCCGGCCCGATGAACCAGTGACAATACAGAACACGTCCTACTGGATGGGACCCGAAGTAATCGTGGCGCAGGGCGTCAAAGCCAAAGTACGCGATTTCGGCCGGGTCTGGAACTTCGACGACAAGTCCGCAGAACTGTGCAATATCGAGTGGTCCGGCCCGTAATCGAGCCGGCCATCACTCACCCTTGAACACAGGCTTGCGTTTTTCCAGAAACGCAGTGACACCTTCATTGTAGTCATGACTTGCAGCCGCTTGCGCCTGGAGTTTTGCTTCAACTGCCAGATGTGCTTCGAGTCCATGTGAAGAAGATGCGTTAATCGACTGTTTTATCAACGCAAAAGCCTTTGTAGGCTGCTTTGACAACCGGCTCGCCACGGCTGTGGCTTCGGCGATCAACTTGTCATCATCGCAGACCTGCCAGATCAACCCCCATTCCAGAGCTTTCTCGGCCGCCAGCGGTTCTGCGAGCATCGCCATTCCTTTGGCGCGTGCTTCGCCGACTTGTCTGGGCAGTGTCCAGGTTCCGCCGGCATCCGGGATCAGGCCAATCCGGGCAAATGCCTGCAGGAAAGATGCGGACCTGGCAGCCAGGATGATATCGCAGGCCAGAGCAAGGTTGGCGCCGGCTCCCGCAGCGACACCGTTAACCGCACATACGACCGGCATCGGCAGATTGCGAATACGCGAGACCAGCGGATTAAAGTCCTGTTCAAGCAGCTCCAGGATTTCCCCAGGCCCGTCCATGCGCAAATCGGCAAGATCCTGGCCCGCACAAAATGCCCTGCCGGCTCCCGTCAGCAACACGGCGCGCGCTCCCGACGTTTCTATTTCATCGAACGCGGCGCGCAATTCCGCATGCATGTTGCGGGTGGTCGAGTTCAGCTTGTCGGGGCGGTTAAGCGTCACAACCGCCAGATTGTCATTGAGATCAAATGTAATGTCGGAGTATGCCATTTGCAGGTCCTGATGGTTTGACGGTGCTGTCGGATTGAAACATGGTCGAAGTGTGCCTCAGCTTGGAGGTGTCGCGCAATTGGCAAGGTGTGCGCAATATGCAGAACGGTTCAGACTATGACGTGATTGTTGCCGGTGCCGGCCCGGCCGGACTGGCCGCGGCGTGTTTGCTGGCTCAGGCAGGCTGCAGAACCGCCTGTGTAGCCCCTGGCGTGGATAAGCTGTCAGCACCACGCACTCCACAGCCCGTGCGGCGCACCGTTGCCTTGATGCAACCTGCCATCCGCCTGCTTGAAACCCTTGGCGTCTGGCCGGGCCAGTTGCAACGCGAATGCGCGAAGCTTGATCTGCTTAAAATCGTTGATGACACCCTGGCTGCTTTCACGGCACCCACAGTCACCTTTTCCTCGAGTGAACTTGGTGACGTCCCGTTTGGTTGGAACATACCACTTGATTTACTGGTCCATGAACTCGCACAAGTCGCAAAGGTAACATTCGTTGACGCTTCCGTATCCGGTTACCAGGTTCGCGCCGACAAAGCCGAACTGACTCTGGATACCCACGATGTGCTGACGAGTGCTGTTGTCGTTGCAGCAGATGGACGCCAGTCTGTCCTGCGCCGCGATGCCGGTATACCAGTCAATGAATGGCGCTATGACCAGACCGCTCTTGCGTTGAGTTTCTCCCATTCCTCGGCGCATCACGGCATGTCTGTGGAATACCACAAGACATCAGGTCCGTTCACAACCGTGCCACTGCCCGGCAAACGGTCAAGTCTGGTGTGGATGGTCAGGCCGGAAGATGTCGCATCGATCAGCGCGCTCTCCGAAGATCAACTGGCTGCGCGGCTGCAACTGGAAATGCATGGTGATCTGGGCCTGGTGGAAGATGTGACATCCCCGGTTGCCATCCCCATGACCGGGATGGCTGCAAGAAAATTTGCAGCCAATCGCGTACTGCTGGTTGGTGAAGCCGCTCACGTCGTTCCACCGATCGGCGCGCAGGGACTGAATATGAGCTTACGGGATGCGGCATTTGCAGCCCAGGCAATCGCCGATGCGTTTCGTCTCGATGAAGACCCCGGGAGCGCAGCATTGTGCGCAGCTTACGACACTGGCAGACGTGCTGATGTGCTGCCCCGCCAGGCCGCGGTAGACACCATGAACCGCTCGTTGATATCGGAGTTCTTTCCGCTGCACCTCGGCCGCGCAATCGGGATGGCAGCCTTGCAACGCATTCCGCCGCTGAAGCGCCGCGCCATGCTGGAAGGCATGAACCCCACCGGTTCACTGCCACGTGCCATGCGGGCTTAGTCCCTTCAGCGATCCGCAACTCTCTATTTCTGCCCGGAGCGTTCTATTTCTGGTTGAGAACAATATCGTTATGCGCGCCCACTGCGGGGGCGGATTTTTCCACACTGGCATCATCGCGAAACTGCGGTGCAATGGCGACCGGCGTAGCAGGAAGCGTCTCGCCTGCTTCATTGACAAGCGTGTGGTCAAAAATCCCGCGACCATGAAAATGCATGTCACGCATGGCCTCGGGCAAGGTCTTCACCACTGTGCAACAGCAGTTCGCCTGCACCAGGATGGGTTCCCAGTGATAACCCGGAAACTCGGAAATCAGCGACCTGACCGCGTCAATGGTCGCCAGCGGATCCTGCCGATCATCACGGAATTCATCGGCAAGGTTTATTGTGTCACAAAATGTGTCCCAGAACTTTTGTTCAAGCGCTGCAACTGCAACATGGCGGCCATCAGAGGCAGGGTAAATCTGGTAGCGCGGAGACCCGCCGGTCAGCATGCTTCCTCCATTTGGAGGCCAGTGCCCGGTCGACAGGCCATTGCCGATCGCCCACCACATCAACATGAACATGTTGTCTGCCATGGCGATATCGATGTGAGTGCCCTGTCCGGTCTTCTCGCGATTCAGCAGGGCCAGCAAAATGTTGACAACTGCCGGATAAGTACCGCCGGCGATGTCTGCTGCCAGAAATGGCGGCACTGTCGGATGCTCGGAAGGTCCCATGCTCAAGGACAACAAACCGGTATCCCCGATATAATTCAGGTCATGACCTGCCTTGAGGGTGCGCGCGCCCGTCTGGCCATATCCGCTGATCGAACAGTAAATGATGCGGGGATTGACGAGCGCCATGGCGTCGTATCCGAGCCCCAGCCTTTCCATCACACCCGGCCGGAACTGCTCGACAACAATGTCTGCCTCGCGGATCAGCGGCAACAGGAACTCAAGCTGTCGCTCAGACTTCAAATCCAGTGCAAGAGACAGTTTACCCCGGTTAAGCATGGCAAAACTGGGCGGGTCCCTGCCCCATTTCGGGTCATAGGATCGCATTTCCTCGCCATCACCGGGTCGTTCAATCTTGATGACCCGTGCGCCAGCCTCGACCAGAAACAATGTGGCCATGGGGCCTGGCAACAGTGTCGAAAAATCGAGAACCTTGATCCCGCTCAATGGCTGTGCGGATGCTGAAGTGCCTGTCATAACTAAAATGCTGATCCGGAAATCCAAAGTACCGTATTCGTGTAGCCGCCAAACCAATTGTGCGCAACACGCTGATGGGATTTTTAAATAAACATTGTGGAGCACGGGAAGCTGCCCTAAACAATTTGTGCATCGCAACAATTCTAGGCAGGCCTGACAGCCGCTTCAACAATGGCAGGTATCATGAAACTCCCATCGCAATTCTATAAACCACTCGCCATTGGCGCCCCTGACCCGATGCGCGAGGTTCCGGTCAAGATCGAACGGATGATCCATTTCCTGCCGCCGCAGGTCGAAAAGATGCGCAAGAAAGTGCCGGCCATGATCTCTCAGGTCGATGTCATTCTTGGAAACCTGGAAGATGCCATTCCCGCCGATGACAAGATTGCAGCGCGTGAAGGGTTTATCGAAATGGCCCTTGCCAATGACTATGGCGCGACCGGTTTGTGGACCCGGATCAACTGTCTGAACAGTCCGTGGGCCCTCGATGACATCACTCAGATTGTACTCGAGGCCGGAAACAAGCTGGATGTCATGATGCTGCCGAAGGTGGAAGGTGCCTGGGACATTCACTATCTGGACCAGCTGCTGGCCCAGCTGGAGGCACGTGTCGGTATCAGTCAGCCCATTATGATCCACGCCATTCTGGAGACCGCGCAAGGGGTCAAGAATGTTGAAGAGATTGCAGCCGCCAGTCCGCGCATGCACGGCATGTCACTGGGTCCGGCAGACCTGGCAGCATCGAGAGGCATGAAAACCACGCGCGTTGGTGGTGGACACCCGCACTACGGTGTCCTGGCAGACGGTGCCGGCAATGGTGCCAGGGACAGTTCTGCCCGAACATTTCATCAGCAGGACCTGTGGCATTATACCGTTGGCAAGATGGTCGATGCCTGTGCATCGAATGGCATAAAGGCCTTCTACGGCCCATTTGGCGATTTTTCTGATCCCGATGCGTGTGAGGCGCAGTTCCGCAATGCCTTTCTTCAGGGCTGCCTTGGCGCATGGTCACTGCATCCCTCGCAGATTGAAATTGCCAAGCGTGTATTTTCACCGGATCCGGCCGAGGTGAAGTTCGCACTGAGAATTCTGGAGGCCATGCCTGATGGTACAGGTGCGGTGATGATTGACGGCAAGATGCAGGATGACGCCACCTGGAAACAGGCTCGTGTTATCGCAGACCTGGCCCGGCTGGTTGCAGACAAGGATCCGGAGATGGCTGGCGTTTACGGTTTGTAGACGCCGGACCGGTCAGCCACTATCAACTTAAATTTGGGCTGCCTGCTTGAAACCAGCCGCAATTGGATGCATTTATAGGTCATGATCGCAATTAACAGACAGGCTCGATTCGGAATTGGACAAGTGGTGAAACACCGCCTGTTCCCGTTTCGCGGTGTCATCTTTGATGTGGACCCTACATTTTCCAATACGGACGAGTGGTGGGATTCCATTCCCGAAGAAACCCGGCCATCGAAAGACCAGCCGTTCTATCACCTGCTGGCCGAGAACGAAGAAACCGAATACATCGCCTATGTCTCGGAACAGAACCTGCTGGCCGATGATACCGGTGATCCGGTTCGACATCCCCAGATCCCCGAGTTCTTTGAGACCTATGACCCGGAAAAGCACACCTATCTGCCACGTGACAGCGCAACCCACTGAAGCTGTCGCGGCATGGTGCGGGCCCCGATGCCCCCGAGCAAACTTTGTTACGCGGTTTTAATTCCATCAAATCCTGAATCGCTCTAGATTATGCGGATGAATTCAATAATTCGACTGCTTTGTATCTGCTTGTTCTGGTTACCACTGGCATCGTCGGCGCCTGCGGAACCACGTCATGCCATCGCCATGCAGGGTGAACCTGCCCTGCCTGCCGATTACCGGCACTTTCCCTATGTCAATCCCGACGCGCCCAAAGGTGGCGCCTTGCGGGCAGCGCGCACCGGAAGCTTTGACAGCGTCAATCCGTTTATCATCAGGGGCCAGGCGGCAGACGGGCCGCGTACGCTGGTATTCGAAAGCCTGCTGGCACGATCACGCGCCGAAGCCTTCACGCTTTACGGCCATATTGCCGAAACCATCGACGTCAATGCCGACCGAACAGAAGTCACCTTCCGGATAAACCCGAAAGCCAGGTTTTCAGACGGTGAGCCGATCCAGGCCGATGATATTGTCTATTCACTGGAAACGCTGCGCGAACACGGTCGACCAAATCACCGCACCTATTATTCGAAGGTCACGTCTGTCGAGACACCTGACAATCTGACTGTCAGGATGAAGCTGGAACCAGGCGACCGTGAACTGGTGCTTATTCTGGGTCTCATGCCGGTGCTGCCGAAACATGTGTTTGAGACGCGCGACTTCGAGCAAACCACCCTGGACAAGCTGGTCGGCTCCGGCCCCTATGTATTCGACACGATAGACCCAGGTGATCACATCATCTACCGCCGCAACCCTGACTATTGGGCCAGGGACCTGCCCAGCGCGCGCGGTCAGTTTAATTACGACACCATCCGCTATGACTATTATCGCGACACACAGGGCGCGTTCGAGGCCTTCAAGAAAGGCGAGACCCTGCTGCGTTTTGAATCCGACGCATCGCGCTGGGCAACTGGCTATGCAGACTTGAAAGACCAGCCGGTCACCCTGGAAACCGTCACGGTGGGCTTGCCAAAACCGGTATGGGCCCTGGTATTCAATACCCGCCGGGCGGTTTTTGCCGACAAACTGGTCCGCGAGGCGCTGATCCTGACTTTCGATTTCGAGTGGATCAACAAGAACCTGTTTCACTCCAAAATGGAACGTACTGAGGGTTTCTTCTTCGGTTCGGAACTCAGTGCAATCGACCGGCCCGCGACGAACAATGAACGCGACATGCTGAAGCGGTCGGGAGCAGATATCCGCCCGGATATACTGGACGGAGAATACACTCTGCCGGTATCTGACGGATCGGGGCGGGATCGAAAAAACCTGCGTAAAGCCCTGACATTGCTTAACGCAGCCGGGTGGAAAGCCGGACCCGATGGATTGGCAAACACAAAGGGCCAGGGTCTTTCATTCGAAATTACAGTGGCCAGCCGGCCGCAGGAACGCATCGCACTGGCATGGCAGCGCATGCTGCGCACCATTGGTGTCGATATGACGATCCGGCAAGTCGATTCGGCACAGTTCCAGCGTCGCCTGCAGACCTATGACTTCGATATGATTCCGTTCACCTGGTATAACTCGCTGTCGCCTGGCAATGAACAGGCGTTCTATTGGGGGTCAGCAGGCCGGACCCAGGACGGTACGCGCAATTACATGGGTGCAGACGATCCGGCAATCGACAAGATGATAACCGAATTGTTGTCAGCGCGCGACAAGGCCGCGTTTGACGACGCCGTGCGTGGACTGGATCGTTTGCTGCTGGAAGGTCATTATGTATTGCAGTTGTTCCATGCGCCCGGACAATGGCTTGCGCGTTGGAACCAGATCAGGCGCCCTGATCAGCCGTCTCTTTATGGATTTCTCGCAGAGACCGGGTGGATCGAGGAATAATGGCAGGATTCACGGGTGAATTGCCGCCAGACAGGTTCAATCTGGCTCGGTATTGTCTTTCACAAAGTGCGAGAGAGCGGCCTGACAAAATCGCGCTCACCATCGCCGACGGCGTCGGGTATCACCGGTTGAGCTTTGCCGAAATTGAAGACATCGTGCTTCGACTGGCTTCCGCGTTCAGGTTGTTGGGGTTTGCAGCCGGTGCCCGGATACTGATCCGGATGGGCAACAGTTTTGACTATGCAGCCGTATTCTTTGCCGCCAATGCGGCCGGCCTGGTGCCAATCCCTGCATCATCAATGTTGTCAATCGAGGAAGTCTCATTCGTTCTGTCAGACAGTCAGGCCGCGGCAATCGTGCACGATGGGATGCTGGATTTGTGTGATTTGCCGGCTGAATGCAGGCTGATTACCCCGGATGACATCGCCGTATTCAAATCCGGACAACGCGACCACTATGTCGATACCAGGGCCACGACACCTGCCTACATGGTCTATACGTCCGGCACGTCAGGCCAGCCGAAGGGCGTCTTGCATGCACAACGCGCCGTATGGGGTCGCCGACCCATGTATCAGGGCTGGTATGGCCTGACGTCCGACGACACCATCTTGCACACCGGCGCCTTCAACTGGACCTACACTCTTGGTACCGCCCTGTTTGACCCCTGGGCCAACGGCGCAAGCTCCATCGTTTACACCGGCCCGCGAGATCGCTCGGTCTGGATCAAGCTGATCTCGGATCTAAACCCCACGATCATGGCTTCCGTGCCTGCCCTGTATCGCCAGATGCTCGGCGATGGCGGACTATCACCCGACACCATCGGTACCCTGCGTCATGGCCTGACTGCCGGAGAGGCCATTTTTCCCGGCTTGCAACGGGAATGGCAGGAGACAACCGGCATGGAGCTATATGAAGCCCTGGGAATGAGCGAAATCTCGACATACATCTCGAGTTCTCCCTCCGTACCCACCAAACCGGGCAGCCCGGGAAAACCCCAACTCGGCCGCAGCGTCTGCATCCTGCCCGTGTCAGGCGGCGAAGAACCGCTTGAGGCCGGTGAGACCGGGCTGATCGCGGTCCATCGCTCCGATCCCGGCATGATGCTTGGGTACTGGAACCGTCCTGCGGATGATGAAGCCGTGCTTCGCGGCGACTGGTTTATCGGCGGCGATCTCGGGCATTTCGACGACGAAGGCTATGTCTGGTTCAAGGGCCGCAATGACGATGTCATGACGTCGTTTGGGTATCGCATCTCGCCGCTGGAGGTGGAACTCGCCATCATGCGCCACCCTGCCGTCCAGCAGGCTGGAGTCACCGAAGTCGAACTGAACCCCGGCATGAAGCTGGTCTCGGCGTTTGTAGTGATGCGTGAACACGAAACGTTGACGGCGTCCGAGGTGATCAGTTTTGCATCCAACTCCCTGGCGCGCTACAAGGTGCCCAAGCAGGTCTTCTTCGTTGAAGCCCTACCCCAATCCGGCAATGGCAAGATCATCAGAAAGGATCTGGCATCGCTGCTGAAACAATCCAAGGATCACGCCAATGACGACTGAAACCGCAGATGTAATCGAAATCGACGTGATCTCGGACGTCATGTGTCCATGGTGTTATATCGGCAAGCGCCGGCTTGAGAGGGCGCTTGCCATGGTCCCGGACGTCGCGGTCGATATCCGGTGGCGGCCGTTCCAGCTGGATCACACCATTCCGGAAAACGGCATGGACCGCAAAGAATACCTGCGGAACAAGTTTGGCTCCGATGAGCAGGCCGCACAAGTGTACGGGCCAGTCCGCGATGCGGGCAAGGACGAGCAGATACCGTTCGAGTTCGACAAGATAACCGTTTCTCCAAACACCCTCAATGCGCATCGGATCATTAGGTGGGCTATGGCGGAAGGCGTACAGGACGCTGCAGTCGAACGGCTGTTCCAGCTATATTTCATCGAAGGTGCCAACCTGACAGACAAGACGGTGCTGGCAGATGCCGCCGTTGCGGCCGGTCTTGAACGTGCCGTCGTCGAGCGCCTGCTCGAAAGCGAAGCAGATATTTCGGAAACCCAGGCCGAAATTGCCCAGGCGCAGCAAATGGGCGTGACGGGCGTGCCGGCTTTCATCATCGGCAGCAGGTATGCCGTCATGGGCGCGCGCGAACCCGAAGCGATTGCGCAAGCCATTGCCGAAGTCGTCAAGGAACGGGCTGCCCCTGCAGGCAATGCTTAGGGTAATTTTATGCAATTCTGCCTGGAAGAAAACATTCGAAATATTCGGTCAACACAATTGCCGGTGTTACATCCGCGTTGTGTGCGCCGACGGCGTTGCAAGGCTGTAGCATAAACGGAATCAAGTCAGCGGTCTAACTGGCATGTGCTTCACACGCATCTCAAGTCATGCGCCTGATCATTGCTGCCTGAGAAACCTGACTGGCGCACTTGACCAACAACCCGGTATGATGACAATGCTCCCCTGGAACAACTCCTCAGCATGCCCAAGCATTCAGACCGGACCAATCAAACCAGGCAGGTCGGGGGCTGCAACCGTGAGCAACTAGACTGATTTCCTCGCGCCTGTATAACCCACCAGTGGATTCAAGACGGAGTAAAAGATGTGTTCTGTGCGCCTCCAGCGGGTGAAAAGTAAGGCCGACATCCGTGCCTTTGCGGCCCTGCCTCGCAGACTCTACGGGAGCTTTACCGATTACGTTGCACCTTTGGACATCATCCAGTGCGACATGATGAACGCATCCAAGAATCCATTCTTCCTGCATGCCGAGGCGGCATACTGGATTGCAGAAAAAAACGGTCGCAAGGTCGGACGGATATCTGCCCAGATCGACAAGCTCGATGCCATGAGAGGCAGACCGAACCTGGGTCATTTCGGCAATCTCGCCGCTATCGACGACGCGGAAACAGTGGCAGCGCTGTTTGATGCAGCGGAAAAATGGCTGGCCGAGCGGAATATGACCGAAGTCACGGGGCCCTTCAACTTGTCAGTCAATGGCGAGAGTGGCCTGATGGTGTCCGGTCACAAGGAACGGAACATGTTCCTGACGCCCTGGGATCCGCCCTATCTGGCCGATCTGGTGGAGGCAGCGGGTTATACCAAGGCCCGCGACCTGCATTCCTTCGAGTACACGGACATTGAAGCGCCTATCGAGATGGCAAACAGGTTCGCCGCAATGTCTGCGAAAATGAAAATTCACACCTATCTTGTAAAAGCCAGCGAGATCGAGAGCAAGCTCGACACGGTGCTGAAACTGTTCAACGATGCATGGGAGAATAACTGGGGTTTCGTGCCGATGACACGCGAGGAACTGGCGCACATGGCCAAGGACCTCAAACCCCTGCTCGCGGACGAGTGCCTCGCCATCGTGGAGGTCGAAGGTGAGCCGGCTGCGTTCGCGCTTGCCCTGCCGAACCTGAATGAGATGTCTGCCGATCTGGATGGACGATTACTGCCCTTCGGTTGGGCCAAGCTTGCCTGGAAGGTCAAACGCCGGGCTTATACGTCCGGACGCCTGTTGCTGATGGGCGTCAACCGTCAGCACCGAGAAACTGGACTGGGAGCCGGAATTGCACTATTGGCAATTGAGAAAATGCGTGAAGGGGTTGCAAAGTTGGGAATTCGGACTGCGGAACTTGGCTGGGTACTGGATGACAACAGACCCATGTTACGCATGCTGGACCTGATGCACGCCAGGCGTTACAAAACTCACAGGGTCTACCAAAAGGTACTCGTTGAGACACGGGCGAACGAAGGAAACAACTCTTCACAACCGTACGGGGCAAAGAACAAATGACAAAAGAGACCGACGACAACAGTGCTATTGCGGGCAAGATCCGAGAGGTTATTGCTCGAGAAGGCATGGTGGACGAAGCTAAACTGACCCGGGAGGCCTCTCTTGAGGACCTGGAAATAGAGTCCATCGACATGGTGATGATTCTTCAGGGACTTGAAGAGGAGTTCGGTATCTACGTGACTATGGATGAGGAGATCATGGGGTTGAAGAACGTCGGTGACGTGATCGACACCATAACCCGCCTGGTCGAGAGCAACGCGCAGGACAATGCATGACTGGACCAGCCGTCGTTATTACCGGGTACGGGTGCGTCTCGGCTCTGGGCAATACTGCAGAGGACATGCGCGATGCGCTGGTCGCCGGGCGCAGCGGTATCTCTGCATTGGAACTGCACCGTGACAGTGACAGGTTGCAGGTCAAAATTGCGGCCCAGGTGCGCGGATTCGATGCTGCCGCGCGGTTGCCCAAGGCGCGGCTCCCGTTTTTGGACCCGTTTGCACAGTTTGCCCTTGCTGCCTGTCTTGAAGCAGTTGAACAATCCGGACTGGAGGAGACCGACCTGCGCTCACACCGTACGTCCGTCATTCTTGGAACCGGGATCGGTGGCGTCTGCACACAGGACGATGCCTATCATACTTTTTATGGCGAGCAGAAAAAACGGCTTGACCCGATGACCATCCCGAGGGCTATGCCCAATGCGGCAGCCAGCCAGATCAGCATGGAGATTGGTGCAACGGGGCCGTCATTTACAGTGTCCAGCGCGTGCGCATCGTCAAATCATGCCGTTGCAACAGGTCTCGGCCTCATTCGTGCAGGTTTGGCCGACCGCGTGATAACAGGCGGCAGCGAGGCCTGCATCACCCCGGCCAGCTTGCGGTCGTGGGAAATTCTCCGGGTCCTGTCACCCATTCCCTGCTCGCCGTTTTCCAAGGGCCGTACCGGCATGGTACTGGGTGAAGGTGCCGGTATCGTGATCCTCGAGCGAGCCGATCTTGCCGCTGCCCGCGGCGCGACAGTCTATGCCAGGCTTGCCGGCGTCGGCATGTCTTCGGATGCCGGCGACCTGCTGCGTCCAGATCCGGCCGGTGCGAGTGCCGCGATCCGGGCTGCCCTTGAAGATGCCGGTCTTCCCGCCGAAACAGTGAACTACATCAATGCCCACGGCACCGGAACCGTGACCAATGACATTGCGGAAACCGAAGCAGTTCGATCAGTACTCGGCGACCACGCCGACAAGATCACCATGTCGTCTACCAAATCGATGCATGGCCACGCACTCGGTGGTGGCGCCGCTCTGGAACTGGTTGCCACCATTCTGGCAATGCAGCATGGATTTGTGCCACCTACCGTCAATTGGAAGGGACCGGATCCAAAGTGCGACATTGATTGCGTTCCCAATGAATCACGCAAGGCTCAAACCGGTGTGGCCCTGTCGAACTCGTTTGCCTTCGGCGGTCTCAATGCAGTGCTCTGTCTGACGCATCCAGATTTCTCATGACTTCAGAGAAGGATGCCGACGCGCTGTTGGTGCGCGTGGAAGACGCCGGCGTGGCCGGGTTCGCCAATGCCATCGGTTGGACCAGTTCACAGGTTCCGACAACCTGGCCGATGACCGTTTTGCCGCGTACGCCTTCTGTTGCAGAACTTGTCCGGCAGTGCTCACATGGTGGGCTTGTGCCCATCCATGCAGTGCAGTCGTTTCGCTATCGCCGCCCATTGCGGATAAGCGAGACCCTGACATGCCAAACCTCACTGACAGGGTCGACAAATGAACGATGCAGTCTGAAACTGCACATGACCGACACTTCCGGCGAGCCTGTCTGCGATGCCAACAGTACCCTGCTGCTGGCCCGGACATTACCGCCGACGGCCGTCGTCAGAGACCCCGCGAGTGCACCGGGCAGCGCGAATCCACCAGCGTCGCTTGAGAGCTCCTTGCTGACAGCCGAGATGTTCCGCACGTATCAGCAGGCATCAGGCGACACCAACCCTGTACATCACGATCATGCTGCGGCTCAGTCGCTCGGACTGGAGCGTCCGATCGCGCCCGGCATGATGATCCTGGGTATGTTGACCAGCCTGCTGGCTCGGACATTGGAACAACCGGATATAGCAAGGCTGGATGCGATGTTCATCGCCCCCGTTCCTGCCGAAACAATACTTTCCTTAAGCATTAACACTACCCCGACACCGGGACGGTATTCACTGGTGGCGACAGACCGCGCACGACGCGTCTACGTCAAGGCCACTGCAGTCGCAGCCTGAGAGGTACCGAATATGGACGGAATAACTCAGGATGTCGCCTGCGGTGCAGAGACGGCCTGGTCCCGTTTCGGTGGTCAGATGGTCTGTCCAGCTTCAATCTTGTATACGTGATCGGCAATCGCAGACCAGGCCGGACGGTGCGTAATGGCAACGATGGTGTAATCACCTGCCAGGGCCTTTACATTATCACACACTGATGACTCGGTTTCAGGGTCAAGCGCGCTTGTCACCTCGTCGAGAACGAGCAACTTCGGCGTATTGACCAGCGCTCGCGCCAGTGCAATGCGCTGGCGTTGGCCCCCGGACAAGCGGCTACCCAACTCCCCGACGTCAGTAGACAGTCCCTGCGGCAATCTGGTGACAAAATCAAGTGCGCCAGAAAGT
>Ga0316190_10001012_pt1 | contig 20172 bp, 17 predicted proteins | sample Eddworburrow2_MG_FD_204929 | JGI IMG/M metagenome (GOLD analysis project Ga0316190, IMG submission 204929) | Coastal sediment microbial communities from Maine, United States - Eddy worm burrow 2 | ecosystem: Environmental > Aquatic > Marine > Coastal > Sediment | place: USA: Maine | collected... | reverse complement strand
GCGACAGCCGTTTATTGTATGGCAGCGCCGGGGGGCGTATCAAAGTCAAAGACGAACACAAAGGCCATCGTGCGAAGGGGATTCTTCCCGCCATGCTCAGCCCAGCCGGAGTGAGCCCGTTCGCATCCAGCCAGGCATCAGAAGGTCCAGATCAAAGGTACCAGCCCCACGGTGACCAGGCCCACCAGCAGGGTCAGGGGCAGACCGATGCGAACGAAGTCCACGAAGCGGTACCCGCCCGCGTTGTAGACCATCAGGTTGGTCTGGTAGCCGATCGGCGTGGCGAAACTGGCCGATGCGGCCACCATTATCGTGACCGCAAACGGCATCACGTCCACCTGCATGTGATCGGCCGCTGACAAGGCGATCGGGAAGGCCAGCACCGCCGCCACATTGTTGGTCGCGACAGCGGACAGCAGGGCGGTCGCTGCAAACACCAGCGCCATTGCGACCCAGGGGTGCCCCCCCGCCAGGTCAATGATGGCGTTCGCCAACACCCCTGCTGCGCCGGTCTTCTGCAAGGCGGCACCGATCCCGAACGCGGTGGCGATGACCACCAGCACCTGCCAGTCGGGTGCCTGCCGCGCCACCCTGCCGCTCGTGCAGCCCGACACGATCATCAGGCCGGCGGCCACCAGGGCCGCCTCGAGCATGCTCAGCAGGCCGCTTGCCGCCAGCAACACCATGCCGATGACGATGGCCAGCGCCATCGGGGCGCCCTTGTGGTTCGGGGGATGAAAGTTACCTACCTCGCTCACCAGAAGGAAGTCGCGTGACCTGCCGTGCTGATCAATGAAACCGGGGCGCGCCTCGAGCAACAGGGTGTCTCCGGTGCGCAGCACGATATCGCCGATCTTGCCGCGCAGGCGCTCACCGTTGCGGGCGAGTGCCAGGATCGCGGCATGATAACGTGTCCGGAACCGCCCTTCCCTGACGCTCTTGCCGACCAGCGGGCAGGTGTCGGACAGGACCGCTTCGAAGAAAACGCGGTCCTTGCGGGCGCCCTCCAGCTTGAAGACCTGGTTTGTCGCGGGTATCAGGCCGCGTATGCCATGCAGATCGACCACCGATTCGATGGCACCCACGAAGATCAGCCGGTCACCCGCCTTCAGCTGCTCAAGTGGGCCCACCGCCGGCAGTATGGCGCCGTCGCGTTCGATCTCGGCCAGAAACAGGCCAGGCAGCGCACGCAGTCCGGCATCCTCGATACTGCAGTGCGCGAGCGGGCTGCCCGGTTCCACGATCATCTCTGCCATGTATTCGCGGATGCTGTCGCCGTGTGCCAGAGGCTCCTCGCGGTCGGGCAGCAGTCGCCCGCTGAACAGGAGCACGAACAGCAGTACGCAGGCCGCGATGGGCAGCCCGATCCAGGCCAGATCGAACATCCGCAGACCAGGCAGGCCGACCTGATCCACCAGCATGCCGTTGACCACCAGATTGGTACTGGTGCCGATCAGGGTGCAGGTGCCGCCCACGATGCTGGCGTAACTCAGCGGTATCAGAAGCCTGGACAGATTAAGCTTGTTACGCCGCGCCCACAGCTTGACGGCGGGCACGAAAACCGCGACCACGGGGGTGTTGTTCAGGAAGGCGCTCAGGGCGGCGGCTGGTGCCATCAGGCGCAGCTGCGCGTGACGCGTATCACGGGGCCGTCCCAGGATGTATTGCACGATCCAGGCGATAGCCCCTGTTTCGGTCAGGCCGCGGACCACGATATAGAGTACGGCCACGGTCAACATGCCCTGGTTGGCGAACCCGGCCAGTGCCTCCTCGGGCAACAGCACGCCGGAGACCAGCAGCAGAGTCAGCCCGGCCGACATGATGATGTCGGGCGAGATCCGGGTGAAGGCGATCATTCCGAAGCAGGCCACTACCACGGTCAACGCCAGCCAAGCCTCCCAATCCATGTGTTACATCCAGTTCCTGAATTGGCGTTTCGGCCGCATGCCGCACCGAAAGCACCGAAAGAAGACGGCCCGAGCCCCTGTCAATTGAGATCAGATGCTTTGCGTCAGTGAAACAGGTCCCTAATTTATGCGGCGACCTGGCGCAGTACGCATCGCGATTAGCCCGCAGACAAATGAAGTTTGGGGCCTGACCCATTCTACATTTGGGCAGCCGACAGAGCCGGTTGGCCTGAGTATAGGTCGCACAAAACCTCTTTTCCGTTTTTCTCAAGGATCCCAGGTTGTCAGAAACGGCTGCCAATTGACCCGCTGGGGGGGGGAATTCGACCTGAATCCCCCTCCCTGGTGGCGAAGTATTCGTACCTCAGCTCAATTTTCCAATGCCTCCACACACAGGCCGCACGCGACCCTGCCGCAACGATTAATGTTTTAGCCGAGGCGGTTGATCGCCGTGCCTATGCTTCAGTCCGACAAGCCGGCCTGTTGCGTTGCCCGGCATGGTTCGCAACCGGGAAGCTTCTGCCGCTGCGCGTTTCGCATCAATGTTGGTTAGGATCTTCTCGATCATCTCTGGACCCTCGATGCAGGCGATGATCCTCACCGATACACAGCAGGCCGGGCAAGTCTCGATGTCAATGCCAAACACCCGTTTAAAACGTTGCGCCCAAGCTGCAAACGTCCGCTATTGGCGAGATGTGAACGCTCTAAATTATGCGGCCCGACTGCCGTCCTGTGGCCGATCTCGAAAGTAGCCAATGAGGCAGGTTACGTCCTTTGTTACAGAGCAGTCATTAGCCTGAGAAAAGTTAGCATGGCTAATTTGGTATCGAAAACCACCTGATTTGCCCCATCGCACTATTGCAGTTGCAGCCATCCGCTCGTTCATTCCGAGAGCAATTGAAGTCAGACAGGCTGCACTGCACATTCCGCAAAATGTTCTTCGGAAAAAGCGATATTTACCGAACTGACAACTTATTGGCAACTCAAACAGAAACGGGTTACGCCGCAATCGACGTAACCCGTCGTTTGTAATGGCGCGCCCGGAAGGATTCGAACCTCCGACCACCTGGTTCGTAGTATTACAATTCAACCTCTCTTATTAATTGTTTTTACTGTATCTTTTTGATTTTTGCTGTCCAATACTTTTCGCCTATATGACGTTTAATGCGTTGAATTGCTGTTATCTGATACCCATCTATTGGACAACTCGAGGGCAGTACTCCCAGATCCCTTGATCAGGATATTGGCATGGTCACTATCGAGGATAGTTTTCATGTTTTAGCGGGTAATTTCAGATTCCAATTCTAGTAAAATCTACAATTCGCCACTCACAGGTCGTTGTCACCAATATCAGAAGGAATTGGATCAACCGAATCATGAACTTCAGGATCAACAATCACCCGGGAATGTGCAATAGAATCAAAACGCTCTGTTTTTTGGGACCCACAGGAGGCTATACAGGTAATGCAACTACGGTGGATGTGAGTTTATTGATCTGAGCAACCAGGTAACGGTTGACCACATCGTTGACCTTTGTCGACAGGCCTGGGTTCTTCTCTTTGAATCGGTCGATATCCGATTTTTGCCAGGACATGTAACGCCCCCCTTCAACGAACTGCGCGTCGTAATACGAAGTGTGGCCCTTTAGCGCGATTCCCGTGCCGATCAATTCGCCTGGCCCCATGATCGCGACTTCTTTCCCCTCACGTTTTACAGCAACAGAGCCACTGATAGGAACCGTTATCTGAGTAACGATCTCTCCTTCGTCGAGGACCCGGTCTCCCTGCCGAGCTGTCTCCCATTTACCAAACTTCATGAGCTTCAGGAATTCCCGTGGCTGGAAGTTCTGAAATGCCAAGTCGTATAGCCGCTGCTCATCATCGGATAATTTTACGGGTCGGCGTTCGAGTAGGATGCGCGTGATGTGGTAAAGATTGATGGTCATAAACAAAGCGGTCCAACCAACCGGCGTCCACAGCGGCATGGGCTGTAGCATGAAGTAGGGAATTGCGAAGACTGAAGATGCCACGGCCAACAGACGCAGAGACAACATCCCCTTCGCAGAAAAGGAAGCCACGGTCAGCAGGCTCGAGACATTGATCAGCCAATTCAGGCTGAACTGGAGATGGGAAAAATAGTCGGTGGTGGTCGCCCAGAATATGCCGAGCGCCGCGCAGATGCCCAGAAACATGAGCTCGATTTTGCGATTAATCATGACAACGGTGATCTCAGAATTAATAATTAACCCGGCAATAAGAAGTTTGAACTTTTCGACCTATGCCTGCTGAAGAAGTATGAACACGACAGATGCAAGACATCTGCCGCTGGCGGTGCTCAACGAGCGCCGGCGGCTGTGCGTCGCGAATCGGCCGTCTTAAGCTTGACCAGCCTCCTTCCACTTCCTAGGTTGGTAGCTTCATGATGTGGATGGATTTATCTTTTCTGGCACAACGCCCAGGCTGATCATCGGTCTTCATACGGTCCGAAACCGCTACTATCCGATTCTTCGGCAGCCAATCCACGCCTTCGACGTTGCAGTAGATACACTCGCCCTTCTTGTCCAAAGGAAACTTGTATACCCTGCCTTTGCCCGAAATCTTCAAAGATGACAGAGACACATGGGCAATCCACAGGGCGGAACAGGCCTGTGAAACTATCGCCAGACGCTTGCCTCGTATGGCGATGTCGGCATAGTCCTCGAAATCGACTTCCTCTGGCAGCTTGATCTTGCCAATGTGCTTCCACGACTTTTTCTTGTGCTTGAACACTTGAATCTGACCGTGGCCTGAGTCTCTGCCTTCATCGCCGCCCTCACAGTGATTCCCCTCACACAGGGCCAGGAGCAATAAATCTCCTTTGTGGCGGACCACTGCAGCCCCCTCGAAGCCCTTGCTGTCGGATGAAAAATCGAAATCAAGCCACTTCGACGAAACCGGGCGAAGGTTTGCATCCAGTTCCAAGACCTTTCCCTGATAGGCGTCGTCATGCTCGAGTGCCTCGATCATCAGAAACAGGTGCCCGGTTTTCGGATCTCGGGTAATGGCCTCGAAACCCTGGGCATCAAGCTGGGGACCAATGATCTTCCCCTTGCCCAGTGGATGCTTCTTATTCTGACCCTTGAGGCGTCCAATACCCTTCATACAATCCATAACAACCAAAATGTCCTTATCCCTCACCACAACCCCGCTGGCTTCCAGGTGTTCCCTATCTCTTACATTCTTTAACAGGTCGCCCAACTTGTGCTCGGTATCCAGCTGCAGGTATTTATTTCCCATGTTTCTCTCCAAAAAAATGATTGTTTGGCAGCAAAAAACCGTTGCTACGCTTCCGAAGCAGAATCCGTAAACGCACCCGAATACGCCACGAAGTTCTCCGACTCGCACCTGCTCAGGAATTCCTCAGCCTGGGTGCGAGCACACCAACCAGCGGATTGGCACTCAGCCCGTGGCCCACAATGCTCAACACGATAGTGCAGACCGCAGTCAAGGCGATGGTGTCGCCACCGGGCAGGTGCTCATTGAGCAAGATCACGGCAAACACGAACTGGTCAGGCCCCGGGGCCCAGACCAGCCCTGAAGAGTTTTTCGTCGGTCCGCAGCCGCATGCCGACCAAGGTCAGGAAGACCGGCAGCATGCGTATCATCGCAAGCTCGGTGTCGCTTCTGGCCATTTCTCCAAAAGCGATCACCTAACCGCGCGCTGAACTCGACCAGCTCCGCTGAACCACCGCGAACAGGAAGGCCGTGGTCCAGCCCACTAACAATATGCCGTTCAGCGCCTCGATCCCGCTCAGCATGCGCCATTCTTCCTCCGGCAGGGTGATGTCTCCATAGCCTAGCGTGGTGAAAGTAACCACAGAGAAGTACATCGCCTTCTCGAAGGTGTCCAGGCTGCTGATTGGGTCTAATACACGGTAGGCCACGGCCCAGACGACGACCTCGATCACATGCAGCATCAGCAGGGTGACCGCGGTCGATATGATCGCCGGCAGCACCTTGCGTGGCTTGAAGTTGCCATCCGGCCCTACAAAGCGATGCCCCATGTAACGCATCCAGTGATGGGTGCCGTAGGCATGAATCACCACTGTGATCGCCACGAGCACGATAGATACCAGTATGGCTTGCAACATTTTCGGTCCTCATATTCTCGCTGCGGCGATCGTGGCAGCTTTGGATTCGGCGCCCTTCCCTGGGCAGCCTATTCAGTGTCGTTTTGCAACACGATGGTTTTACTTCGACTCCGTAGACATCTCCTGCCGGTACGCCTGCAGCACATCATCCAGGGTGTCATAGAAGGCATCCTCACCAAACAGCTCACGCAGCTGGTAGCGGCTCTCCTCCCTGACATCGTCCATTACCTGGGCCACCACCAGGCGCACCCCTTTGTCCTTCAATATCCCGCACAGGGAACGCAGGCTCTCTGCCGCCGAGTAGTCCACATCATCGACCGCCGAGGCATCGATACACAACCAGCGCAGCGGGGGTTCCGCCTCCTTGACCAGCGCAGTGACCTCTTCCGTAAGCTGCTGCGAGTTCGCGTAATACATGCTGTGGGTGAATCGGTAGATCAACAGCCCCGGCTCAGCCTCGGCCTTGCTTGCAACCGGCTGCGCATGCAGCACGCCTGATTCCTGCGGCACGAGCACGGCGTTCTTGGGCTTGTAACCACGGCGGGTGTGATCGATCAGCGACAGTACCACGGCCAGGATGATGCCCTGCTCCACGCCAACGAATGCAACCACCAGCATGGTGATCAGGGCCACCCAGAACTCCGATCGCCGTTGTTCGTAGATCCTGCGCATCCCCTTGAAGTCGATCAGTTCAACACCGATCAGGAACACGATCGCCGACAGTACTGCGTCCGGCATGAAGGCCAGTACCTTGGTGAGAAACAGCAGCACCATCAGCGTGATCAGGGAGGTGACGATCAGCGACAGCTGGGTACGGCCGCCGGCACCATCCACCATCTGGGTCTTGGTTGGACTCCCGCTGACGACAAAGGTACCGGACAGGCCGGCGCCGATATTGGCCATCCCCAGGCCGACCAGGTCGGTATTCTCGTTGAAGCGTTCGTTATAGCGCGCGGCATAGGCGCGGGAAGTGGCGGCGCTCTGGGCCAGAATGACCACGAACATCGCAAAGGCGGTGGGGATCAGCTTGAGGATCAGCTCCAGGCTCCAGTCCACCTTGGGTAGCGAAAGGTGCGGCAGACCGCTTGGGACGGTGCCCAGCACGTGCACATACTGGCCAAGATTCATCGCCCAGCTGATGATGATGGCGCCTACCACGGCAATCAGACCGCCCGGAATCTTGTTCGATATCTTCTTCGAGCCGACCAGCACCACCAGCACCGCGAGCGCGACGCCCACGGAATAGAAGTTGACCTGGTCGATCTGTTGAATATCGGTCCAGATCTTGCCCAGGGTGCCATGACCACCCCCCTTCAGCCCGAGCATGCCGGATATCTCGCCGAATGCCACCTGGATACCGACCCCGGTCAGGAAGCCGACCAGCACCGTGCGTGACAGAAAGTCGGCCAGAAATCCCAACCCGATGATACGTGCCAGTATCAGAAAGCCCGCGGCCATGAAGGCAAGCACCGCCGCCAGTGCGACATACTCATCGGATCCGACAGCCGCGACGCCCACCAGGCCGGCGGCGAGTATGGCCGCGGTCGCCGAATCCGCGCCGACCACCAGGTGACGCGAGGAACAGAAGATGGCGTACAGGAAAGACGGTATGAGGATGGTGTAAAGGCCGGTGATCACCGGCATGCCGGCAATCTTGGTATAACCCATGACCTCGGGGATCGCCAGCGCGGCCAGCGTCAGACCGGCGATGATCTCGGCCGGAACCTGCGAACCCTTGATCGGTAGCACCCCTTCCATAAAAGGGATGTGAAACTTGGTTTTCTCGGCAGCTGTCGTCATCGGGATCTCCCTGGTTCAGTTACCACGATAGCCGGGAAGCCCACGTGCCTCGGCGCTGTTGGCGAGGAACATCGCCTCGTCGAGCACCTCTTTGCCGTCGTCGCTCAGTTCGAGCGTCCCGTTCTTGTCGACCGAGAAGGCGAAGTTGTCAAAGGTGTGCTTGCCTGCGAAACGCGCCTTCATTCACGCTCGCACAATGGCTCTGAGCGTTACAGAACTATCCGCTTGGCCCACTAGGTCTCCGACTGCTTCATCCTTGCCGCGAGCGCCGCCACCAGGGGATTCGCACTCAGACCATGGAGAATTACACTCAACAGGATGGTGCAGACGGCGGTCAGCGCAATGGTATGCCCACCCGGCAGATGCTCATTCAACACGATCACCGCGAACACGATACTGGCCAGGCCGCGTGGTCCGAACCAGCCCGCAAACAGCTTCTCATCGCTGCGCAGATTCATGCCCCCGAGTACCAGGAATACCGGCAGCATGCGCACCACGGTCAGGCTGAGTACCGCGTACAGCACCACCTGCCAACTGAAGGCATCGATCGACTGACCGACCACGGCGGCCCCGAACACCACCCAGGTGATCAATGACAGGGTGTCACCTGTCCCCTCCGCCGCCAGCAGATACTTTGGCTTGTGTTCCTTGGCGATACCGCCGAACAGCAGTCCGCCGACAAAGGCCGCGATGAAGCCGCTGCCACCCAGGGCCTGGGCCAGCGCGAAACAGGTCACCGCCAGCGCAGGTACCGGCAGCTGACACCAGGTCTCGGTGATCCAGCCGCGCCCGGCGGCCCGCCTCAACGTCCACGAACCGATCAGCGTCAGCCCGATACCGACCACGGCACCTATACCGATCTCCTCGATCACCAGCATCAGCGGACTCACCTCGCCGCCCCCCTGCCCGCTGGCGGCGACGGCCAGACCGAGAAACACGAACAGGATCGGGACACAGATACCATCGTTGAGCCCGCTCTCGACATTCAGCCCCTGACGCATGTTGGCCGGGACACGCTCATCCGAGACCACCGCCTTGCCGAGCGCTGCGTCTGTCGGCGCCAGCATGGTCGCGAGAATTGCGACCTCGAACAGGGTCAGGCCGCCGAACAGTACCACCCCAACCCCGAAGCCGAATACGATTGTCAGCGGCAGGCCGACCAGCAGCAGCCGCCCGGGGATACGGATATTCTTCTTCAGCACCCCGAGATCGGAATTCGAGGCATCAGTGAACAGCACCATCGCCAGGGTCAGCTCGGCGAGTGTGCGCAGGCCCTCGGCATCGACGTCCAGCTTGAGCAGATCCAGCCCGAGCGGACCGAACACCAGACCGAACGCGGTAAAGACCAAAGCGCCATTGATCGGCGTGCGCTCGAGACCACCACCCACGGTGCTATAGAGAAACACGAATGCCGCCAGAATCGCCAGAGTTTCGTACATAGCTTTACCACCTCAATCGCATAGGGTTTGTGTCCACGTAATCTTCAGACTACCGTTTCACTGCAGCGCGCTCGGCGCCGCACTCGCCGGCGCCCCGGCTTCATCACCCGCTGTACCGGTCCGCACCATTACCGAAGCGGTCGTGCCGACGCGCAGCTCAACCCCGTCCGGGACCGCTTCGAGATGAATGCGCACGGGCACCCGCTGGGCCAGGCGAATCCATTCAAAGGTCGGACTGATGTTCGGCAGCAGATCCTGCCCGGTACTGCCATCGTCCTGGGCAATACCCCAGCCGATGCTGTCCACGCGGCCGCGAAGTGGACTATCCGGGTAGCTCATCAGCGTCACGACCGCCTCATCACCGCGCTGCACCCTGCCGACCAGCGTCTCACGAAAGAAACCGTGCACCCAGAAGCTGCTCACATCCACCAGGGCCAGGGCCGGCTGGTTGGCCACCGCCTGGCTGCCCAACCGCAGGTTGAGATTGGTGACATAGCCATCGACCGATGCCGTTACCTTGCTGAACTCGAGGTTCAGCCGCGCGGTCTCCAAAGCCGCCTTGGCCGCGCGCAGCTGGGCGTTATCTTCCCCTGACGCACCAAGTTCGGCTCGTGCCCCAGCCAGCTCCGCCTGTGCCTGCAGCTGGGCCGCCTTGGCCTGTATGAGCTGCGCCCTGGCTCTCTGATCGTCGGCCTTGGCAACGTCAAAGTCGGCCTTGGTCTGGTCATAGTTGCGCTTGGAGATACTCCCCTCCGCCACCAGCTCCGAGGCGCGCTCGAAATCCGCCTTGGCCCTCACCAGCTCCGCTTGTGCACTCTCGATGGCCGATTCGGCCTGCTCGATCTGCGAGGCGCTCTGGTCGAGCGCCGCCTCCGCGGCCTTGACCTGTTGTTCGAGGTCTCTCAGTTTGTCGCGCGTCTCGTCGAGATTGGCGCTGGCCCGATCCAGGCTCGCCTGGTAGGTACGTGGATCAATCTCGAACAGCAGATCACCGGCCTTGACGAACTGGTTGTCAACGATCGGGAGCTGAACGATGGGACCTGAGACCCGGGGAGCCACCTGGATGATATTGGCCCGCACCTGACCGTTTCGGGTCCAGGGATTGTTGAAGTAGTCCCAGTACTTGAGGGCAATTGCCGCCACCGCCACCAGGACAACCAGGCTGGTCATCAGGACCTTTTTAGATAGACGCATAGTATTCACCCCGGAATCACGAAGGTGCCGAAAAAGAGCGAGTAGATCACCGCCAGGGCGAGCAGCACCAGGGGCGGGTAGGCAAAATAGCGCGACAGCCGGTAACGATTGAGAAGCTGGGTCGTCAGCCAGGCGACGAAGAAGCCGAGCAGACTCGCGATCAGTAGCGGTGGGAAATACACCCCGCCGATCGAGAATTCACTGGGGATCAGCAGCATCGGTCTCCATCCTCATCAAAAGCGCGCCTCACGCCAGCGGCCCCAATCGATGGCAGCGGCATGGACCACATATTGGACCGTCGTCTCGGAGAGCCCTCTGAAGGCACCGAGCAGGCGGTAGAAATGCTCCCGATCCTGGCGACTGAGTTGTTCCTCGGTGGCCTTGTTCAGGGACTCTTCGACACGTAACTCCAATCGTTCGACAATTGCCCCCAAGGTCGCACGCGCCCGCTGCACATCGCCACTGCCAGTATCGCCAGACAGGCGTTGGAATGCCTCGCGCACCCGCAGCCGCCAGGCACGAATATCGTGGAGCAATTCTTCGATAATAAATTCCGCGTGCGGTTTCGCGCGTGCCTCCAACAGCTCTTCCATTCTGAAACTCAGCGACTGGACATCGGTCACCAGCGCCTGCACCGCCTGCGGTGAAGCGCTTGGCAGCACCCTGGCATCAATATGAAGCGCCCAGGCGCCAAGCTTGCGCGGCAGGCTGGCCAACTGGTGTGCATGAAAAGACCTGCGCCAACGATCAAGGCGCGTCGGTACGCGATCGGGGTCATGACGCATCGTCGACAAGAGGTAGTCACTGCTGCGGAAGAAGCGGGCGAGCAGGCGCTGAAACGCCCACTGCGGACGCAAATCAAACGGAAAATAGGTGCTCAGCGCCAGAACCAGGAAGACCAGCGGAAACATCATGGCGGTATTGGCGACAGACGAGAAGCTGTAGCTCTGCTGGTTGGAGATACCGGTAACCACAACCAACATCACCAGACCGAATACCCGGCCCAGGGCCTGTTTAGGCGAGGCAAACAGATAACAGATGGCGAAGCTCACCGCGAAGAGCATCAGGCCCAGGCCCAGGAAACTCGACAACTGCGGCATCACAAAGATGTACAGCAGGCCGGCAAACAGAATGCTGACCATGGCCGGCGTGAACAGGGTCTTGGCCTGTAGATGGGGAGTTGTCGCCAATATCATCCCGAACGGAGCAGCGACGTTCAATATCCCAAAACCACCGGGAATGTCGGGCACGTAGACAGCGGCGAGAAAGACAAGCCACATGATCACCGTGATGCGGACCACGCCGGCCAGACGGTCAGGATCGAACAACATCCCGGTATTCAGTCCGGGCGCGGATTCGGCCACCGCAACCGCCTGGCCGAATCCCTTGATATCGGCGACGCTATCGAACAGTGATCGCGTCAGCGCCTCCAGATGGCGCAACTGCGAGCAGCAGACGGTCAGGGCGGCCTGATGAAAATGCGATAAGGCCTGGACCTGTGCTTTATCCAGGGTCAGTTCCATGGCTTGTGGTGGCTGCCCGGGTGTCTGGCCGGCCAGCATGTGCTCGAGCGCGGCAAATCGGTCTTCAAGTTCGGCACCAACCTCCTTCAGGTTGGGTACCAGCCGCTCCAGGGCGAGGCCCTGGACCTCGGCGAAGCTCTCTCGCCAACGCTCGAGCGTCGAAGCCAGTTCCGCCGCCTGCCGCCGATAGCGCCGCCACTGTTGCCGCAGCTCCCAGACCTCGTAACTGTCAGTCTCCGCGGCATCCAGCAGTTGCTCAGCACCCGTCTGCTGCTGAACCAGCGCGTTCTTCAAGGCACGGGCATCGTCAGCGCCACCCTCCCCTTTCATCAGCCCGAAGTAAGACGTGAAGAGTTGGTGCTGCGTCGATGCCAGCTTGCCGACGGCGGCCTCGAACTTCGCTTGTGAGTTGCTGGGCCAGACCAGGACCGAGACCAGGCTGAAGACCAGGATGCCCAGGCCGGTCTCCTGCGCCCTCAGCACCGCGACATCGAACGCGTTGCCCGCACTAAGGGCGGCCTCCACCGAGATGATCACGACGACGAAACCGCCGACATGCCACAGATACTGGTGTTTGGCGCGGGCCATCATGTAGGTGCAAAGACCCACCCAGGTCGAGAGCAGCAGCATGAACAGCCAGCGGTCTTGCGCGCTGAGCGCAATGATCATCAGTCCGACCGCCGCCGCAATCAGGGTGCCGAAGATACGCAGCGCCGCCTTGTTGAGCGACTGGCCCACGGTCGCCAGGCTGATCACGGCCACCGCAACACCCGCCCATTTGGGATTGTCCCAGTCCATCGACAGGGCGATGCCATAGGCAATGGCCATCGCCAGCGCGGTCTTAAACGACTCTTTGAAGCGGGTGGATAGCATCAAGTGCTCGCGCAGATCATCTGGCGGATGCTCGGCCTTGTTCGGCCAGGAGACTCTGGAAGTCCGGATTGCTGCGGATCAATTCGCGACCCGCCTCAATCAGCTTGTCCACCTGCTCGTCGCTGAGGTCGAAACTGGTTGGGATAAGGTTGAAAAATTGCAACAGATCGGGCCTGTCGATATCGTTGAATCCCAATTGGATAAAGTGCGACTGAACCTGCCGCCCCGGCGTCGATAGATCCTCGGCCCAGCGCGGCAGCGTCTCGTCCATCAGTTCCAGGGTCGCCGCGTTGTAGCGGTGCAACTGCGCCGACGACACCGCGCCGATGCTCTCCTCCAACGACGGCTGTTTGTTGGACTTGTCCATCTCCGGTTTGGGGTTCGTGGAGGCATTGACAGAAATCACCACCAGCCGGCCAGGTGGCCTGCGATCGACGCTCTTTAGAAAGGTCTGAATTCCACCCGACACCTCGACGATCTCATAGATGGCACGTAGCCCCAGATTATCGGTGATCCCTCCATCCACAAAATGCGCGTAGGGACGCTGCTCTTTTTTTCCATAGGTCTCCAGGCCCTCGACGACCTGTGTCAGTTCGGCATTGTCGATCACCCGCTTTCGGGCACTCTCCAGCCATGCCAGTTCGCTTTGACCACAGCCCGCGTAGTTCCGCAACACCACCGGGTGGAATAATATCGGTACGGCAGACGATGCCGTGACCGCACGGGCCACCGGATACGAGTTGATATCCGAGCACAAAAGATTGAAATATTCCTGAATAAAGGAGAAACGCACCCCGTAACCGAGATCCGATGCATTGATCAGGATCATGGGTCCATCCTGGCGCTGCATATCCGCAAAGGTTTTGTTGTGAAACACGGTTTTCTCATAGAGATCCACCGCCATCTCGGTCCGCCCGGCGCTGCTGAACCAGCGCAGCGGATTAAACAACGCGCGCAGCAAGGTGCCTTGGACGTTGCGCCGGAGGAATACCTCTTCAAAGTCCTCAAAGATACGGTCGCCAAACAAACCGTAATAGGCTGAAGTGAAGCTTCCGCCCGAGACGGAGCTGATAAGGTCCACCTCATCAAGCAGCCGACGCTGCTGACCGTCTATCACGACCATCGTATCGCGCAGTTCCAGCATGACCCCGTAGGCAAGGGCCGCAGCGCGGGTCCCCCCCCCGGAGAACGCCAGCATGAGTGACATATCCCCGGCTCCCCTTCGAGCGACGGTCTCGAACGAGTAGCCCTGTTTGGATGCAGGCTCGGACTCTGGCTCGTTGTCCACCACGCCATAGGGCGCGCAGCCGGAAAGTAGAGAGAGCAGCAAACATAAACCGATGAGCTTCATTGTGTCTCCCCGTTCCTTCTCATACGGATTGGCTCTACATGGTCCTCCTAGTGGGCCAAGTGTCGATACTCCTGTCGGGGGACTCATTGCGAGTCCGCTTGGCCCACTAGCGGTTGCGTCGGACTCCGCCCAGCAGTGCGCTGCCGATAGCGCCAGCGGCAGCACCTTTGCCCGCATCGCCGGCCACGGCACCGATCACGGCGCCTTTTGCCGCGCCCGATGCGAGGTCGCGCCCGGCGGTCGTGTCCTTACCCGGTTTCTTGGTTACGCCGCCAAACAAGGCACCGCCCACGGCGCCGGCGGCTGCGCCTTTGCCCGCATCACCCGCGATTGCGCCGACCACGGCACCCTTTGCCGCGCCACCCAGGGTATCCTCTGCGAGATCGCGACCATGTGCCGCGGCGCTCAGAAGCACGGCCGCAAGCAATACCCCGGTAGGTAATACTTTCATCCCCATGTTCAGTCTCCTCTCAAGGTCAGCCTTGCGCGGACTGCTGCGCCACTGGCTGTGCCGTTCACTTTTCAACGCGGTAGACAGGAACCGAATATCAGGTACCCCACGCCCTCCGTTACGATCGACCCGGTCAAGCTGCCGCTCGCCTTGTCAATCCTGACGCTCCAACCACTGGTTCCCTCACTCCCGAGAAGGACCAGGAGATCATCCTCACCGCCGACACTCGCAATCGGCGACGAACGACGGTCACCGCCTTGCGTCGCGCTCTCGACCACCTTCTTGTCCGGATGGAACAGCATAAATACAGGCAGGTTCACAGCCGTCGCCGGGCCTTCGAGACAGTCGCCATCATTATCACAGCTGACCGTGTTGGTCAGCGCGCAAAGCATCGAAGACGTGCCCCCTGCCTGATCGCCCGTAGCCGATACCGCGGACGCTGCGCACAAAATTCCGGCGGCAATGATCTGATAGGTAAATTTCATTGATTTCTCCCAATCCGGATCGTGCGACCTGGCATTCCAAAGCGTTTTCGTTGCCAGTAAACAATCCAGTCAGATAATCAATGGGGTCAGACTCGATTGAAGTACATTTTGGATTATGGACCAGTTGACGATCGCTCTAATCAATCGAGTCTGACCCCATTGATCCCTCGCTGCATTCAATACTACCCCTGTATCAGGCCAGCGGAACAAACGAAACCACCCGATCAATCGTCCAATAGCCCGCCACGCTGCCAATACCATAGGGCACCAATCGCCAGCTTGCTTGCGGCAGCGCCACCGGCAGCCGTTTCAGCAGTGCTATCACACTCACTACCACTGCGATAAACAACAACTGCCCGGTCTCCACCCCGACATTGAACATCAAGAGCGCCAGCGGCACTTCATGCTGCGGCAGGCCAATCTCAGACAATGCCCCGGCGAAACCCAGGCCATGGAACAGGCCGAACACAAACGCGATCACCCACGGCCAACGCTCGGTAATCCCCATCCGGCCCTGACGTTTATGAATGATCTCGCCGGCGAGGAACACGATGCTCAGCGCAATGATCGCCTCGGTCGGCGCCGGCGGCAGATGGATCATCCCGAGTGTCGCCAGGCCCAGCGTGATGCTGTGCGCCACCGTGAATGCGGTTATCGCCTTGAACAGGGACATCAGACCCGTCACGATCAGCAGCAGCGCGAACACAAACAGGAGATGGTCTGCACCCTCCAGGATATGGATGGTGCCCATGAGCCAGTAATCGCCTGCCACCTGCAATTTGCCGGCCCGTTCAGGTATCACGTAAGACGTATTACCCGAGCGCAGTATGGTGGAAAACTCCGATCCATCCTGCAGCTCGATGCGTATCAGTACGTCATTGGGCACGGCATCGAGACCGACAATGCGCAGGGTCGCTCCGTTCAACGACTGACCATCTGAGCGATAGGTGCTCTGCTCCACCCACGCGACCGGCGTCTGTCTGACCACCGGACTCCCAACCGGTGCGAGAAACTCCGGTAACTGAGGCGTGATCTGCACCACCGCCCTGTTGCGCTTGATCGGTTTCTTCCAGAGGACATCGACCCAGCCGCCCTGGCGCTCGGTGATCTGCAGCAGCGCCGGTGAGAAATCATCGGCCAACAGGATGCCCGGCAGGAAAGACAGCAGGAGAAACGTTATCAACGCCCGGTAACGCGAGCCTTTTTCATACCTGGAATTCACGACGTAGGCCCCGACTTGTCCGCAGCACCGCCGGTGACCTCCGCTGCGCTGCCGCGACCTGTGTAGGGTAAAGCGGGCAGCTCTTCGATCACGATCTCGTACCGGCTTTTCAGCTGCTCGTAAAACTCAGCCTCGATGGCCTCCTGCTGGCTGGCTTGCCAGTCCTGCAGGACCCTGTCCTTGACTGCCTCGAACGAAGAATCCGGTGCAGACTCCAGGGCCGATACATAGACGAGGTGGGTGCCATAACCGGAGAGTACCGGGCCGTGCCATTGTCCGGGTTCCAGCTGCATGACGCTCGCCGTAAATCCCGAACCCAGAGACTTGCGCACCTCAAGCTCCGATTGCTGAATAAATTCATTGCGCAACAGGAAACGATCGCCTTTGTCGGCTGTAGCCGCATCGGGGGGACCGATGGCTGTCAACTCCGCGAGCAATGCATTGGCATCATCCAGGGTCGCATCGCCCCGTTTGTCCGGATCGATAAAGACATGCGTGAAGCTAACCAGGTCGGGCGCCTTGTAATCGTCCCGGTTGTCCTCAAAAAAGCGTTCGAGCTCGCCTTCTGCGGGCTGCTTCATGGCCGCGAGATCCTTGGTCAGGAATTCGAGCTTCTGTGCCATACGGCGGCGGGTGATCGGGTCATCCTTATCCAGACCCATCGCGACCGCTTCGCGATAATAGATATTCTCGCGGATGTAGCGCTTGATCAGGCCGTCGAGTTCCTGTTCCGTCGGTGGGCGCGACCAACGTGCCTGCCAGGCCGCGACGAAACCATCGACTTTTGCCTGGTCGACGACGATCACTCTTTCGCCGGCACCCTCCTCTTCGACCGGCGCGCCAGAGATGCCGTAGGCAGCGTAGATGGCGGCACCTATCAGAAAAAAGTGCAAAAGCGGTTCACGTAACAGTTTCATTTCGATATCTATCCTTAACTCATTCGTAGGCTGGATTAGGCGCGCTAGCGGCGTAGCCCAACGGAAACAGCCAAACTGTTGGGTTACGCTTCGCTAACCCAACCTACGCAAGCTGTATCAATCGAGTCTGACCCCATTGATACGTGACCCCATTGATACGTGCAGCAAAAAGAACGCCCCGCCGATGAGCAGAAAGTGCAGCAATGGCTCGCGTATCAACTTCACTTCAAAATATCTCTTTGGTTTCCGGAAAAAACGGGGGCGGAAACTTCGTCGAAGAAGCCGAACATTGATAACCGCCCCTTTTCATCCTCAGTGACTTCCTATCCCTTCGGTGTAAACCATATGGGCGAGGTGTAGGCGCGCTCGGTGATCGTCATCCGCGTTCCCGGCATCGGCTCGACGCCGAAGCGCTTGGCGTCATACGCCGTCCAGCGCGGAGTGGGTATTTCGATCACTCGGGCGTAGTAGAAGGCCCGCAGCTTGGGGTCGAAGTCCGGGTCCTGCCAAACCGTGATCAACTCCGCCGCACCGATGCTATTGGTCCAGGTGGCATTCTCGACGTCGACCGTGGTGCCGACGGCGGGGACCTTACCCTTGGCATCGGGCTCGCGGTCCCCGCCCCAGGCCACGTCGTATACCTTCTCATGCAGCTCGCCCTTCTTGTCCATCCAGCCTTTGACGATCTGGACACGGTCGAGGTTGGCGCCGATGGGGTCCTTTAGAGCGGCGACCAGGAAGCTGGGCGCCTTGCCCTCGGGCGCAGCGCTGAGATCACCGCCCATGGGCACACCCTTACCGTACCCGGGGACCGCCGGGTTGCGCGTATTGGCGTCGGTCTGGTCGAACTCCCAGCCGCCGAAGAAGCGAACGATCATGCGCGTGCCGGTGGTCCCATAGGTTTCCCTGCGGTGCAAGGCGTCCCAGATGGCGGTGCGGGTATTCTCCTCGGCCCAAACGGCGGCGTAACCCGACGAACCGACCTCCCAGTCCATGACCTTTACACCGCTCTTCTCGTTGTTCATGAAGGGTTCCTTCATGCGTTCCGGGCTGGGCTCCTGGGGCGTCGTCTTGCCGAAGAAGTTCTCTTCCTCCGCCGCCGCGAGGCCGGTGTGCATGTCGGTGCTGCCGACCATGCCGAACTTGTAGGGATTGGTGCCGAGCTTGGCCTCCAGCTTCAGACCGTTCTTAAGCGCCGAACGCGCATACTCGTACTGCAGCATGTCTTTGTCCTTGGCCTGGCTGGCGTCCAGGTTGCCCTTGTCCCAGAGCTCGAAGTCGGCGAACTCGTCGTTCGGCGACAGGTACGGGTGGGCCTCGGCGGTGCCTTTGGTCTGGGTGACCTCATAGAGGCGCTCCCATTTTGCCCGTTGCTCGACATAGTCCTTGTCGACCTTCTTACCCGTGTAGGCCTTCTCGACCGGGAACATAATGCCGTTGGACAGGTTGCCGTTGTGTGGAATGGCCAGCACACTGCCGCCGGTCTTCTTTTCGTAGGACTCCATCCACTTCCACAGATCGACGGGGTTGGGGCTGCCCGGCGGCATGATGGTGAACGGCACCACCTGGATGGCGCGGTCGCCGTTGTCGCGGAAGATCACGTTGCGGTGCATGTTGGCCCCCTTCACCAGCGAGGTCCATTCGTAACCGATGACGGCGGTGAATCGGCCCGGCTCGTTGAATTCTTCCGCGGCGTCGATGGTTTCCTGCCAGGCATCGCGATAGGGTCGAGTCCCGGGGGCGTAAAGCAATGCCTTGGGGAACTTGCCCTGCGAGAACAGGCCGATCATGTCCAGGGCCGCCTCTCCCCCCTTGCCCTGCATGACCAAGTCATGCCACTCACGGCCCTTCGGGTCGGCGAGCAGTGCCGCCTTACCCGCCAGCAGGTCGGTGGCGAAGCCCATGTTGTCCGAGTGGTCGGTCACCACGAGGAAGTCGAGCGGACGCGCCAGTTGCACCGGCTGACCGGTCGAGGCGGTGACCTGTTCGCCGCGCGCAAAGCGGTAGGCGTCGCGCGGCCTGAGCCTGGCGCCCCATATGCCGGCATCCATGGAAAATCCGGTATGCAGGTGGGTGTCGCCAAAGAGCGGACGGGTTGGGTAGTTGCGCTCGGCGTACGGGGAGTAAGGCTTTGCACCAAGCGCCTTGTCGATCTTCGCCTTGTCTGTTTCTCCCGGGGTCAGACCCGCGGAGTTCTCCGCGAACGCCGGCACGGTCAAAAGCGCCGCACACAGGACCGACGAAATGAAAGCGCCAGCCTTGGTCCTCATTCTCATTGCCTTGGTCCTCATTCTCATTGCCTTGGTCCTCATTCTCATTGCCTTGGTCCTCGGATAAATGGGGTCTGACCCCATTTATCCTTTTCTTGTGCTTACTTCTTCTCAGGTGAGGCCGCCGGCCCCCATGTATGGCCCGTCAGTTTTTTCAACTTGGCCTTGATCAACAACTCTTTCTCAGGCGTGTACCAGATCGGTGAAGACCAGGCGCGCTCCTGAATCGTTGCGGCCACGTTCTTGGGCGGCTCTACACCCAACTTGACCGCGTCATAGGTGGTCCAGCGTGGTGTCGGGATCTCCAGCACCCTGACGTAATAGGCGGCTCGCTTCATCGGATCAAAGTCCGGGTCGGTCCACACGGCGCTCAACTGGGTGTCGCCAATGTCATTGGTGTACGTGGCCTTTTTGACATCCACCGTGTTACCCACCGGTGGCAACTTGCCGGTCTTGGCATCGGGCTTACGGTTGTCCGACCAGGCGACGTCGTAGATCTTCTCGGCCGGCAGGCCCCATTTGTTGACATAGGCCTTGATGATCTGGATCCGATCGAGATTGCCGCTTTCCGGGTCTTTGACGGCCCAGACGGCGAAGGTCGGTGCCTTGGC
>Ga0316190_10001011_pt1 | contig 20179 bp, 31 predicted proteins | sample Eddworburrow2_MG_FD_204929 | JGI IMG/M metagenome (GOLD analysis project Ga0316190, IMG submission 204929) | Coastal sediment microbial communities from Maine, United States - Eddy worm burrow 2 | ecosystem: Environmental > Aquatic > Marine > Coastal > Sediment | place: USA: Maine | collected... | reverse complement strand
AAAGAATTTTATAAGAGGAGTACTCCACCAGAGCACATTACTATAGGTAAAAAGGAGGGTAAGTTTCATCAAACTTACGATAACCCTTGGAAGGTAGACCTTAATGACTTTGATGAACATTTTATATATACTAAGCTCGCATTTAATGAAGTAACAAAAGAAGTATGGTATCTAAAAGGTTGCTTTGAATTCAAGTATGGAGAAGAGGCAACAGTACCAGATAGCTTACCGGAGAAAATATAATGAAAGGATACGCATCAGAGATCAAGAGAGCTATGCTCCACCTTGCTGACCACGAAGACACTCTGTTTCTTGGTCAGTCAGTAGCCTATCCAGGTAACGTCATCTACAAGAACCTAGCTGATATACCTGACGACAAGAAGCTAGAGCTTCCTGTCTTCGAGGCTACTCAGATGGGCATGTCTATTGGCCTAGCACTAGAGGGCGTGATACCTATTAGTATCTATCCGCGCTTTAACTTTCTTCTGCTAGCCTTAGATCAACTAGAGAATCATCTAGATAAATTACCTACCTTCTCACAAGGTGGGTATAATCCTAAGGTTATCATTAAGACTATGGTGGGTTCACGTAATCCACTGCACCCTGGTGCTCAGCACTGTAGCAACTATACGTATGAATTTAAGCATATGCTTAATAATATACATGTAGTTGACTTAAGAGATCCAGATATTATCTTTTCTGCATATGATAAAGCGTTGAATGATAATAGGCCAACGCTATTGATAGAGCATGGTGATTTATACTCTGAATAAATAATACTAATGATATTAAAAATAGAAACTTATAAAAGAGTACTAGCCATAATAGGTTATGATGAGGAGACGTGGTATGATAGAAGACATGATAAAACTACATTCACTTCTTTATTTAAAATAGGTGGGCCTTTAGAAAATAAATTAGAAGTACTAATTATAGAATATAGCATATGACCAAAGCATTAATTACAGGCATCACAGGTAGTGGCGCAAGCTATTTAGCAGAGCATCTATTAGATGTAGGCGTAGAGGTACACGGTATAGCCAGATGGCATAGTACTTCAGTGCCCAGAAATATCGCACACATTAAAGATAAGATAACAGTGCATGAGTGTGATTTAAATGACCTTTCCAATACTATCAGAGTCCTCCGTACCGTTAAACCAGACTATATATTCCACCTTGCAGCTCATGCAAATGTTAGAGTCTGTTTCGATACACCCATTGCAGTGCTCCAGAATAACATTAACATTACGATCAACCTTTTCGAAGCACTCAGGATACTCGCATTGGATCCTGTGGTTCAATTCTGTGGCACGTCGGAGGTCTATGGAATTGTGGCACAGGAAGATACGCCTATTACTGAAGAGCAGAAGCTTGACCCAGTCAACATTTATGCAGTCTCTAAGTTAACTCAAGAGAAGATTGCTAGTTCATACTTCCATGCCTATGGCATGAAGGTAGTGATTACTAGAATGTTTGCTTATCTTAACCCACGTAGAGAGGACATCTTCTCTAGCGCCTTTGCTAAAAAGGTAGTAGAAGTAGAGAAGGGCAAGAGGAATGTTGTTACTCATGGTAACCTTAACTCTGTTAGAACTCTCATTGATGTTAGGGATGCTATGGAATCATATTGGGTAGCCTCACAAAAATGTGACTATGGCGTACCCTATAACATAGGAGGCCATACTATTATCAGCGTAGGCAACTTCCTACAGCTATTAAAAGAACAAGCCTCATGTGACATACCGTCAGAGGTTGATCCTAGTCTACTGCGACCAGTAGACGTAACTTTGCAAGTACCTGACGTGACTCTGTTCACTGATAAAACAGGATGGAAACCTAAGAAGTCTTTTGAAGACAGTGTTGAATTCCTATTAAACCACTATAGAAATATTGTATAATGCATTACGACCTGTCTGTAATTGTTCCTGGTATCAGGACACACAATTGGAAACAACTTTATGATTCAATCTCTGAGGCTACCTCTCGTAGCTGGGAGATGATATTCGTTGGTCCTTACCAGCTACCTGATGAACTCATTAATAAGTCTAACGTGACTTATGTACACATGTGGGGCACTCCCATGAAAGCTCAGCAGATGGGCCTCCTGTTAGCTCAAGGAGAGTATCTGACATGGGCAGCTGATGACGGTTACTTTCTCATAGGCACATTAGACACTGCCTTTGATCTGTTAAATACCGAAGGTACTAAAGACAAGAAAGATATTCTTCTTGGTAAGTACTATGAAGGAGAGAACGCAACTGACCATGTTGGTATGGCTGGCGATAATTATTATAGGCTTAAATGGCATGAATGCAACAGGGATTTACCTGGCATGCCTGAAGATGCACCGCTACTTAATGTAGGGTTAATTAACGTAAAGTATTGTAAAGAATTAGGCGGCTGGGATGCTGAGAAGTTTGAAGTATGCCCCTTAGCTTATAACGACTTTGCTATTAGGGCTTATAAAGACGGCGCAAACTTTATTATTCAGGATGAGGTAATGTTTAAGTGTACTCATATGCCTGGTCACGAAGGTGACCATGGTCCTATTCATAATGCTCAGACTCTATCTGATGACTTTATCTTCCGTAACATTTATAGACAAGTTAATGATAGAGTAGTTATTGATGTTAATAATTGGAGTAATTCTCCCACTGTATGGCCAAGAAGGTTTAAGCAACATGAACAAACTGTTAGTTGTCTATAATACCTGTGGCATTTCAGGTAGGAGAAATGTACCGCAGTACATCAATTCTCTTAACCATATATTGAACCAAGACCTTGATGGCTGTAAGGTTATAGTATCTAGTTGTCTTAACGAACATGATGATAGGCAAGAACTCATTAACACCTTCGGTAATCGCCTTAGCTATAATTTTATTGACGAGTCTTTACCAGTTAATGTTACTTTTAATCACGCGCTCCTCAAAGGAGTAGAGGAATTCGGAGAGTTCGATGGGTATTTGTATATTGATTCAGGGATTAACCTCCCAGATAGCAAAACCTTTAGGAAAATCTTTGATCTCTATAAATCAGGATCCTATGGTATGGTTGCAACCCGAGTGGATGTTGACGCTGGTACTAACCTCTGGTTCGGGCTCGGAGGATACCTGGGAGACGAGAGCCAAACCCATACTCTGTATAGGGACGGCCATTTTGATGTGCCAGTAGGGAAGGCGGTTAATTTACATGTTCAGATATGGTCAGCAGAAATGTGGGAGTTCTTCGGACGAAGAGCTATGCCAGACATCTTCGCTAGCTATTGTACAGAGAGCGTATTTTCTTTTATGTGTGCAGCACTTAAATCTAAATGGACTGTACACAAAGACACGATGGTCAACCATGTACATGGTATGGATGGTGGTTCATCTGGCTTTGAACCCAAATATACGGGACGCCCTCCTTGGCAACACCTGTTTAAAAGCCCTAAGACAATGCAAGAAATAATCGCAGACCCAGTAGGTATCAAGGCTGGCTTTGGTTATGAAGAGTGCGAGAATATAATGATGCATGATCCATCACAGTATGATGAAAATGGTTATTGCATCAATGATGACTTGGCTCCTTGGATAAAAGATAACCTGTTCTTAAAGAGAGAACAGCAAGACTATGATACTATAGTACATACATGGATTCCATAGTTTCTTTTGGTAATATTAGTTTATACCGTCTTACAGAAAATCAAATGTGTTCCTGGCTTACAGGGTACCCGTTACAAATAAGAGTACATCTTATACACCGTTATTCTCATATGATACAGTTAATAGGACAAAGCAGATACTATGGATAATACAAGAAAATACCTACCTACCTTCTCAGAACTCATTGATAGACTAAGTATAGTCCAGCTCAAAGAGGTGTTCATCATAGATAACAAGGAGGCTTATGCCAAAGAGATTAAGGACATGGTACATGACCTCAACCTTATCTTAGACGCAAACAAAAAGCCTATAACAGCTGAACATATCAGAGCTATTATAGCACTATCCCAATTAAACCTACACATATGGCACAATGAATCAAAAGCAAGGTCATCTGGTGACCTTCAGGGCTCAGATTTGGCTCTTACTCACGGCCTTAATGGGCTACGGAATACCGCAAAGAACAAAATTGAACATTTTACAGGCGGTCGTGAAGATTTTAAAATAGATTGTTTAGCTGCAGAATTTAAAGACTGGGAAATATCATGGTAGATAAAGCAAGAAGAGATCTAGAAGAAGAAGACCTTCTAACAGTAATGTCAGAAGAGATAGAGTCTATACTAGCACATACAGAGCCTCTTACAGATGAAGAAAAGCTTGAGTTAGATGAACTCCTACAAGAGCTATATGATATAGCGCTAGATCATGGGGCTTCAAATCCATACTATTAAAACTTAAAGTCACCCCTCATAACATATACATATAAACATAGCATGAACATATTGATAACAGGGGGCGCAGGATATCTGGGCTCCGTCTTAGTAAACAAACTATTAGCAGCGAACACATCATTTAGAAATAAGACTACTGAAGAGAAAAAAAAAGGTCACACTATTTGGGCTATGCCTCTCTTCAAAGTGACTGTCTATGACAACTTAATGTATAAGCAAGAGGGGCTTACTGACCTCTGTTATAGAGGAGATTTTGAGTTTGTGTATGGCGATGTAAGAGACATAGAAAAACTTAAACCCTACATAGAAGAAGCCGATGTAATTATACCGCTAGCAGCTATCGTAGGTGCTCCAGCATGTGATAAAGATAAAGATCTAGCTACACAGATAAACACAGACCAAGTACTGAATATACTAAAATATAAGCAAGAACATTGTAAAGTAATATACCCTAATACTAACAGTGGCTATGGAGTAGGTGAACAAGGAGTCCACTGTACTGAGGACTCTCCTCTTAACCCTATAAGCCATTATGGCAAGACTAAGTGCGCAGCAGAGCAAGCGATACTAGAAGCTGGCGGAGTTACTCTACGCCTTGCTACAGTGTTTGGCGCCTCTCCTAGAATGAGGCTCGACCTATTAGTTAATGACTTTGTTTATAAAGCGATGACTGATGGATACATAGTGCTATTTGAAGGCCACTTCAAGCGTAACTATATCCATGTTCAAGACGTAGCTCTTACATTTGTATATTGCATCCTTAATTATGACAAGCTAAAATCTAAAGCTTATAATGTTGGACTTTCAACAGCCAACATTTCCAAAAATGATCTTGCGCTCAAGGTACAAAAATATATACCTAAGTTTTCAATACAGTCTGATGCTTATGCACAAGACATTGATAAACGAGATTATATCGTGTCTAACGCTAGACTGGAGAATACAGGTTGGAACCCATATTACACTCTTGATGACGGCATACAGGAACTCATTAAAGCCTATAGTATAATCATCCCTAGTAACAATAAGCACAAGAATATTTAGTGAATATTTGCCTCTATATATATGTGGAAAAGACTATAATCTAATGCATGTCTACCTACTGTACAGAACTGATGTCAATCAAAACTGCATTGTTGTAGCTCGCTCTCTTCGTAGAGCTAAAGAAATTGCACGTAGAGAGACTGGGTTCAACTGGGAAAAGAATAAAGAAGTAGGCCACCTTGTCTTAGACAAAGTTAAAGGTGAATCCTATTATGACTTACTTTAATGGAAATTATATTATTAAGGACTCGCCCTTATAAACATGCACCGAATGATATTAACGAGCTATGTATTTACATAGGCAATGGGCCTGAAGCATTTAAACAGATTATAGAAGTAGGAGATGACGAAGAGCTAGGCATGTCCATTTCTATATACATACAAGGAAGAGGTATTTTATAATGGATGTCTTTACACAAAGAAATGATCTTCCTCTAGATCCTAGATTAGTAACGATAGGTAAGGATTCCTTCAATAATGCTAACTGTGCAGTTCTAAAAATTGGAAAAGGAGAGGGAACTATACATGTATATATTTATAATAATGGAAAGAAGAAAGACTTATGAAAGTAGAATTTGGACACTTAGAGATAGGAGACAAAGCACGTTATGAACTTGCCGACTCACTCGATAACAATTGGATTTCCATGGGGCCTAAAGTTAAGAGGTTCGAACAGGGATGGGGAGAACTCTTTGGGTACTCTTCAAATATGGCAGTGTCATCCGGAACGGATGCCGTCATTAATATGTGCCTTGCCTTGTACAAATTTGGAGCAAGAGCGGGCGACAATATTATTGTACCTGCTCTCTCATACATTGCTACAGCCAATGCCGTAAGAGCTGCTGGTTTTACTCCTAAGTTTGTAGACATCAAGAGAGATACTCTTAATATAGATGAGGAACTAATTGAAGCTGCTATTGATGACCGTACTATTGCCATCATGCCCGTCCACACTATGGGCAGAATGTGTGAAATGGATAAAATCTGTGAAATCGCCAAAGAGTATTGCTTGTACGTACTTGAGGATGCATGCGAGGCGCATGGTGCTACCTTTAAAGGCAAAAGAGTGGGGCTCTGGGGCGACGCGTCAGCGTATAGTTTCTACATTGCGCACCTTATCTCCTGTGGTGAAGGAGGCATGGTCAGTTCTAAGAATAAAGAATTCGGACCTATCATTAATTCAACTAGAAACCATGGTCGCAAGAATGGAGATCTTTACTTCGACTTCCCAAATGTAGGATACAATTCTAAGATGAATGATCTTGAGGCATGTATAGGACTAGAAGGATTAGATAACTTCAATAAAGTATTTGAAAAACGAAGACAAATACGATATAACATATTAAATGCACTTACTCCTATTAAAAAATGGGTTCATTTTAGTGAAGAAGATCTAGGTAATATTAATTGTCCTCATGGATTATCTTTTACGTTACGAAAAGCGGATGACAGTCTTCTGGAGGCCTTTAAGGAAAGACTGGAGTTTAGCGGTATCCATTGGAAAAGAAACTTTGGTTCTACACCGCAACATGGCGCGTTCAAGTCTCATCCTGACCACAGCAAGTTTTTCCCAGAAGCAGAACACGCAGGAAACTACGGGATACATATTGGCTGCCATCAATATATAACTCCTGAACAAGAGCAATATATCATTAATACTATTAACAATTTCTTTCATGAGCAACATACTAATGTACCTGTAAGCCATATCTAATGTACATCTGGTTTCTTAGTTTTTATAGGAAAGGATCGCCAGTATATATAGAGATAGGCACCAATTTTATAAGGGCAAGACATAATGTTTTAAATATAAATGGCGCTCTTATAACATATATACAATGTCTTAATGTACATTGTACTAGGCATCTCTAATGTGGTTACAGTTATTTACTGATAATAGGCAAGGTATTGACCTGGTATATATGGGACAGGATTATATTACTAGTATTCATAAGATAGTGGCTTGTATAGATATAAAAATTACTACATTAAAACTTCCTGTTGTAATGTATGTACTAAAATGAAACTCTTTATAAATAAAAATGACGGCAATCGTTATCTTAAAGAACTTTTTTCTATAAAATCGGATAAGACAATTGATTGGAGTGAATACAAATCAGTAATAGAATTCTATAATAAAGAAGGAAAATATAACATTCGTTTATTCTTGCGCTACAATCATGTATTATAAGTTTTATTCTGATACCCGTAAAAAAGAGATTGATCTAGACGATTTATATGCAGGTCAATCTTGTTTTTTGTTAGGTGGCGCACCTTCTCTTAAAGATTATAACCTAGATTTTTTAAATGGACCAGGAATTATATCAATGGGGATTAATAATGTCCCAGCTATCATCCGAACAAATTTCTGGGTTGGCGGAGACAAGCCCAGGTGCTATGACCCATCTATCCTATATGACATATCTATACTCAAATTTGCCAATTACGGGAAAAGATTTGAGCAAATTAACGGCGTTCCATGGACAAACTATCCTGCTACTCTGTTCTATCCTTGCAAAGATGACGTCCCAGTCTCTGAGTTTATGCATAGTGGCAGAGATATTAGCTGGTGGAAAAACACTTGGTTCATCGCTATCCAAATACTCTGGAGACTAGGCTTTCATACTATTTACACATTAGGTGCAGATTTTTATATGACAAAATCTAAACAGTATGCATGGGAAACAGAACTTAAAGATAAAGAAATAGAATCCAATATGCTATTGTATTCTCAGACCCTACAACGTATGCGTGAGCTTAAGCCTTATTTTGATTTACATGGTCTAAATATAATAAATTGTTCTAAGACCTCAGGCCTAATACAGGACTTTGGATATATACCGCTGGAAATAGCTATAGAACAAGCTAAATCTATCCTTCCATCACCTATAGACACTAAGACATTGCCACATTGCTTAAGAAATAATGAATAAACGAACTGATAAAGATAAAGAAAAAGTACTTGTAACACCTAATGCACCTAGCATACACTATGGTACAAGTGATTACTTTAACATGCAAGTAGGTGGCAATAAAGCTTGGCAATCAGAAGTAATAAAACCCGCAAGTTTTATAGAACGATGGCTATGTGAACAAGACAAAACTACAGTGCAATTAATACCTTATATCCTACTCTTTAATAAGAAAGGGCAGCTTTTTAAATATCAACGTAAGGGTGGAGGAGAGGGCAGACTAGAAGGCAAGTGGTCCATTGGTGTTGGTGGCCACATTAACGAAGAAGACTGTAGATATGCTAGCCATAAAGGTAAAGAGATAGGTTGGGATACAGTAATAGAAGGCGCTGTTAGAGAGATCAATGAAGAGATGGTACTCAGTCGTGAGTACGTAAAGAAGAATTTGTACTTCCTTGGTACTATATACACGCCTGATGAGCCTTCTGATAAGAATGTTCCTGGGCCTAGTGTAGGAGAGGTACACCTAGGCCTAGTATATACTATGCAAGTACCTAATGGTACTCGGGTAAGAGAAGAGAATCATCTCATCAATCCTACTTTTGAGGATAAACCCGAGACCGAATATAAATATGAATACTGGTCTACTATGATATTAGACAAACTTCACATGATTAAAGAAGGTTAATATGAATCATTACAGTGAGCCTAAAGGTTTTGTCCGTAGGACAACACCACGTGTACCTGTCGTAGAAGTCGTAGACGTTGAGACTAACGTTGACGAACTTAATGAAGACCCACGTGCTACAGAAGTAGTAGATACACCTGTTAAAAAAAAGAAAAAAAAGAAAGTCAACAAGAAGTTGACAAACTTAACAGACGAATAGTAAAACTACTAGCTACTATTGATAACTACGAGAAAGAGTTAACTAACCTAAAGCATAAAAAGGCAATAAGCACAGGTATAGGATCAATATATAAAGATGTGCAAGGTCTATCAGATGAAGAAGCTGGTAAACTAGCCAAAGCAGGAATGCTTGAAAAGATATTCGAAGAAAATTTAAAACTAAGAAAACAAAAATGAAAATTCTATTAGAAATACAAGCAGGAGAAGGTGGCGAAGACTCAAGGTTATTCGTAGAAGATATGCTCAAAATGTATCTTTAAATATATCAAGAGCAACAACCTTACAAATGAACTAATATACAAGTCACATGGTAAGGTAGGCTTGGAGATAAACGGCAAAAACAGTTTATCATTATTTAAGAATGAATCAGGAAAGCATGTTGTTCAAAGATGTCCTCCTACAGAAAGTCATAGCCGTAGACAAACGTCTATAATAGCTGTGTCTATACTACCCATAGATGAGTCCAGTGCTTTTACTTTAAGAGATAAGGATATTACTGTCAAGACACAGGGTGGTAGTGGCCCTGGTGGACAGCATCAAAACAAGACAGAGTCTGCAGTAAGAATGACTCATGCTCCAACTGGAGTGTCTGTCTATATAAATGGCCGTAGCCAATTAAAGAATAAACAAAAAGCTCGCATTATATTAGAGTTAAAGGTTAGTCAAATACACGCAAAAGGAAAGGCTAATAAAATATCTAAGCATAAATCTGCACAAGTAGACGGAGCTAACCGTAGTAATAAAATAAGAACATATAACTTTATAAACAATAGAGTTGTAGACCACAACTTAGGCACTAAAACAACAAAAATTAAGCAAGTAATGAAGGGTCAACTGGAATTACTTTGGAAATAATATGAAGCAAGAATTTTGGGCAGTGCATGCTGCTAATGGTAAGGTTGCCGGTACTCCAATGATGACTAAGTCTCTGGCCTATCGTACAGCTAAGATTATGAACGGTAATCGTAGAGATGGCGAAAGGCCATACAAAGTACATCGAGATCTTAAGGCTCAAAAAGATTATAAGGCATCTAAATGTTTCTCATCATTGGCAATGGAATAAAAGATAATTGGTCTCAAAAAGATCCCACGTTAGAAATTGGCACAAAGAGTTATAATTGTAGCCGTTATTGCTGTGGTATCCCCTGGGTCTTTGCCCTTAGAATGTAAGACAAAACGGGGTGTAGCCTAGCCTGGCCAAGGCGCTACGTTTGGGTCGTAGAGACCGCGAGTTCAAATCCCGCCACCCCGACCAATTAATATTATGATTTTTTATATATATCGTGAGAATGAAAGAAATTTTAAATGGAAAGTTATAGCTACTACATCTAATACATTAAATTCTTTACTTATAGAAACTGAACCTTATGGAAAGGAAATAATTTTTTGCCGAGGAATCCTATGTCTTTATACGCTTGGAGAGGAAAGCTATACACGTTGAAGATAATTTAAAATTATTATGATATTATCATTACTACTAGCCTTAGCTTTTCAGCTAGGGCCAGAACAACAAGTGCCTGTTTCAGGCAATCATAGTCAACATATTATAGCTGGCAATGTTCATGCTTATACTTCTAGTAACACATCTTATATGTGGACTGAAGGTAGCACACCTATTAAGATATACTCTGGTTCATTCAAATCAGATCATCCTGCTATTACAGCCGATGGCTGGTCAGCATGTCATGTTAGGTATTCTGGGTTAGGTAACTCATCAACTTCTGGTATGGTACCTATTCTTAGGTTGCCTCAGGGCAATCAAGCAGTGGTCTCTAATACGTCGGAGACCGCCTTTGACCCTGTCATACAGAAGATGCCGGATGGTTCCATATGGGTAGCCTATACGGGCTCTTGGGGTATGCATTTATATGTATCTCATATGAGATTGGATGGAGCATGGGACGTTAGAGATTTACTTATCTCTAATATTAATACTAAGTCTCATCATCCTGACATTGGTCTAGCTCGTGGCTTAATTGTTATTGTTTGGGAAGAGCATAGCGGACCTAATGGCCCGCATATAGCCATGCGTTCTATTAAACCTAATGGTAGCATGACTCCTATCTCTAAGCTTGGTGGTCAGCAGGCTTATCATCCTTCTCTTGCTATTCATAAGCGCGGATTTATTGGTGTAGCCTGGAGGCAAACTAACGGACAGGTTAGGCAATCTATTGCCTATCCCTTTGGTAAGACTATATCATCTAGTGTATTTGCTGGGAATGGCAAGGATGTTAAACTTGCCTGGGATCACGATGACTTAGAGCCTGCTATACTAGCGCCTAATAACACTGTCACTCTTAGAGGTATTACCTTCGCTGCTACTGAAGTAGGCTCATGGGATGGTACTTATATAGCCTATAATAGAGGCGGTAATAGTTACTGGAGATAACACGATATATAAAGCAATGGCTAACAATAATATTGTAACTATAGGAAATGATGAATTCTTTTATCTATATCTTAAGACTAGTATAGGTTTTGACTTATCGATAGGATATAAATTGATCGCAGAAGTGCCTAAAAATTAATAACTAAATGAATTACTTAACCGAAGGTGATATACTAAATTTTGGAATTAATAAAAAAGATACATCACAAGGCTTATTTTATATATATCTAGAAAAAGGGAGCAACTTATTTGGTGGCTTTTCTAATAAATTAGCTCTAGATGGAAGAAAATATAAAACATTATTCTCAATAAATTATTAATGAAATATTCAAGAAAATGTGGGGACTCAACCTGTGTAAAAAAGGCAACCTTAGAGTGTATGTGTGGCAGCCTTCACATGGACGACGAGTTCTCTCCATATGCATCACCTCCTCATGAAAAATATATCTCTCAACATCTTAGGTATGCTTGCGCTAGTCACGGAAAGATAAAAGATGGGCCAGTTCCTCCTGGTGAGAAAGGCTGGCCTATTAACGATTCACTTAAACACGCGCCCCATATTGACGCTGATTCAGGTAAATAAAGGGGGTGTATATGGAGGTTACGATGATATGCTGGAGAAATATAAAGGTGCGCTTATAGTGCTGCTGATGCTTGCATCATGTGCAGCTATGGAAACCCTAAGAATAGGTGGGTACGCTGGAGAAATAAGAGCTGGAGACGGAGAAGTAGATACATATGGTGTGACAGGAGATGTAGACGTTGGTCAATTTTTAGTAAAAAAAGACCCTCCTAGGAGACCTATACCAGAGAGTCACCCTAAAGACATAGCTAAAATAACTAAGCTAGAAGCAGAAAACATTGAGCTACAACATGAAGTAGCTCATTTAACAGAAGAGTTAAACAGGCCAAGCAAATGGTATGAGAACGAAAAATTCCTAGGCTTTTTAAGCCTAACACTAGGAGCTGTATTAGCTGCACTAGGTGGAAAGAAGTATGGTCCTAAGTTAATAGATAAACTTAAAGAGAAAGAGGCTTAAATGGATCCAGATGAAGAAATCAGAAAAGCTCTTGAAGCTATAGCTTACTCGCTAAAAATAATAGAAAAAATTCTATCAGGCGACTAAATTATTTAAGATTGTAGAAGTTAGTTATGTTTATGTCATCTTTTTTAAGATGAGTAATATCAACTAGTATATCGTTACGAGACTTATCTAAATCTATATATTGACAGAGGGTTCCTGAAATTGATTTTAGGCCTCTGTCTCTTCGTGTATATGCAGTAGACACTGCTATCTTCAGATGTCTACTGGCTTCTGGCACTGACATGTTACGTCTGTATAGGCAGGTTAGTACGTCTCTGTCTTCAGGTAAGATCATTATCATTAGGTGGTCCCACGTTTGAGTTATCTCATCAGGGTCCTTGCCTTTTGTCTTATATACATTATTGTATACGTTAGAGTTTGGCAAGTTAACATCTATGTATCCTAGCTCTGGCATAGAGTCATAGCTACCTCCACTATTATTGGCAAAATCAGTGCTGTCTGGGAAATATACAAATCCAAGCTTAGCAATTTCTTTTTCTGCCTCAGGACACCTTGGTCTCTTAGGCATGCCATAGATGTAGCCATGCATTCTTTGATATTCAATGCAATAGAAATCAATTAACTTTCTAAAGTAGAGTCGTGGATCCTCAATAGGATTGCCTTTAGCTTTACGTTTGTTAAGGATATCTAGTATTCTTTCAGCAATGTAAGCCTTGATATCAGAAGGCTCATATCTATTAGGAATCAATCGTTTATAAACATATCGATCTATTGCTGTCTTGAAATGTTCCATAAACCACACAACAAAATCTTCGTGTGACATGGTAAGAGGTTCTGTTGGTAAAGTCTTGGTCTTTTTATTAATCATATATACGTAATAGATAAGGTACAGGCGTTTATATATAGGATGCCTATATCGTACGAAATGTTTCTAAGGATATGAGAAAAATTTATGCAAATACTGAATTCTAATCGAAAAGCTATTTCATTTAACGATGTGTTACTAGTTCCAAGTTACTCTACAGTAAGGAGTAGGAACGATGTAGATCTTTCTTGGAGTATAAAGCAATACCATTTTAAAAGCCCTATTATTTCCGCTAATATGGATACGATAACTGGGCCTAGAATGGTGGCCGAAATGGATAACCTAGGAGGCCTTGGCATTCTTCATAGAAACATGAGTATAGAAAAATTAAAAAACTTTGTAGAACCAATTAAAGGTTACTCTACGTTAGCTCTATCAGTAGGGTGTGTAGCAAAGGATTCAGAGAGAATAAATTATATACTAGAAGAAACCAGGAGCTGGATACGCTCGCCAATATTATGTATTGATATAGCTAATGGCTTTTCTAGCAATATGACAGATACAATTAGGTACATAAGGTCTCTTAAGTTTGATGGTGTAATCATAGCAGGTAACGTGTGTACACCTGAAGCAGTAGCTATATTATTAGACAGCGGAGCTGACCTAATTAAGGTAGGGGTAGGGCCAGGTAGTGTTTGTATTACTCGTGAGGAAGCAGGAGTGGGGTATCCTCAGCTTGAAGCAGTATATAATTGTGCTAAGGTGGGGCCTATTATAGCTGACGGAGGCATTAAAACTCCTGGTGACGCTGCTAAGTGTCTAGCGGTAGGCGCCAAGGCTGTAATGTTAGGAGGGGCGCTTGCTGGTACTGACTGTGTACCTGGTTGGCATATACCAGACGGGGAAGGCTTAGCATTCTTAAGCTTTAGAGGCTCTGCATCTAGGGAGGCTCAGGAAGCCGCAGGATGCCCTGTGACGTCCGTTGAAGGAAAATCTTTACTAGTACCCATGAGAGCTAAGGGCAGCACACGGGACGTTGTGAAGCGTTATGAGGCTGGCATTAAATCAGCCATGTCATATAGTGATAGCAGAACTATCAAAGAGTTCTACAAGAAAGCTAAAATAGTGCATATTTCTCCTACTTCAGTGCAAGAGAATGGTGCCCACTTTTAATTATAAGTAGCTTTTGCCATTCCAAATCTTAGTTTTCTTAGTGAATTATTTGCAAAACTAGAAGTTTCCATGACTATGCCACAAGTAGTAACAGGATTATTTGTTTCATCTGTCATTTCAGCTACTAAGCCATAGTTTTCGCCACCTTTTCTGGTAACATAAAATCTAGCAGTTTTAGTATCATCGTCATAAGCTGCCTTTAAGTAATAATTACTACCTGCAGACCAAGTAACATTAGTTAATTCTGTATACGATGTTACTGAGCCATTAGATACACAGGCTAATAATTTAGTGGATATATCCTCGTTTTGCATAAATCCAATGAAACTTACCCCTACATCTTCAGGCCAAAATGCTCCGGTTAAAGGGCCACTTGCTATTCCATACCATTGCTTTAACTCTGTTGCACTATGAGGCCTTATTGCACAAGTAAATGTAGGACTCCACCTAAATCTCATTATGTCAAAGTCAGTATGTACATAGACATGTGATGCAGGATCTCCAGAGTTAAATGTTGATGGGTCTTGGTCCCCAACAATCAATGCTAAATTAACAGTATTGCCATTTGAGAAAGATCCTTGCATACTTATTCCAGGAGGTGCACCATAAGATGGTGTTCCAGATTCACCTGTAGTAAAGCCAGCGTGACCTACAGTATATAGACCCTGTGCTCCATCTTGAACTCCTGCTACTCCTATCTCTAAAGTTTTACGGTAATCAAGAGGAGAGTCATGCCATGACCACTCTATAGCTCCAGTATTAAGAGAGCCACGGTGCACCAAGAAGTTAGTGTTAATTTTATTTGTGTCAATAGGAGGAGATAAGACTTCTAGTGCATTGCCATTAGTAGTTAATATATCACCAGAAGAGTTAAGAAAGTTATTGACTAAACCACTATTTATAGCTCCTGATAAAGAGGTATTTTCTGTACCACCACGCTCTTCAGATAGAACTCTGTGGTACCCTTTGGATATATCATGCGTAATTCCATCGCCAGGATAGTCTACCCAGTTATTAGGTTGTGAGCTTTTTGCCATATTAAATCCTTGGGTGTATCCAGCCTAAGTCACCAGTTAACCACTCTCTTAGGTCTCCAGTAGTATATTCAGATTGTCTTGTAGTAGCGTCGGGATTAGAGGTAGAATTACCAGCTCTTAATCTAGATTTATCGTTGCCTAACTGTTGTAACCTATGGTATAGCCAGTAACATTGCCATGGATCGTGTAGATCATAGTGCCCTGTACTAGCTGCAGCTACTTGACCAGAAGGATAGTGCGCTCCTCTCCAGTATAACACGTCGAAACCATTAGGTACGTTACCTGATTGATTCTGAATGATATTATCAGATAAATCAGAGGCTTTCAGGTAAAATGCAGCATCTGTTACACGCGGGTTGTAATTATATAAGTGTTCATCAAAGTCTGCGCTTACCTTAGTATCCATAGGGAATTTATTCCAGCCCCATAAAGGATCTGGGTCATTCTGTACCTCTCTAGAGTCAAAGAAGTATGCACCACCCCAGCTATACTCTTGATAAGAGCTATAATACCCTGTAGTATGGCCCATAGCACCCTCGTTAAAGGTAGAGAACACTGTCTGTGGAATATTTAAGTAGATTGCGTTACACAGATGGTTATGCCTTGGTAGGTAGAGATCAGTTGTTACTGCACCTGATGGCGCATAGGGCCAAGCACCATCTGGCATCAATTGAGTGTATCCTGCTCCCCAGCCACCTGATGAGGTGCCGTATCGGAACCAGTCATTTGGATCAAGGCTCAAAGTATTGCCAGCACCCCAAAGAGTCTCGTCATTAGCTTTGCCTTTAAGGTATTGAATACATAATGCGAAGTCTTCTAGTATTTCTGGGAAGTGCAGCTTGTCTACATCTTGCCCTTGAGGAACAGTGAAGCCACCAGGTCTATAATCCATAGACACTATGATCATGTCTAGTTCATTAGACAGCATCTGAGCTATTCCATTGGCATTACTAGTCGTAAGACTTAAAGCTCCACCATTACCAGGGTTCATTAGGGTGCCTCCCCTACTAAATACAGCTACTTTACGCTTACCGCTAGCAATAGGATTGTCGGGTAACCAGTACCATAAGCGCTGAAATTTAGAGTCACGTCCATAACGTAGCTCTCCAGTCTTGTCCACTTCACTAAATAATGTGATTGCCATTAGCCTGGCCCCTCTCTATATTGGTTGATTTCAAGCTTCATGCCAACTGCCTGATGGGTGCCAGTATATATATCTAAGTGGTCAATGTGATCTACTCTAAACCTAGTGCTTAAGAAGGTGTCTACGTCTCTGAATGCATGGCCACCTGATATAAACAGTGACTCTTCTTTAGACCAATTGTTACCTATAGCCATTTTATAGTCTACTATGTAATGGTTGCCCCTTGGGCCATCACCCATTCTAAATAATGTGTCCATTTTAAATGGCAATGCGCCTATCCAAGTGAACCCTAATTCATCGCTGAGTAATCGCATACGATTAACTCCGCTATAGCCTGTCATTCCTCTGGCTACTGGGTTAGGTTCAATGCAGAATTCAACGAACATATCTGCGTCGTAAGTGTTCTCTATCTGTCCTTCATAAACGAACTTGATAGCGTCACCTTTGTTAAGGAAGTTAGCAGGCAAGAAGAGTCCCTCTTCATAGCCGTTGTAATTACTAAACTGATCTATTACTTGCGAAGATAGCCTAGCATGATTTCTATGAGGATACCTGTTGATATCATACGCAGTAATTAAACCAAATGGATAAAGATGCTCACCACTATGATGGGAGCTTAAGTTAGACTCGCCTACGTTACCAGCTAACCATCTACCTATGCGTTGTTTTACTGCTATTCGTGGCTTAGAATAAGCTACATGATGTGGAATGGCGCCCTGTATACCTAGTACTTGTTGTGCCTGAGTAGTGGTCAGAGTCTCAATTACACCAGTAGATAGTGTATGACGTCCTATTAAGGTACGAGGTGGAGTGCCGCTTACGTTTAAGTATTTGTCATCAGAGACTACTTTTTCGTAATATTGTGTAGTTAACTTGGAGTCTATGTCTCCAGACACTGTATTGAGATAACTTATGATATCTCCTGACACTGTGCCTAGGAATGTAGTTATGTCTCCTGATACTGTGCTTAGATAGGTAACTATATCTCCTGATATAGTATCCGTTTCAGCTTTAATATAATATGTAGAGTTATGCGTATGTAAAGTACTGTCACCACCATCAGTTAGATCTGTCCAATTTGTTCCGCTAAAGTTAGTGGAGTCAAGATAGTGTGAACCTTCTTGAGAATCTAATAGATCAGTGTTTAATCCTGTGACTAATGCATTAGATACTACTACAAACGGTGAAGCGGTAGTTTCAGTACTTGATATTTGTCCTTCAAATTCAGCTAGCTTATTAGGGTATATTGTAAGGATAGTTTGCGGAGTTATAGCCTCACTAAGTTGCAGGACAAATTTAGTAGGTATAGCTCCAGCGCTAGCAGTCCCATCTACAACGAAGGCCATCTCTGCTCCGCGCTTATAGTTAGAGCCTGCAGTTCCTACTGCATGCCAACCAAGAAGTATGTCCCCACTAAGAACATTTGAGTGAGAAGCGTCATCTGTATGACTTCTAGCGCCTACTATATAAGGCCCTTGAGTAGTAGAGTGACGGTGCATGATAAACTGAGCAATGTTATCACCACTAAGGTCACTTACTTTTAGTACAGATTCATAGTTGCCACCATTGACACCTATGCCTGGACCTTCAGTTCCAGGGTCACCTATGATAGCGCCTGATGCATTTACTCTGAAGTTTCCAACGTCCCAGTCAGCAGTTAGAGGCCTGGTACCGTCAGCAAGTATATAATGAGGATGGTCGTCATTTCCTAGGTCACCTATCGCACTATGGCTTATAGAAGACTCAAGAAAGTGAAGAGTTCCATCGCCTGTATGACCAGTGAATAGACCTGATAGGTCGTTTACATCTCCACTTGATCCAGCAGGCCCTGGAGAGCCAGCTATACCTTGTATTCCCTGTGCACCAGGTGACCCACTGATACCAGTTTGTCCAGATAGGCCTTGAGGCCCTGTAAGGCCAATAGGACCTTGAATACCTGGTGCTCCTGAAACACCTGTTGCACCAGAAGGCCCAGCAGGCCCCGCAGGGCCCGCAGGACCAATGCCACTGCCTCCACTAACACCAGAGATACCAGTGGTGTTGCCTATTACAGTGAGATCACCAGATATAGTTAAGTTACCGAGAATTTGAGGCATTAATTAAACTCCTGTTATGCTACCTATATTCCGTCTAGTTCCGAAGGTAATTATTTGCGCAGAGTAACCAGAAGATAGCCCATGTCTGCCTCTCCAAAACTTCAATAGAGTGCCGCTATTGTCAAGATAATAGTTCCAGAGTTGCCTTGGGTAAGTGCGAGCTCCTCCACTCGGAGTTGCATAAGCTATAACACCAGAATTATTAACGTTGACTTTTTCAATAGGCACGTCTATTTCTTGAGGACTAGCTGAGCCAGCTTCTAAATCTAGCATACCATCTGTGTAAGTATTTACATGTTGTACATATATATTTGGGTTTGCTATAACTTGAGTGTTCATCAAAAAGTTGCTTGGGGTAGATACGCTAGCTACTCTTATATAGAATTTATGCCAGTCTACGTCATGTGGCCAAACAGAAGAGGAAGACTCATTAAGGCTATTGTCACCAGCTTCAATAAAAGTAGTATGAAACATAAAACGATTATGCTGTGGCAATGATATGGCATTAGTTAAGTCTATCTCTGTATCAGTATCAGCAGTAGTGACAGCGCCGGCAGTATCATTATCTAATTGCCAATCTCTTCCTGTGAATTCTACTAGTACCCATGATACACTGGTGTCCCCATCCAAAGCGCTTCGATCTATATCTACTTGCTCTAAACCATTGCGAACTCTCATTAAAATGCCGTACTGGCTAAAATTTCTTACATCAGCTTCGTCATTACGTACTCCAGTTCTAATAGCTATACAATGCGTTACATTTTCGTATCCATCGCCAGAGATATCTATGTTATTAATTAAGGAAGCTCCATCTGGAAAAGTTGTCGTTCGTTCAGATAGAACTACGAACTCATTAGGTCCTCCTGGTGGACCAGTGTATTCCCATATCTCCCATTGTGCACGCCAGTCTTCTGCAGTTCCAGCATCACGAGTAAAAGTAGCAGTAGTAGAGTTTGTCATTACCACTGTACAACCAAAGTCATCATTGAATCTATCTGCAGTAGTACCAGCTGTTGGGCCTGCCGCAGTATTACATGTATTAGTCAATCTAATGAATGCATGAGTTAAATTTACAGCTTCAAAAGATGCAGTCGCAGTATTAGATGAGGCCCCGAAATCTACAACGCCCCTTTGTACTTTACACCAAGACATTAGGTTTCTCTCTGTGCTATTAAGGTAATTTGCGCAGAGGTCAGTCCACTAGCAGAATCAACATGGAACCCTAGTATATCTCCTGATGCTAAGGCTGTTG
>Ga0316190_10001010_pt1 | contig 20187 bp, 16 predicted proteins | sample Eddworburrow2_MG_FD_204929 | JGI IMG/M metagenome (GOLD analysis project Ga0316190, IMG submission 204929) | Coastal sediment microbial communities from Maine, United States - Eddy worm burrow 2 | ecosystem: Environmental > Aquatic > Marine > Coastal > Sediment | place: USA: Maine | collected... | reverse complement strand
TGAATCCGAACTGAAGGAACCGGATCCGTTCCCGGTTGGCTACCAGTAGTCCCACCTTCGCAGGTCCGGGTATCGGTCTTCGATATCCGGACCTGCAGCTGGCATTCGGCACCCTTTCATACAGACAATCAGTTCCTTGCGCGCAAGGGACTCAATCCAAGAGGTTGATCACCATGTTCGGCTATTCATTTGGCGAACTCGGCTCCATATTTGTGATGCAGGGATTTGCGGGCCTCATTCTTTTTTCCGTGTTTGTGCTGATGGCACTTGGCCTGGCCATCATTTTCGGCCAGCTCGGGGTTATCAACATGGCTCATGGCGAGTTCATGATCATGGGGTCCTACGTTACATATCTGTGCTCAAATCTGTTTACCGACTATCTCCCCGCCCTGTTCAGTATTTCATTTTTCGTTGCCATGGGGGCGGCGTTTGTAGTGGCGTTCTCGCTGGGTGCATTCGTTGAGTGGGCGATGATCAGCCGACTGTATCGAAGGCCACTGGATACTCTGCTCGCAACGTGGGGTCTCAGCCTCATAATGCAACAATCATTCCGAGTGATCTTTGGCACCCGTGAAGTGGGTGTCAAGTTGCCCGACTGGATGCTGGGCTCCATATCGCTGACCGACCTGATTGATGTTCAGATAAACGGGCTGGTGGTGATGGCCATCACAATTGTTCTGTCCATTGCGGTGATGCTGATGATGTATCGCTCTACGTGGGGCAAGCATGTGCGCGCCGTGGTTCAGAACAGGGAAATGGCAGGTGCCGTCGGTATCAACACCGCGCGTGTTGACAGGCTGACATTTGCAATCGGGTGCGGCATTGCCGGGATCGCCGGCAGTGCGTTCACGATGATCAGTTCGACCGCGCCGGACGCAGGCCAGCATTACATTGTTGATACGTTCCTTGTCGTGGTGTTTGGCGGTACGTCAAGCCTGCTCGGCACGATCGCATCCGCATTCACTATTTCACAGGCGCAATCAACGCTGGAATTTTTCATGACCGGCTCAATGGCCAAGGTTCTGACCTTGCTGAGTGTGATCGGGATTTTGATGATACGGCCGCAAGGCTTGTTCTCATCGAAACTCCGCCGGTAAGGAGACACTGTTATGTCAAGCATCTATCAGATCGTATCTCGATACAATTTCCTGATACTGGCGGTCCTACTTCTTATCATTCTGCCACTTGGGCTCGATGTATTCCGCCTGAACCTGGTTTCCAAGTATCTCACCTACGCCTTTGTCGCTCTTGGCCTGGTGATGTGCTGGGGAGCGGGTGGCATTCTCAGCCTTGGACAAGGCGTGTTCTTTGGCCTCGGTGGATACTGCATGGCCATGTTCCTCAAGCTGGAAGCGGCAAAGCTGAATATAGGCTGCACCCGCGAAATGCAGGAAATCGGGCAATGCATTGTGCAATCGACTCCCGGCATACCCGACTTCATGGACTGGGCATCGATGACAGAGTTGCCGTTTTTCTGGCAACCGTTTCACAGCTTGGCACTGACAATCATAATGATCCTGGTTGTCCCGACGGTTTTTGCCTACATCGTTGGTGCTGCCATGTTCAAACGCCGGGTTGGTGGTGTGTACTTTGCCATCATCACACAGGCACTGGCATCAGTGCTGAGCATTCTGATCATCGGTAATGCGGGCTACATCGGCGGCTTCAACGGCATTACAGACCTCAGGACGCTCCACGGTTGGGACATCCGCACCGATGACGCCAAGATGGTATTCTACTTCATAACGGCCGGCTTGTTGCTGTTCGTTCTGGTCGCTGCTCAACTCACGTTGAACAGCAAGCTGGGCCGGGTACTGGTTGCAATGCGGGGGCAGGAAGACCGGGTTCGGTTCTCCGGCTATGACGTTGCCAACTTCAAGATATTCGTGTTCTGCGCAGCTGCGGCCCTGGCCGGCATGGGCGGAGCAATGTTTACCCTGAACGTCGCCTTCATTCACCCGACCTTCGTCGGCATCGTGCCGTCGATCGAGATGGTCATCTTCTGCGCTGTCGGGGGCCGTTTCTCACTCTATGGGGCAATCTACGGAGCCTTGCTGGTGAGCTGGGCCAAGACAGTGTTTTCCGAGGCTTACCCGGAACTGTGGCTGTTCGCCATGGGGGCCATATTCATCTTTGTGGTGCTTGCGATGCCCAAGGGTCTTGCCGGCGTTTTCGAGAGTCACATAGAGCCGAGACTGAAATCGATGTTTGGCACCCGAGGCAAAACATCGTCTCCAGTCAAACTGGCAGAGTAGGACCACCAGATGCAAACCCAGGAAAATACCAAAGCAAGTGTTCTCATTGTTGAAAACCTTACGGTCTCATTTGACGGCTTCAAGGCGGTAGACAACCTGTCATTCGACATTCAGGAGAATGAACTGCGTGTGATTATTGGACCAAACGGAGCAGGCAAGACGACCGTGCTTGATCTGATATGCGGCAAGACTGCTGCTTCCAGCGGGTCCATCAAGTTCCGCGATACCGAGCTCACCCGAATGAAAGAACACGAGATCGTTCGCAAGGGAGTAGGGCGAAAGTTCCAGACACCATCGATCTATGAAGACCTGACGGTGTTCGAAAACCTGGAAATCTCCTATCCGCGCGGCCGTGGTGTATTTGGTGCACTGCTGTTCCATCGAGACCAGGAAGTCCAGGACAGGATCGAGGAGGTCGCCGAGATAATTTTTCTCGAAGACCTGCTGGAAACAAAGGCTGATCTTCTCAGCCACGGGCAAAAGCAGTGGCTGGAGATCGGTATGCTGCTGATCCAGGACCCGGTGCTTTTAATGCTGGACGAGCCGGTTGCGGGCATGAGTGTCAACGAGCGGAAGAAAACCGCAGAACTTCTCAACAAGATCACCGAAGGCCGCTCGGTGATCGTCATCGAGCACGACATGCAGTTTGTGGAAGATATCGCCCACAGGGTCACTGTTTTACATCAAGGCAAGATTTTGTCTGACGGACAGATGGACGAAGTGAAACAGGATCCCAAGGTTATCGAAGTCTATCTGGGTCACAGTTGAAAGAGGCAAAACCATGTTGAGTATACAAGACTTTCATGTGGCCTATGGGCAAAGCGAAGTCATTCACGGACTGGAGTTCAAACTCGAGCCAGGCGAGATTGTCGCCATGACGGGCCGCAATGGCATGGGGAAAACCACCCTGATGAAGTCCATTATGGGCATCATTCCCAACAAGCAGGGCAAGGTCAGCATCGGCGGCAAAGACATAACTTCCATGGCAAGTCACCAACGGGTGCGTGAGGGGCTTGCCTATGTGCCGCAAGGCCGGATGATCTTTCCGACAATGACGGTTGAAGAAAACATCGAGACCGGGCTGGCGGGCAGCAGCAAGACTTCAATTCCCGCTGAAATCTATGAGATTTTTCCGGTGTTGCATGAAATGAAATCACGTCGCGGAGGCAATTTGTCTGGTGGCCAGCAACAGCAGCTTGCTATCGCCCGGGCGCTGGTATCGGAACCGGAGGTGTTGCTGCTTGATGAACCAACGGAAGGGATTCAACCCTCGATCATCAAGGAAATGGCGGCAACCTTGAAGCGGATCCGCGATCAACGCAACCTTTGCATCCTGGTTTCAGAGCAGGTTCTCAGCTTCGTCCTGGACGTAGCCGATCGGATCATGGTGCTGGAAAAGGGTACCATCGTTCATGAGGACCCGCGCAGTGACGTCGATGAAAAAATCATAGCCGGATATCTGTCTGTCTAAGCGCGACCGGCCGCTTTCGCCCAGTCATTGACTGCGGTTTCGGCAAGTCGAAAGAGCTGACTGCGTCAATCGACGTATATCCCCTCCAAGGACTGTGCGGCACACTGAGAGGCAGGCTAAATTTGTTTTTAAAAAGCAAATGTACAATTGAATACAGAAGTGGAATTTCTATTATTTTCGAGTAATTTGAGTTATCAAATATTTGTATACTTGTTCGGTTTTTATTAAAGTAAAAACTGTTTGTATAGTGCTGATGAGAAGTTTCTTCGGTGTCGGGCGTTCGCGGATCCAGGCACATGGAAATGGTTATCTGAAAAATAAAACGCGCAAAGCATTGAAAAAAATGGAGGAACCCAATGGCTGACACACTAATCAAGATTGATCTGGATAAATCCCCCTACGATCACGACAATATTCACAACCGTTGGCACCCCGATATTCCCATGGTCGCGACAGTCAATCCCGGCGATGATTTTGTCGTGGAGTGCATGGACTGGACGGGTGGCCAGATCAAGAACGATGATGACGCTGCCGACGTGCGCGATGTCATTCTGGAGCAGGTGCATTTCCTGAGTGGACCAATCGGTGTCAAGGGCGCCAAGCCTGGCGACCTTCTCGTCGTGGACATTCTGGATATTGGTGCGTTCCAGTCCAGTTTGTGGGGTTTCAATGGCTTTTTCTCACGCAATAACGGCGGTGGCTTCCTGACCGATCATTTCCCTGATGCGCAGAAAAGCATCTGGGACATCGAAGGCATGTTCACCAAGTCACGGCACATTCCGGGCGTCAATTTTGCCGGCCTGATTCACCCCGGTCTGATCGGGTGTCTTCCGTCGAAAGACGAACTGAACAAATGGAACACCCGCGAGACAGAGCTCTTCAATACAGATCCTGACCGCACGCCTACGCTGGCCTGTTTGCCGACCGAAGATTACGCTCATATGGGCCGGATGAAAGGTGACGAGGCCAAGGCTGCTGCGAACGAAGGGGCGCGGACCGTGCCGCCACGTGAGCACGGCGGCAACTGTGACATCAAGGATTTGTCACGCGGTTCGAAGGTTTATTTCCCGGTTTATGTGGATGAGGGCGGCCTTTCTGTAGGTGATTTGCACTTCAGCCAAGGCGATGGCGAGATCACATTCTGTGGCGCCATCGAAATGGCCGGTTGGATCCATATGCGTGTCAACATTATCAAGGATGGCATGAGGAAATACGGGATCAAGAACCCGATTTTCCGACCCAGTCCCATCACGCCTGCCTACAATGATCACCTGATTTTTGAAGGTATCTCAGTTGATGAAGGCGGCAAGCAGCATTACCTCGATGTCCACGTCGCTTATCGCCAGGCATGCTTGAATGCTATCGAGTATCTGAAGAAGTTCGGCTATTCGGGCGCGCAGGCCTACTCAATTCTGGGTACTGCGCCGGTACAGGGACACATTAGTGGAGTCGTGGATGTTCCAAACGCCTGCGCCACCTTGTGGCTGCCCACCGAGATATTTGACTTTGATATTTCACCTGGCGAGGCCGGTCCGACCAAGTTCATTACCGGCGACGTTCAAATGCCACTTGCACGTGACCTTACCTGAGCAAGGGACAATTCATGCCAATCTACGAGTTTGAATGTGTGAATTGCGGTGTTTTTGCAGAGAGGCGCTCCTTGGCCCTCTCTGCAGAGCCGTGCGCGTGCGCAAGTTGCGGCGCGTCTGCCAGTCGGCTGCTATCCACACCGCAGTTCAGAACCATGAGTTCGGCGCGCCGAAATGCGCACCAGACGAACGAACGCAGTGCCCACGAACCACGACGCACTGATTCAGGACAGGATCCGGGCAAGCGTGCGCATAAAGCGGGCTGTTCGTGTTGCAGCGGGACCAACAAGAAGTCTTCTGTCACCTACACGCCCGACGGCAGCAAGACCTTTCTATCCAAGCGATCATGGATGATCAGTCACTAGAACATCATCCAGTAGCCCTGCAGTATAAACGTGGGATTGCGACTACAGGAATCCAGCTGAAAATGGTCTAGCTGCCCGGATGGATCTGCACGGAGTGTTTGAACACGGTTTCATCCGTGTCGAGGGCTTCAACCTGCATCCGAGTTGCGCCATTGGACACATAGTCGAAGGCGATGCTCGGGTTTTCCGCCAGCTATGTTCTCATTCACGGCTGCAGCCTGGATATGCTGCAAAGGCGGTCCAATGACCCATGGCGATTTCCAATTTGCGGAATAACGCAAGCAAGGTGCCATTGCTTCTGCTTTGTGCGATCATATGAAACCATGTTACCTGACGGCCTGGACGCCTCCAGCCGCAGGCCTTGTATGCGAACATGCAAACGAAACAGGAATGACCAATGCTGCTTGTCGAAGCGACATGGATGGAAATTGAAGCCTACCTGGCAACCTCCCGGGCTATCGTTATGCCGATCGGGTCTGTCGAACAACACGGTCCCATGGGATTGATCGGAACAGATGCAATGTGCGCCGATATCATCGCCCGGCGCGCCGGAGACCTGGGCGGTTTCCTGGTGGGTCCGACGCTGGCGCTGGGAATGGCACAATCGCATCTTGCGTTCCCCGGGACCATTTCACTGAAACCGTCCACCCTGATGGCGGTGGTTCAGGATGTAGTTTCGTCGCTGTCGAATGCCGGCTTTCAACGGATCGTTTTTCTCAATGGCCATGGCGGCAATATCGCCACCGTGGCGGCAGCATTCGGGGAAATCCATGCGCAACGTTCTGTACAGCCCAATCCGGACAGGCTGGAACTGTCCCTGAAAAGCTGGTTTGACCTGCCCGGCATACGCAAGTTGCTGGCAGAGATGTATCCCACGGGCCACGGGTCTCATGCCACGCCATCAGAAATCGCGATTACCCAGCACGAATTCCCTCACACCGTGAAGCACGTTGCATTGAATCCGCAAACGGCAGCCGAGGGCGGTTTCAGCGACGCGCACGATTTTCGCAGGCGTTATCCTGATGGCCGCAAGGGCGCTGACTCCAGCCTTGCCAACCCGGATGACGGTGCAAAACTCATTGAGGCGGCAGCACAGGCGCTGGTTGCGGAAATGACGAGACCGGGCAAGGGGTGATCCAAATCAGAATGGCTTTTGACTGGATCGACCGAGCGTGGCTGCTTGAAGTCAACCTGATGCATGTTGGTCTTGAAGGCGGCAACCTGTCCGGGACACGTTCGAAATTGCATAGATGCGGAGCGTTGTTATGGAAAGTGCCCATCTCAACCTAACCATATGCAAACAATGTGAGCGACTTGGTCAGGAAAAATGCGTCCGGCAATTGTTGCGCGGCTTAGTTTGGCGGTGGCATCGGGGCAAGATGTTCGTAACGTTCATCAGCCAGGCTCAGTAATTGATGCATATCAAGGTGGCAGCCTCAAAAGCGATCACCATGACTTCGGGTATGGTAAGCCAATGCAAGACTAAAGGGTTGAGATCAATGAGATTACAGTGGCTAAGCCTGTTCGGGTTTGTTCTGCCGGTCGTGCTGTCGGTTGTTGTTACGGATGCCCGTCTGGCGTCAGCCACCGCGGTTGTGACGGCGCCGGCCTTGACCTCAAGCGAATTTGCCAAAGCGACAAAGGATTTCGATACCTATTGCAGTGTTTGTCATGGCAGCGATGCGCGAGGGCGCGGCCCGGTCGCGGAGGAGCTGAAAACGCCCCCGGCTGACCTGACCAGGATTGCGGCCCGCTCAGGGGGCGTTTTCGAGGTTGAAGCCGTCTTCAAGAAAATTGAAGGACTGGACATGCCACTGGCTCACGGAACATCTGATATGCCGATCTGGGGCGCGTTGTTCGTGCGCCAGGCGGTCGGTGAGGGGGTGCTCATCGAAGACGCGAAGACCGGGGCACGGGTGGCGATGGATCGCATCCGGCGGCTGGTCAAGTATCTGGAGTCGATCCAGGAGCCGTAACAATAGTATCGCCATTCACTGGCGTTGTGTTGCTGCTGCGGTATCCGGGCAACGAATGAATTCGCTTTGAACGATTTGCCGCAGCACAACCCGGTTGCAACTCCTGCCATTCAGACTATATACATTCATAAACTTGAATATGAGGTGTGAAATGATTGTTTGCCCTGTTGATATGAGCGTGAAGCCGGATGTTACGGCTTTCTTTGACGAAGCCACCAACACCATAAGCTACGTGGTGAAGGACCCGGATTCCAACGCCTGCGCCGTGGTCGACTCAGTGATGGATATCGACTATGCGGCGGGTCGCATCACCTACAAGGGCGCCGATGACATCATTGATCACATCACCGCGAACGGCCTGAAGCTTGAGTGGCTGATCGAAACACACGTTCACGCCGATCACCTCTCCGGTGCGCCCTACATCCAGGGCAAGCTTGGCGGCAAGATTGGTGTCGGGGACAAGATCACGGTCGTTCAGGACACATTTGGCAAGGTGTTCAATGAAGGCACTGAATTCCAGCGTGACGGCTCGCAGTTCGACGCGTTGTTCAAGGACGGTGATACCTACAAGATCGGCGGCATGCAGGCAGTCGCCATTTATACGCCTGGTCACACTCCCGCCTGCATGGTGCATGTGATCGGCGACGCGGCGTTTGTCGGCGATACGCTGTTCATGCCCGACGGGGGCTCGGCGCGGGCCGACTTTCCCGGTGGCGATGCCGGGCAGCTTTATGACTCGATCCAGAAAGTGCTGTCGCTGCCGGACGAAATGCGGCTGTTCATGTGTCACGATTACGGGCCGGGCGGCCGCGAGATCAGGTGGGAAACCACCGTGGCCGAAGAACGCGAGACAAACATCCATGTCGGCAAGGACAAGTCGCGTGATGAATTCATCGCCATGCGCAATGCGCGCGACGCCACGCTGGACGTGCCGAAGCTGATCCTGCCGTCCCTGCAGGTGAACATGCGGGCAGGCCGGGTGCCCGAGGACAAAGACGGCAAGCCGATGCTCAAAGTGCCCGTGAACGCAATTTAAATCGGATTTCCGCCGGTTCGGCGATCGATATCGGGAGACAATGCAATGGACCTCAAGAAAATCAACAGCCAGCTCAGTGTCAGCCCGCAAATTCTTGCGGCTGACGTGGCAGCCCTGGCAAAACAGGGGTTCAGATCGATTATCTGCAACCGTCCCGATGGCGAAGGTGCAGACCAGCCTTTGTTTGCGGAAATCGAGAAAGCCGCCAACAAGGCAAAACTTGAGGTGCGCTATCTTCCGGTTGTGCCGGGCCGTGTGCAGGATGCCGATGCAATCGCGTTTGCCAGCGCAATGGATGAACTGCCCAAGCCGGTACTGGCCTACTGCCGGACCGGCACGCGCTCTGCCACCTTGTGGGCGCTGGATCAGGGCGCACATGGTACGCCGCTTGCCGACGTGCTGAGTGCGACCAGGCAGGCGGGTTATGACATGTCCGGTGTGGTGCGCCGGATCGCCAATGGCGGCAAGACACCAACCGACATCGCCGATGTCACGCATGATATCGTCATTGTGGGCGGCGGCGCCGCGGGGGTGTCGGTTGCGGCCAGCCTGATGTCGCGTGCCAGCGATCTCGACATTGCCATCATCGATCCGGCTGATATCCACTACTATCAGCCGGGCTGGACGCTGGTTGGCGGCGGTGTGTTCGAAGCTGAAAAGACCGCCCGTACCCTCGCATCCCTGATCCCATCCGGGGTGCACTGGATCAAGGCTGCTGTTGCGGCATTCGAACCAAAGGACAACGCTGTCATTCTGGATGGTTGCCGGGTGGTGAAATATAAACGGCTCATAGTGGCGCCCGGTCTGAAACTGGACTGGCACGCAGTGGAAGGTCTTGTCGAGACCCTGGGGCGCAATGGCGTGACCTCGAACTATCGCTATGACCTGGCACCCTATACCTGGGAGCTGGTCCAGAACATGAAGTCAGGCCGCGCGATCTTTACGCAACCACCGATGCCGATCAAATGTGCCGGTGCGCCCCAAAAGGCCATGTACCTGTCTGCCGATCACTGGTTGCGAAACGATGTTCTGGCTGACATCGACATCCACTTCTGTAATGCCGGCGGCGTGCTGTTCGGCGTCAAGGAGTACGTGCCGGCGCTGATGGCATACGTGAACAAGTACAATGCCCATCTCGACTTCATGCACAACCTGGTGCGCATTGACGGGCCCGGAAAAACTGCGTGGTTCTCGAAAACCGACGCCGAAGGCAAAACGGAAACCGTCGAGATGGGGTTTGACATGATTCATGTCTGCCCGCCCCAGACGGCACCCGACTTCATCCGGGTCAGCCCGCTGGCCGATCAGGCCGGGTGGGTGGATGTTGACCAAACCACACTTCGGCACAAGACTTTCGACAACATATGGTCGCTGGGCGACGTCATGAATGCACCCAACGCGAAAACAGCCGCAGCCGCGCGCAAGCAGGCACCCGTGGTCGCCAGCAACGTGCTTTCGGATATGGGCCGGTTAAACGGTATCGCGCATTATGACGGTTATGGCTCGTGCCCGCTCACCGTCGAGCACGGCAAGATAGTGCTGGCTGAATTCGGCTATGGCGGGAAGTTGCTGCCCAGCTTTCCGGGGTGGCTAATTGATGGCACGAAACCGTCCAGGGCCGCATGGCTGCTCAAGGAAAAAATTCTGCCGCCGATTTACTGGAGCGCAATGTTACGCGGTCGCGAATGGCTGGCAGAACCCGAGATCGTGAACTGATACCGGGATGACCAAAGCCGAAAGTGCCCGGGCAGGGTTGCTCGCCCGTTACGTGCCGGTTCTTGACTGGGGCAGGACGTACTCGCGCGACAGCCTGACCAATGACCTGGTCGCTGCCGTGATTGTTACCATCATGCTGATTCCGCAATCACTGGCCTATGCCCTGCTGGCAGGGCTGCCGGCTGAAATGGGTCTGTACGCATCCATGTTGCCGCTGATTGCCTACGCGGTGTTCGGCACAAGCCGGGTGCTGGCTGTGGGTCCAGTTGCCGTGGTGTCGCTGATGACGGCCGCTGCCGTCGGCAAGATCGCTGCGACCGGCACACCCCAATACATAGAAGCCGCAATCACGCTGGCCTTCCTGTCCGGTGCCTTTCTGCTGATGATGGGCGTGTTCAGGCTGGGTTTCATGGCCAACTTCCTGTCGCACCCGGTTATTTCAGGCTTCATCACGGCCAGCGGCATCATCATTGCGGCAAGCCAACTCAAGCACATACTGGGCATCACGGCATCCGGCGACAACCTGTTGGAGTTGCTGGAGAACCTGATTGCAAATGCCGCCAGCGGAAACCGCATCACAATTGCAATTGGCGTCGGTTCCGTGGTTTTCCTGTTCTGGGTCCGGAAAGGGCTGAAGCCGCTACTGGTCAGGTTGGGGTTGCCGCCGCGGGCAGCGGAACTGCTGGCAAAGGCAGGCCCGGTTGCAGCCGTTGCAGCCACGACCATCCTGGCCCATCAATTCGATCTCGGAAACCTGGGTGTCAAGCTTGTCGGCGAAGTTCCGCAGGGCTTGCCGTCCCTGTCGCTGCCATCGTTTTCGCCCAGCCTCTGGAGCAGTCTCGCGGGATCAGCGGTGTTGATTTCCATAATCGGGTTTGTTGAATCGGTGTCGGTTGCGCAGACCCTGGCTGCCAAGAAACGGCAGCGCATTGTACCGGACCAGGAACTGATCGCGCTTGGGGCTTCCAATATGGCTGCTTCGGTTTCCGGCGGCTATCCGGTCACCGGCGGGTTTGCCCGCTCGGTTGTCAACTTTGATGCAGGTGCCGACACTCCTGCCGCAGGGGCCTACACGGCAATTGGGCTTGGCATCGCAGCGCTGGCGCTTACGCCGTTGCTTGCCTATCTTCCGCAAGCCACGCTGGCGGCGACCATCATAGTAGCGGTGCTGTCGCTGATCGATTTTTCCATCCTGAAGAAATCATGGGACTACTCCAAAGCGGACTTCACGGCGGTTCTCGTCACCATATTGATCACGCTCGCGCTCGGTGTCGAAACCGGCGTTTCGGCAGGCGTCGGCATATCAATCCTGATCCATCTGTACAGAAGCTCAAGACCTCACATAGCCGTTGTCGGGCAGGTTCCGGGTACCGAGCACTTCAGAAACGTCAAACGCCACAAGGTGATTACGCACACAGACATAGTCACGGTCCGTGTCGATGAAAGCCTGTATTTTGCCAATGCCCGTTACCTTGAGGACTACGTCTACGACATGGTCGCTGAACGCTCTGAAGTGCGCCATGTCATCTTGATGTGCCCGGCCATAAACGCCATCGACATGAGTGCCCTGGAATCGCTCGAAGCGATAAACCAGCGGCTGAAAGATGCCGGGCTGATGCTGCATCTGAGTGAAGTTAAGGGGCCGGTTATGGATCGGCTGCAACGTTCCGATTTTCTCAAACACCTCACGGGCAAGGTATTCCTCAGCCAACATGAAGCGATGTGCGCGTTGACGGGGGCTGACCGGCACGTGGAAAAAACGCCAAAGTAGATCCGCCAGCCCCGGTTTGATACGGATCAACAAACAATATCCTCGCATATGTAGACTGCCGTATCGCAATCCAACAGATCCGGTGCGACATGAAACAACGAAGTACCAAGGTTGAGCCACGCGGACCGGTAGCGGCAAAGGACTGGAATCGCTGGATCGCGGCACGGCTGAGCGATGCAGCAGACCTGCTTGAACAGCAAGGTGCCAATCCCTTTCGCACCGGGGCATACAGGCGTGCGGCTGACACGCTCAACAGTATGGAGGAAGGTGTCCGGACCATTGTTGCCCGCGACGGCGTGGATGGCCTGATCGAGTTGCCGCACATCGGAAAATCGATCGCTTCAGCGATAGTTGAAATGGTCCAGACCGGGCGCTGGCTGCAGCTTGAACGATTGCGCGGTTCGACCGATCCCGTGAAACTGTTTCGCACCATTCCGGGAATTGGACCCAGATTGGCTGCGGACATCGAAGCCAACCTGCATGTCGACACGCTGGAAGACCTGGAAGTTGCTGCCTATGACGGGCGTCTGGAAAAAATTCCAGGTATTGGTGCGCGCCGGGTTACAGCAATTCGACAGGCCTTGACGAGCCTCCTGCAACGCCGGCGGATCAACAAGCAACCGCTGAAAACCGAATTGCCGGATGTCGCCGACATTCTTGAGGTGGACAGTGAATACCGCGATAAGGCACAGGCAGGACAGTTGCCGCTGATACAGCCGCGCCGGTTTGCTGCGGCTGAAGGCGCGTCCCTGCCGATTTTACATACCCAGCGCGGGGACTGGCATTATACGGCGCTGTACTCAAACACGCCGCGTGCCCATGAACTGGGTCGAACGCGCGACTGGGTGGTCATCTATTTTCATGCCGACAGCGAACCGGAAGCACAATGCACGGTGGTAACTGAACACTTCGGACCGCTGCGGGGATTGCGGGTGGTGCGCGGCAGGGAAGAAGAGTCGGGGCAGTTTCATGCCCATCCGCCAACTGCAGCCAATCATACGCCAAACGGATAGGTGTCCGGCACACCCTTGATCTGCGCGCTCGGCAGCGGCGTGATCGCGCTGGTTTCGTCAATCCAGATATATTCGTCGAACTGTTTTGGAAGCTCGGCCTCGAAATAGTGACTGGCAAGTTCGGTTTCCGGCCGGTAGATGACGCCAATGGCCCGCTCAAGTCGCGGCTTGGCCAGTTCCGTCACCACATCAAGCTCTTGCCCGGCGCGCATCGGCAGCAACAGTCCCGGCTTTCGTGTCAGGTGGAATTGCCGCTCATAACTCTGCCGGTGCGATGGTTGAACGGCCTTTACTTCCATTGGTCCATCCCACGCAGACGCCGCGGCGACGGTGCCGTGGTCGGTTCCGAAACCGATATGATAACTCTGGCCCGGAAACCCCTTGCGGCAGAGCTCGCCGATATTGTGCTCTCCGCGTGCCGACATTTCAGTCGCAGACGCATCGCCGATGTGGGAGTTGTGGGCCCAGACAACGGCCTTCGAGGTTTCGCCGTTGAACGCCATGACGTTCTGGAGCGTTTCGAACATGTGCCCGTCACGCAGGTTCCACGATGCACGCGACCCGTAGTACATCACTCTATAATAGCGTTCGGCATTGATGACGAGTTGCGCATTTTGAGTCGCGTCGAGGAAACGTTCGCCGTCATGCTGGGCATAGTCGACCCGCTTGGCATGGAGATCGACCAGCATTCTGGTGACGGCAGGCTGACAGTTCTTGTAGGAGTCGGTCAGGGCGGCGTGGCCATAAGCTGCCGGATCGGCTTCCCACGGGCTGAGGCAACCATATCTGTGCCGGGCAACCATCGCCAGCTCGGGATCAACGTCGTCAAGGTAGTCCGTGATAGCGCGGACAGAGTTGTACAGGCTGTACAAGTCCAGACCATAAAAGCCGCAGCGGAAATCATACGCCTTCGACTTGTTGTGCTCATGCAGCCAGTCGACGAACTGCCTGGTTTCCTGATTGCGCCACATCCAGGTGGGAAACCTTGCGAACGCCTGCCATCCGCTTGGCGGCGTGTCGCGATTGCGGACATAGTGATCAATTCGGGCCGCGTCCGGCCAGTCTGCCTCTGCCGCAACGATCTGGAATCCCTTTTCCTCAATCAGCCGCCTGGTGATGCGATCACGCATTGTGTAGAACTCGGAGGTGCCATGACTGGCTTCACCGATGAGCACAATGCGGGCATCACCAATGCGTGCAAGCAGCGGGTCCAGGTCTGCGTCGTCGATGGACTCAAAGGTCTCGCCGTGTCGCGCTAGAAGGTCGGGCAGGGTTTCACTGGCACGGGGCCGCGCCTGAACAAGGCGGGGTCGCGTGGTCTCGACAGCCGCATCCGCGGCCTCCCAGCCTTCCGCGCCAATCAATGGCACAAAACGGACGTCGGCCAGGTCCTCACGATCGAATTGTCCGTTTTCACGGCGGGTGATGCGGATCAGTTCCTGTGCAGTGATCTTTTCGCCAACAGGCACCACCATCCGGCCACCGGTGGCAAGCTGGGCTTTCAGGCTTTCAGGCACAAAAGGTGCGCCCGCTGACACGAGGATTGCGTCGAACGGGGCATACTCATCCCACCCCCTGGTGCCGTCGGCGTGAATCACATGGACGTTGTCGTATCCCTGGTCCATCAGCGTGGAGGCGGCCTTGTCTGCCAACTGGCCGATGCGTTCGACGGTGTAGACATCACCTGCTATTTCCGCCAGCACAGCGGCGGCGTAACCGGATCCTGCCCCTATTTCGAGCACCTTTTCTCCGCCCTTGAGGGCGAGTGCTTCCACCATGTAGGCGACAATGTAGGGCTGCGAGATTGTCTGGTCGGCTGCGATGGGTAACGGCTGGTCTTCATAGGCAACCTCGCGAAGCTGTTCCGGCACAAAGGCTTCGCGATGCACCTTACCCATGGCGGCCAGCACAAGGCTGTCGCGTACGCCTCGTGACTGTATCTGTTCTGCAACCATTTTCATGCGGCGTGATGTGTGGTCGATCATGTGGCTAACTCTCTCGAACAGGGCCGACTTTCGTGGCGATCTGCCGGACATGAACACCGATTTTTCTGCTTGCGTCCTTAACCCAGATCAAATGTCCGTATCGATTTGTCTGAGATACTACATTTGTGCAGAGTTTCAGAGTCAGCCCGCTGATGGTGTTGAATTACGCTGCAAGACGATGATGCGACCAAAACGCTGCGCTTCGCGTCTGTTTGACGAGGATCAACACGCAGGTGCTGCAAACGTGCAGACTGACGCTTGGTGATTTAACCGTTGGAGTTCGACATGGGACAACTGGCTTTTACCAGTGATGACAGGTTATTCGATGGCAAGTGCGTCAGGTTTGTTGGTCGCGACGGCCAGCGGGATGTGATGTGCGGTGTAACGGTGTTCGCTCTGAAACATCGTGATCCGGACCTGCCCCTGGAAGGCCTGCTTCCGGCAGAACTGTTTCTTGAAGCCTACGAACAGATGATGATCGAGATTCACGATATCGCACGGCATAAATATCTCGAAGGCCGTTTCGAGCCGGATGGTCCAATCGAGATAATGGTGCATGACGAGGACTGGACATGACGTTCAGTCGACGCAGTGTCTGAGCCGCATCCGTAAAACGCAAAGGGAGCTGACTATGTACAAATCCATACTCGTGCCAATCGATCTGTCTGAACTGGAGAGGGGCAAAACAGAGATTGACCAGGTCAAACATCTGGCCGCCAAGGACGCGCGGATACGCTTGTTGAACGTGATTGCTGATATTCCGGCGTTTGTTGCCGCCGACTTGCCCAAGGAAGTAATCGACACTGCGAAGGTCAACGCAAGAGAAACTCTGGAGGCGCTCGCCGGGGCTGCCGGCATAAAAGCAGATGTGGAAGTCAGGACCGGCAATCCCGGACCTGCCATTCTGGCGTCGGCAGAAGATTGCGAAGCAGACCTCATTATCGTCCGGTCGCATAAACCGGGTTTACAGGATTATTTTCTTGGCTCGACCGCAGCACGAGTTGTGCGCCACGCCCAATGTTCTGTTCTGGTTCTCAGATAGGCCGCCAATGTTCCATGACCGGATGATGCTCTAGTCTTGAGTGCGAAATCTGGATTGCTGGACAAGCGCAATGGTGATCAGCGGCGCGGCAACTGAAGTCACTGCCACGGTGATCAGAAGCCAGCCGAGGGTAGCATAATCTTCCGTTATCTGGATGCTGCCGGAAACCGGGTCGCGCACTTCGCGGGTCACGACGAACAGCTGGTTCAGATGTTTTGTGAGCAGAGCGCTGGCCGACAATGCGAGATTGGTAAACGAGGCCATGACGGCAAAGAATGTGGCCTTGAGATTGCCGGGTGCATTCTTTGCGATCCATGCCAGCATCGGGATCATGGCGATCTGTCCCAGCGGTGACTCGATTGCGGTATCCAGGATTGCGATAAACCGGGCATCGACGATGCCGGCAGTCAGTGGTGCAGTCCAATGATGCAAGCCATAATACAGCCCGATATTGGGCAAGGCCAGTATTCCCGATGCGATGGTGAGCAGCGCCACGATATAGGCGATGGTTCTGGAGGCGATCAGCGGTCGCAAGACGATCATGCCGGTCAGTGTGAGCCCCGCCGTGATCAGGGTCAAAACGGATATGAACTGCTGGTCAAACCCGAGCACATCAATTTCGAACCATGTCGCACCTGGGCCGGGCAGGGGGACCGCCCTGAACACGAAGATGATGATGGCGGTGCCACACAGGGCGCGGGCCCGGGCGGGATCAAGTTCCTTCACAAGTCGGGACATGAGAAAAAGGACGATTGTCATCGAACCGAGAAAGACAATCTCCTGGGAAAAGCGGATATTGCTCAGGCCCACGGCCAGGGTCAGGGCGACAAAGCCTATGCCGCCGCCAAAGTACCAGTAGTTCGGTTTTGTATCCTCCCCGGACCGTTCAAGCGTGGCGGTGATTTTCGCTTCACTCACGCCCGCGGCCCGCAACCGGGCCTTGTGCCGGTATTTCAGAAAGGCCGCCAGCAAGACGCCGCTGATCGAGATTGCGGGAATGGCGAGCGCCATGAGGTATATCTGGGCGTAAACGTCCGCCTTTGCAGCCTGGCTTGATTGTTCGACGCCGGCAAACATGACGATGTTGAGCACCGCCACGCACACCAGGCCGGAAATAAGGGCGATGCGGCCCAGGGTCTGCATTGTCGTATGCAGCTTCTTGGCGTCAGCTTCGCTTATTGTATTACCCGATGCGTCGAGCCGCGGCACGGCCTCAACCGACATGGCATCGGCGACGGAGTCCTGCACAACATAGCCGCACGGGGCCAGCAGCATGGCCAGGACGTACCAGGCCTCCACCGACATGATGGCAGACATGGCGCTGAAACTGGTTATCAGCGCGTACATTATCGTCAGGCTTGCGGTAATGAGCGCTGCGCCCAGATAAACCAGCAACGCCTTCCAGCGCCAGATCAGATCCACCAGATGGCCAAGCGGCATTTTCAGCGCCCACGGCAACCCCGCCCAGAATGCAAGTCCTGACAGGAAGGCCGCCGAGAGCCCCAGATATTCCTTGACGAAGAACGTGCCGACAATGGCCGTGATGCCGGCTATGCCGGCAGCCAGGTAAACCATGAGCGGCGGCAGAAATGACCAGCGCAGCTGACGGCAAAGATCAACAATGGTGGAGTCAAACCATTGCCTGAGCAGGTTCTTTGATTCAACCGGGTTTGAAACCTTCAACGTCTTGACCTGTTGATGCGATGGGCAGCACAAGGCTGGATGATCAATTCGACAATTGTAACACTGCGCTGGCTACCGACGCGCGCGGGCACGGTGAAAGGCCAGACGATCAATTTGCAGCGACCGTCGCCCAGTCTGCGGGATTTGGCAATCCCGAATTGATTGGCACTCACGATGTCTTTTGCAGCAAATGCGGTGCCAACGCGTTTTCAGGGCAGGCTGTAGCCGACCCGCAAGGCATCGCGTTTGAAGCAGAAATAGAGAAGAACGCTGCCGGCTGCAGCAAAGAAGCACCAGACAGATACAAAGGTCGCTACAAAGAAATAAGCCGAAATGAAAAAGCCGATCAGGATCGCAATGCCGAATATCCGGATCGGCTTGTGCGACGAGATGAGCGGAGGGAGACCGGTACAAATGATATACGGAATCTGTTGCCAGGACAGTGGATTGTATCGTGCGCCGTAGGCGATGCTGTTCCCTTGTATGCGAGCGACCTGCGTATCGCCAAGCAGCCCTGTCGCAAGATAAACCGACAGCATCATCCCGGCAACAGCGATTGCATAGAGGATGGCGCGCCTGCGATAATCTGGTTCGACCAGAACGACGGCAATCGCGGTATAGACCGGCCAGAGCACCTGGGCGAACAGCAGGAATGCCAGAGTGAGGCCGGCAACATTATCCTTGCCGGGCGGGCCGGACAATTGCAGCCACAACATGCCTTCGACTGTCTGCTGAAGCGCAAACAGCAGTGGCACAATGGCTACAAGGATTTCCTTCGGGTACCTGACATGCCTGAGAAGTGCGATGCCGATGACGGCGGTTGCTGCAGCCACGGTAAAGCTTGCAGTTGCAGAAAAACACAAGATTACAGTTCCTCATTGCCGATTTGCTTCTGCGAACAGCGATCTTTGCCGTGTATCCGACAGACTAGAGTCAAGACCCTAGTGCCACAATCGTTTCGGCGTGTCATTGATATTCCGGCAATGTTCCATTGGCGAACGGGAACGAAACCGAATCAAGGGCGGCCTGGTGATGGCTGGACATCAACGCGCCACGCAGTTTCTCGAATTGCCAATGACTTCTGCATAGGGCATGAACGGTGCTTGAGCCTCGACAGGAAGTGATAGGCACGCAGGTTATGCAGGACAAGAATACAGGCGCATCGGTCGGTTCACAGGTTGCCAAGCTTGAGGCACTGCTAAACTCTGCTGTTGATGGCATCATTACCATCCGCAAGGACGGCTCCATCGAGAGCGTCAACCCGGCTGCTGCCAAACTGTTCCAGTACGAGGTTGATGAGTTTCTCGGCCAGAATGTCAAGTTTCTCATGCCTGACCCGTGGCGTCATGAACATGACGCCTACCTGTCCAACTACCTGGGAACCGGCCAACGCAAGATCATCGGCATCGGTCGTGACGTGCAGGGCCAGCGCAAGGATGGCTCGGTGTTTCCGATGCACCTGTCTGTCAGCGAGTTCAACGTGAATGATGAAGTGTTTTTCACCGGCATTATTCACGATCTCAGTGAGCGACGGGCCGCCGAGCAGGCGCTGCAACAAGCCCAGAAAATGGAAGCTATCGGACAATTGACCGGTGGCGTTGCTCACGATTTCAACAATCTTCTCACCGTCATCACCGGCAACCTTGAATTGATGGAGATGAGGCTGGAAGACAAGAACCTCCGGGATCTCCTGGGGGAAGCCCAGGAGGCTGCGGATATGGGAGCCCGGCTTACCGAGAGGCTTTTGGCTTTCGCGCGCCGCAGCCAACTGGAACCCAAGGTCGTTGACCTGAATGAACTGGCTATCGGATTGACGGACCTGTTGCAGAGAACACTGGGCTCCACGATCAGTTTGAGTTCGACCCTGGGAAGTGGACTTTGGCCGGTCATCGTCGATCCAGCTCAACTCGAGAGTGCGATTGTCAATCTGGCCGTCAATGCGCGTGATGCCATGCCGGATGGCGGTAAACTTGTTCTGGAAACACGCAACGTGGTAATCGAGGACACCGAACTGGCTGATGAGATCGGTATTGATCCGGGCGATTATGTGCTGCTGTCCGTGACCGATACCGGCCATGGTATGAAGGAGGACGTTGTGCAACGCGCGCTTGAACCGTTCTTCACCACAAAGGAAGTCGGACGCGGAACCGGGCTGGGCCTTTCCATGGTGTACGGGTTCACCAAGCAGTCGCGCGGGAACTTGACGATCTACAGCGAGGTCGGTGTCGGTTCGACCGTCAATCTGTATCTGCCGCGCGGCGCAACCGCACACCGGCAGCAATCAA
>Ga0316190_10001009_pt1 | contig 20198 bp, 26 predicted proteins | sample Eddworburrow2_MG_FD_204929 | JGI IMG/M metagenome (GOLD analysis project Ga0316190, IMG submission 204929) | Coastal sediment microbial communities from Maine, United States - Eddy worm burrow 2 | ecosystem: Environmental > Aquatic > Marine > Coastal > Sediment | place: USA: Maine | collected... | reverse complement strand
GTTATCGGACAGAGCGGCGTCGGGAAATCCAAGGTATCTGAGCGGGTAAGCCAGCTGGTTTACGGTGACAACTTTATCGGCAGCGGTACCGGGGCGGCTGATGCCAGGATCGCAACGAAAAACCCGATCGTCTTCCTGGATAACATCGAGAACCGGGACCTAGTCAAGGGTAAGGTTGACTTTCTTCTTCTCCTGGCCAACTCGGCCAGGAAGCCGAAAGCGGCCAGCGGCAGCGATACGGAAGTGGTGTATCAGAAGCTCGATTCCATGGGCATGATCACCGCCATCGAGCCTTTTCCGGGTAGACTGCCGGAACTCATCAACAGGACTTTTCCTCTCATTCTCGAAAAACGCTTCTGCCAGACCGGATATCACCACGGGGAAACGATGCGCGAGATCCTCAAAAAGCGGCCGCTCATGATTTCGGCCATCTTGAAGATCATAGGCACCAAGGTCCTTCCCAAGCTTTCAGAGCGATCTTACTGGAGCAACTACATAAACTCTACCCATCCAGGCCACAACAAAGAGCGGAATAATGAGCATTTTTGCACCATGATGCTTATCCTGGAGGCCTTGCTCGAATATATTCCGGCCATGCCGGACAAACCGGCCAGGCAGCAGGCGACGATTCTGCTCGATATGTGGATTACTTATCATGATGAGCAAGCATCACAGACGGAAATCAACTCCAACACGCTCCTGACCTATCTCGATGCGCTCCAGAAGGAGGTCTGCATCAGTATCCGGAAAAAGGACGGGATCAGATTCGAAGAGCATAACGATTTCGACAAGAAGGTCATCATCTACGAGGATCCCGAATATCACGAAACATTTTACCTGACTGAACCGGAAGAGCCGGAAGATGCAGAACTGGCATTTGAGTGGGGACAGACACAGCAGCTGGGAATGATCATCAGCTCGGCAGAGCTTTGCACCCTTCTCGATCGCTTCTGCCGCAACATAGGGAAGAAGAGCTATTTCGACAACCCCACAGCCCTTGGCGCCAGGATAGCCAACGACAGGAAAGTGCTTCGCAAAGGCGGCTGGGACCTGATAGAGAGCCTCAATGAGAAGATAAGGCCAAGATATAAGAAGGTGAAGGGGACTTATTCATGGTTTATGGTAAAGACAATCAAGGCGATCAGGTTCAATAAAGATGACTGATCATATATTTTTTGTCAAAAGCACCGTTTTGAAGTGGCGGCATTTTTTAAAAAGGTTCCCCCTTCAGCCCTGCTTTTATATTAACTATTTGAAATTAAAAGATAAATATAGGGGGAGTTATGGGGGGACTTTGGGGGGACTTTGGGGGGAGGTAGGGGGACTTTAGGGGGAGGCAAAAGGCGGGTCAGTGAAATAAGTCCCCCTGAGTAACCCTTTATTATAATTGAGAAATTTATTGATTTTGCTATGCGGGGGGAAGGGGGGATGGAGGAAAAGGACGGTAAGATAAAAAGCATGGAAATACAGATATACATTGACGGGTTCTGCGGGTGGATGAGGCGGAGGGAGGTGGCTGAAAGAACACTTGATTCCTATCGGTTTAAGGCGGCTGCTTATTGCCGGTTTTTGGCCGGCAGAGGAAAACAGGCGGATGATGCCGTCAGGGAGGATGTGGCGCTTTACCTCGATATGCTCCTCATCAAGAAGCGTCTGGCATCTAACACTCGCCGGTTGCATTACATGGCCCTTAAGCAGTTCTATGATTATATGATCTCCCAGGGAATGGTTGCAGATAATTACCTGGAAGAGATCAATCCGCCCAAAAAGGAACGCCGAAAGAAAGGGGCCCTTACCAATGATCAGATCCAGATGATGATCTATGCGCCGGGAATGAAGACAGAGATTGGTATGAGGGATACGGCCCTGCTTTGTATGTTGACGGCACTGGTTGTAAGGGTTTCCGCTCTTTGTAAGCTGAAGGTGTCCGATATCAGGATGGAGGAGTTGGAGATCCCGCCAAAGTGTCAGCATTGCGGACAGATCGATTATTCCGGTCGGAGCCGATTGAGGGGAAAAAAGGAAAAAATGATGATTGTTACTGTCCATGAAAAAGGGGGGAAGTTCCGGGACATACCTCTTCATGAGAAAGCGGCCTTCTTTTTGAATCAATACCTGGTGCACCGCGAGCATGGAGCAGAGAGTGATATTTTATTTCCCAGCTATAAAGCCAAAAGAAGTAAGTCCGACGTTGTACCTATTACCCGTCATGGTGTGCTGGGAGTGATCAGGCGTTATGCCAATGAGGTGGGGATATCCTGGAAGGTATCGCCTCACAGCTTCCGTCATGCGGCCATTACCTGGCTGTTGGATTGTGGTATCGATCCGCAGACGGTACAGAACCTGGTCGGTCATTCCTCACTGGAGACAACCAGTATTTACCGTAATGTGTCGCACAGGTCATTTGTCTGGTCCGGCGCCACACGGGAAAAGAGCTTGCTTGAGGCAATCGATACGCCGTTAGAAGATATGTTCGGGAGGGGATAATATGAAAGCGATCGGATATGTAAGAGTCAGTACTAATGAACAGGCGAAGGAAGGAATATCCTTGAGACATCAGGAAGAGAAGGTGAAGGCCTATGCCGCCCTTCATGAGATGGAGCTGGTTGATATCGTGGTTGATGAAGGGTTGTCTGCAAAGACCTTGAGTGGAAGGCCTGGAGCGATGAGGATTATTGATCAGTGTCTTGCCGGTGAGGTGGAGGCGGTTATTGTTTATAAGTTGGATCGTATGTTTCGTAATGCTCAGGAAGCTCTCGATGTATCAACGAAGCTCAATAAGAGTGGTGTGGCTCTCCATAGTGTTACCGAGAAGATAGATACCCAGTCTGCTATGGGTAAGTTCTTCTTCACGATCATGGCTGCATGTGCGGAGATGGAAAGGAACCTGGTAAGCGAAAGGACCCGGGATGCGCTGCAGCATAAGAAGCGATCGGGTGAGGTGTATAATCATGCTCCTTATGGATATGATGTTGTTGAGGGAAAGCTGGTAGATAATGAGTATGAACAAGGGATTATTAAAAGGATTAAGTCATTGAGGGAAGAAGAGGTTTCTCTTCAAGGTATTGCGGATAAATTGAATACGGATAATATTACAACAAAGAAGGGTAAGAAATGGGAGGCATCTACAGTAAGGAACGTGCTTAAGTTTAAAGCGTAATTAATAGTTATGTAGTATTTATCATATTCTGTAGTTCTTTATTTGTAGTGGTTTAATGGGAAAAAAAAGAGGTTTTATAAACTTAGTATTGACTCGGTTTCTATGGGGTAAGCAATGATTAAATATATAATCAAAAAAAGCATATATATTAATAGTTTACAATGTAAAAGCATGGTCATGGTTTTAAATACATGGTCTACAGGGGGTATTTCATTATTTTTACAAGGGGGTAGGGAGTCTCCTGTGGGGGGTGGTCTGGTGTAAATTTCTAGGTATTTTCTGGTTTTGGATAGAGGTTTTAAAATCAGGGGGGCGCGGGGGGAACTTTTCGCGATCATCAATCAGGAGGGTTTTAGAATGAAAGAGATGAACTTTAAACCATCACTATTATTGGCTGCACTCGCATGGCTTAGTTTCTTCGCTCTTTGCTGGCTGCTTATATTGGGAAAGATTGAGGGTAATATGATTATGGGCGGCTTCGGTGTTTTTTTCTTCTGTATTGCAATTACTGCTTCAGGATCGGCCAGGAAAACCGATAACTATAAGGAGATCTGATGGTGGCAGATTCAAGTCTTAATGAGGGAACTTTTGGTTTTATCGATCGTGTAACAGATCTTGTGAGAGATCTTGCTGGGGAGGATGGGATTGAGCGTTTTAAGCAGATATTGCACGAGTGCGATGGAGAGAGACCGCTTGTCACAAAAGAACCGCGCGTGATAAAAAAGGAAAAAAATAAACAAATAAAAAAAGAATTCAACGGTGCCAACTATGAGGATCTGGCCAGAAAGTACAATATGAAAGAAAGGCACATCAGGAGGATCGTTCATGATTCCCTTTGATATCACCATATAATCTGCTATTATTACATCGTAAGAGTCTATGAGGCTTTGAAGTCTGCACTTGACTTAACTTTCGGGCACAATTTTTGTGTTTTTGTTTAGTAATGGCGAAATAAAGGGGTAAAAATGGGCGATAGTGGAGCTTTTTCTTGACAATTTTAGCTCTACTCAACTATAAATTAAAAAGTATTTATTGACTTGGGGGTCAACAAGATTTGTATGTTTTTTTCAGGGTAGAATGTAGGGCTTGTGGTCTTTTATCCGTTTGAGGGTAAAGATGACAGGCCTTTTTTTGTCAATAAAGATCGACCGCTAGTTTTTATTTTTTGAAGTACTATTTTATGTTTTTTTTGGTGTTAAGCATCTGGAGGTGTTAACACTGTTTAAAGAGGAGAGAAAAGATGGCAAACGAAGGTGGTAGAGAGGGATCTCTGTTTGATCCCCTATATGAAGATTTAATTAAATTGAGTATAGAGATGAAATCAGATCAACTACTGGAGAATGAAAATGAAGTTCACTGCAGAACATTGATTAAGGCTCTCCTAGAGAAAGTGAAGATTGACAAATATGTTGGGATTTTCACAGGTAATATGCATAGGGCATCTTATGACCCTACAGAGATTATACAAGCCTTTAAGAAGAATTTGGAAAGTGGCATAAAAGTTAAGATAATCTTTCAGACAAAACCTGCTGCTGATTTCCTTGATGGTGCGTTTTATAAAGAAATATTATCTAATGAAAAGCTTGCAAAAAATGTGGATATGAGAGTATTGCATGAAAAATTTTCTGAGTTTGATAAGCATCACATAACCGTTAATGATGCTGCATTTAGGTTTGAAACGGATCATCTTAAGAAGAAAGCTGTAGCAGGTTTTTTTAATAAAGAATGGGGGGGGAAAGTACGGAAGCTGTTTGAGGATTTGTCTGCAGACATTTATTCTCATCCTATTCCCGTCGCTTCATTAGAAGCATAAAGAATTAATTGGAGCAATTTTTTAATACTGATAATATTTTAATGTATGGTATGGCCGTTGCGGCGCTAGCAGCGGGTATGAACTTTTTTCTCAGCTTTGTTGAAAATGAAATAGATGAGATGCAAAAACTTGCATTAGATACTATAAATAAGTATTTTAAAGGAACCAAAGGAGAGAAAGAAGAAAATATCAGACAAGTAAAAAAACTTTGTAATAATATTAGGTCAAGTTGCAGGACTGATGAAAAAGTCATAAGGCATTTAACTAAGTTTATTATTTTTACATTATTAGGGTTAAGTGTGAATTGGATGGGTCGAATGTGCCTTCAGTACACATCACTTCAAACAAACGCTGCGGGAATAATAACCTGTGTGTTTTTTGTGACTATTCAAATCGTGACTTTTATTTGCCTTATTCATTATGGTTATAAATTACTGTCAAAAAGGAAGGTTTTAAACGAAGTTCAACTTTATAGAAGGGCACTAATGGATACAATATTCCGTCAGGTACCTCTTTCAGAGTCAATTGAAAATTTAAATATGACAGTAAAGCTTCCAAACTCTAAATAAAGTTTTCTTAAAATAATCAAAAAAGTGACATTTCCTGACAGGTTTTGTCACAAATAATTTAATACAATAGCGGTCATAGGAGTTAATTCTTATGACCGTTTTTTGTTTTAAGGCTTCCGGGGATCCACCGGGAGCAGCCGACAAAATCAGTGAACCAAAAGCCGCCCATATGGGTGGCTTTTTTCGTTTTTAGGGGAAAAGGTGGAGGCGAAAGACGTAGAAAACATTTTTAAGCGGGTCTTTGAAGAGGAGCGGAAAAGGTTCTGGGTCGACCCGGAAACGCACTACCAGGATCATGAGGTACTCGGGGACTGGCGCAAGACAGTCGGCTTCGTAAAGAAAAGCATCCTCGGGGCCTTTATTGCCGGTCTTGTGATGGGCGTTTTATCCGTATTCTGGGTTGGGATTAAGTTGGCAATGACATTGAAAGGCGGGACCGGTGCACCATGATCCTGAAATCGAGAATGTCAAGGAATCTCTGCTTTTCGGGCTTATTACTTTTGAAGAAGCTTTTTATGTATTACGGGCGATAAAGGAGAAAGACTATGCGGTTATCAAAGAACTTTACACTCGACGAGTTAACCAGGACAGACACAGGGTTGCCCAACAATCCCGGTGAAAAGGAAATCGCCTTTTTGCTGCTTCTCACTGTCTTTATCCTTCAACCCCTTCGCAACAAGTTTGGCCGGATCCACATTAACAGCGGCTTTCGTTCGCCTCGCGTAAACAGGGAGATCAATGGATCATCGACGAGCCAGCATATGGATGGCCAGGCGGGGGATATTGTCCCCATGGATGCGGATCTTTTTGATGTATATCTCAGGATAATTGCTAACAGTCACTTCGACTATGGCCAGTGCATTATCTACCCGGACAGGGGTTTTATTCATATCAGCCTGCCTCGGCCTTATAAGGAAAACCGGCAGGCGTTGATCTGTTTCAAGGGGGAGTACTTTCCTTATTCATTAAAAAAATTCAAAGAGATCAGTAAGGAGGGTAACTAATGGAAGCACTTTTAACAAATGTAGGAACCAATATTGTTCTTTCACTGCTTTACAGCCTTGTCAATTATACGAGCAAAGTCCAGAACGGGGAATCCTTGTCAGGTAAAAAAATGGGCCGCACGGCCGCTGTCGGCGTCGTTCTCGGCGTCATTGCCAACCTCACCGGCTTTGAGCTGACTGATGAAAACTGGCAGGCCTTTGCCGCAGCCAATACGGGCGTAATCGCCACGACGGACAAGGTCATTATTGCCCTGCTCAAGACGGAACTGGTCAAACGGATCCTGCCGCTTCTCATTCTCGTTGTCATGTTTAACGCCTGCGCCCGGATATCCCTTCCACCTGTCGAGGATATCCGGGCGCAGCTCGATACTGCCGAGATCACCCTGGTCGCTGTCGATCAGATCGCCCTGGAGCTGGAACTTTCCGGCGTGGCTGATACTGACGACGTGGCGGAAGTCCGGGGCAAGGTAGAGGAAGCCAGGGCGCTTATTGCAACGGCCAGGGTATTTCTTTCCGCAGGAGAGCGGAAAGACGCCGTTGCCGCCCTGATAGAGGTTAACAGGTTGCTGGTGGATCTGAAGAGGAAGGAATGAAATGCCCTGTATGCGGTCAGTCTTTGGACTCGGAAGAATGCACTTTCTATAAGGAAAGTTCTTCCGGCTTACGTGACGGCAAGCAATATCGCTGCCCCTCATGCAGTGCCGAGTATGTCAGGGTAGGAAATGGAAAACTTCAACAAACGGGTGAGCCGGTCACTGCAGATCTGGTGACACTGTTTAAAAACTAAAGACAAAGAGAGGGAAAAATAAATGCATTATAAAAACGGTAGAGAAGCAAAAGAAGGGGATAAGGTTGTACTTCTTTCAAATGGATATCCGCCTGTTACCGGTATTTTACATTCGACTCAGCCAGGCGCAGCTACATGTAACGGAAGGCTTGCACTGTTAAGCCCGAACGATCCTTATGTGACGATTTCGGAGTGCCTTCATATTGATGATATAGAAAAGGCCGATATCCCGGATTCAACGACTGATTAAGTTCCCTTTTGTCAAGGACAAAAAGTTAAGGATCTAATGAGCCAAACACCGACATATCCATTCAGGCGGGGACAGTTTCTTTGCAAGAAGTGCAATACGCTCTTTTTTGCGGAGGCCTCTGTCATTGAGTATGAAGACGACCATTTCTGGGCAACATGCGCCTGCGGATCGGACGGCCTTGAAACACCGCAAATGAGGAATCTGCACGGGACTATCGGCTCGGCCAAGGGCGCTAACATGAGCAAGGAAGCCCGGGAAAAAACGCGGCTAAACGGTTTTACCACGGGGTCCGCCCTGATGAGCAAATATCATAAAGGCAAGATTCCCATGGCGCCGGCCAAGCCCGATAAATATGCAGAGTGTGATGAATGTCACGATAAAGAGGCCTGTGAGGACGCTGTTGAGGACGCCAGGGGCACCGGCCGTCCTGTCTATTGCCACCGTAAGAATGACGTCACTATGAAATACATGGCCGCTTTTCTTGCCGATGATCCCGATAAATTCCGTTTCATTGCCGCACAGAATGCAGCAAACATGCAGCAGGTACTTAATAACTCATTTAAGCAGATCTTCGAGCGTGGAGAGCAGTTAATTGAGAGAGTTCTTCACTTTGGAGCAGATGGTAAACCGCTGAAAGATGAGCATGGGAATACATACGTTACTGAAAACATTTCCGCTCACCCACTTATAAAGCAGTGCCTCAACATCATGCAAGGTATGGGCTTTAGCCTTACAGACTGGACTATGACGCCAAAGTCGAAGGAAGCAAAAGACCAGGTGGCCGGTTTCCTTGCCGCCGCCTCCATGGGCAGCGGTGAGACACCTGACGAGGCCGTCAACAAATTGACTGCAGCCGTCGACAGTTTTGCCGTCAGTCTTAAAAAAGCAAAAGAACTGCGCGACCAGGATGAAACCCTCAAGGCCTTCGAGGTAGAACAGGGTCAACGCGAGGAGGATGATGAATGAAAAGGGCATGGCTTGCCGTCTTTATTGCAGGTGTCATCATGGGCGCTAGCGTCAGCATTGTTGCCGAGAAGGAGATTAAGCGTTATGAGGACAATAATTACCTCTGGTTCAAAAACGTCTGCAACCTAGATCTCCGGCCGAACCAGCTCCTCTGGCAGGAGCAGCTGGACAGATCCCCAAGGACAGTCACCGTCGCCCCACCCCGTACCGGCAAGACCTACGGCGTGGAGATGCACGGCCTCAAAGCAAACGCCTGCAATCCCTGGGAGGATTACCGCATCTTTGCCCCGGCAAAATACCAGTCGCTGCTTGCCTATAAGTATCATACCGATGCAATAGAACGCTCTCCCGTTCTTTCGGCCTTTATTAATGTTTCCATGGGCCGCAGGCAATTCGGGAGAACTTCCTATACCTTCGCCAATGCCTCAAATGCAGAATGTTTCGGACAGGACAGCAAGCTTGACGGTGTTAACGCCACCATCCTGCGGCTCGAAGAGTTCGACGACATGGACCAGGAAATTGTCAAGGACAGGATCCTTCCAAGAGGTATGGCCGTTAACAGGAACGGACTCCCTACCCGAGTCAGGATCACCGGCGTTATCCAGGGGAAGGAAAATCTCTATAACTACGAGCACGATAAAAACTTCGACGCCACGGAAAAGATCGACATTTACGACGCCATGGCCCTCGGTATTATCGACCGGGATTATGTAAGCGTCCTTCGTGATTCCCTCACCGATGACCAGTGGTTGAGGATTGCCCTGGTCCGCTATGTGGAAAGCCGCAACTTCTTCTGGTCCACCCATCTTCGCGCCATGCAGAAGAGTGGGCAGAAGTGCAATATCGATCTTATCATTCCCCAGGCAGGCAGTACTTACGATGCTGAAGGCACCGTCGGGCTCGGCCTCGATATGAGCGGCCAGGGAGAGAGTGAGACAAGCTCTAAATATACTCTTCAGGTTGTTGAGCGCCTGGGCATGTTTAAACGATGGCTCTATGGCGAGGAATTCGAGCCCACCATGGACCCGACAAAGCTCAGAAAGCGGGTTGTCGCCATCTGGGACTATTTCCGGCCCAAAGGGGGATTTGCCGACGCCTTTGATTCTAATCTGATCGCCCAGATCAATGACGATCTCTACGACGATGGACTCATCGGTTACGACCGCCGCCGGGAGCATGCCGAAAACAGCTCGGCAAACTGGAAGCACTGGACGCTTCAGCCGATCCGCTTCCAGGGCTCCGTCAAGCATATGATGTTCAAGGGGCTCCAGAACGACATTCACCAGCGTATGTTTTACTCGCCCATGGTGATCAGGGGGGATGAGCGTTATGCCGTCCTCGACAGAACCATCCGCCAGCTCGAAAACATTCGCAGTAAAAAGGGAGGGGCCCAGTATCTGCTTTACGAAATGATCAAGAAGAGCGTCGGCGACGATCACGTTGACGCCCTGGCCATGTGCAACTATTTCCTCGATGCCGGCAAGGACAGGACCGTTATTGTCGACGGTACCGGCTCAGGACAGTCAATGGCCGGACTGACTGCAGGAGGAGGAACTTTTTTAACCTGATGGGTATGCAAATGTTTACATCTGAGCATTTCGACAGTTTTTCCGAGGTGAAGGTACCTACCGGCGAGGTTGCCGCTACGCCTTCGCGTCTGACTGGCTTTTCTTTCCTTCCCTACAACCCTGATGACCTGGTCAGGTCCAGGGGCAAGGGTGTGGAGATCTACCAGGAAATGATCAGGGAATCCCATGTCAAGGCGCCGCTCATGCAGAAAAAAACGCGCCTTTTAAAGCCGGGCTGGGACGTGAGGGCCGCGTCCGACGATCCCGTTCACCAGGAGCAGGCCGCTTTTGTCAAGTGGAACCTGGGCACACATCTGGCGGGGGCTTTTTACCGGGACCTCTATGAAATGCTGGACGCTCTCGATTGCGGCTTCTCCATTAATGAAAAGGTCTTTGAGATCGTCAATAAAGGCAAGTGGAGGGGCAAGGCAGCATACAAAAACATAAAGAGCAAGAACCCCAAGTACTTCGACTTCGACTGCGACGATTACGGCAATTTGAAGAAAGACGGCCTGCTGCTGTCTGTGAACAGCCTTCAGGAGAAGCGCCTGCCAAAAGACAAGTTCATCATATTCAGCTACATGATGCGCTACGAGAACCTTTACGGCAATGCTGATCTTCGTGCCGCCTATCGCGCTTACTGGATCAAGGATACGGCCTGGAAGCTTCGCGCCGTCTATATGGAACGTTTTGCCGGGAATAATCTGAAGGGAAAGTATCCGGCCAACGATGATAAGGCAAGGGACAAGCTCCTGGCTTTATTCAGGACATGGCAGCAGGAGACGGGTATTGCCATACCGGAAAACTGTGAGGTTGAGGTTCTTAATATGGCCACGTCGTCGAAGAGTGAATATGAAGCCAGTATCGAGGACTGCAACAAGGAGATGCAGATTGCCATTAATACGCAGATCCTTACTATGGACACGGGCGAGCGTGGCAACGGCTCCAGGGCGCTGGGTCAGGTCCACAATTCTGCCCTCGATGATATTGTCTGGTTCCTTGAAGTGGACCTTATGACGGCCGTCAACCTGCAGGTAGTCATGCCGATTATCGATCTCAACTGGGATACGGAGGATTATCCCTTTTTCTATATCAAGGGCCGTGACGGCTTCGACGAGGAGAAATATTCCAGGACGCTCCTTAACCTAAGCAGAATCAAGGGACTCAATATCCCTGTGCGGCAGGTAAAGGACAAGCTCAAGATCCGCGAGCCCGAGAAGGGTGAACAGGTTATCGAAGGGATCCAGCTCGGTAATTCAGGCGGCGGCGTTCCGAACCAGCAGCAACCGGTAGCGACGGCGACGAAGCCGGAGGGCAAGAAAGAAGAGGAAAAAACGGACAAGATGAGTGAACCTTCACCCACACCCCAGCCCACTCCCCTCAAGGGAGAGGGAGGCTATTTTCGTGAGCTCAACAAGTTCGAAATCTTTGCCGAACTTCCCAGGATAGATAAAGAAACAGAAGCGCTTGTCAGGGAAGCAAAGGAAGCCTCAGCCCCTATTTACAGGAAGATTTTCGACGGCGTTAACGCCTTTGTGAAGAAAAATAAACTCTTTGAAAACCCCGATGACGACCCCGGCAAGTTAATCAAACTCAGCATTAATGTGGGCGAGCTGAAGGATCACCTGGTGAGGGTCTTTCTCAAAGCCAACCTTATGGGGCAGGCCGACATAAGGGGGCTTGTCGATCGCTTTTCAGACAAATTCACCGAAGAGGATGAGTTTGTTACCGATGAAGAACTGAAGGAACTTCTCGTCAAGATCGGCATGACGGCCGCTGTATATGAAAAGCTGGTCAGGGATATAGAGGCAAGGGCCTACGCCATTGCAGGGATAGAGCAGGCAGCTATGGCGAAGGAAATCCGCACGCTTATCTTGAGCTCTATTCTGAACGGCGATGACGTGAAGGCCTTTCGCTTTAAACTGCAGGAATTTTCCGTCAAATATGAAAAACCCACTTATGGAGGCATAGGCAAAACAGGAGATGTGATCCTCGACTATCACGCAGAGACCATGTATCGGACGAACGTCATGCGAGAGTATAACAACGGCCGTTTCAAGCAGCTACAGGATCCGGACGTTGCAGAGGTCTTCCCTGCCCTGCAGCTCTCGGCCATTATCGACGGCAGGCAGCGCTCCACCCACGGAAAGGCCGATGGTCTTGTCTTCATGGCTGATGATCCCATATGGAAGCAACTAACGCCGCCCAACGGATTCAACTGCCGGTGCACTATTATCCCGGTCAACGCTTTTGACTTTACCAGGGACATGCTCAACTCTTATGACGATATTCCGAGCGGGTACCCTGACCCTAATTTTAAGTAAGGAGGAAACAAGATGCCTGAATTAAGCCATGATGCAAAAAGAGACCTCATCCGGGGAAAGCTCGACCCTGACAATAAATATGAAATATGGGTCCGTGACGTTTACGACGACAGAGTGATTGTTGAAGATGAGGGCAAGCTTTATGAGTATCCCTACACTCTCAATGACAAACAGGAAGTGACCCTCGGCGAGCGTAAAGAGGTCATTGCTACCTATGAGGCCCTGGGCGAACTGAAGGACGTGGAAGTCCTCAAGACGGGTACCTTTACGTCCATGTCCGGGACAAAAGTGACCTATAGCGCCGCCGACCTCGATGAGATAGTCGAAAACGCACAGAAGCTGGAGGGACTTGTCAGGCCTCCTTTTGTTGCCACCCATAAAGAAGGGGACGATGCGACCATCCAGGTCTTCGGCAGCGTAACAGGCGGCATTCTCCATAATATCAGGAAAGTGGGGGAAACCCTGCTGGCCGACATCAAGGGCGTGCCCAATAAAGGTGTTGAACTGCTGAGAGAAGTCAAGGAAATGCTCACCTCTCCCGAGGTGTATAACAATTTCAAGGACGACGAAGGAAATGCTTATGGCAAGGTACTTCGCAGATTGTCCTGGGTAGATATCCCGGCAATCAAGTCCAAGGCCGGAATTACAGAGGCGAACCTTTTTGAGGAAGCAACCGACCAGCCAACCACATGGATCCTGTTTTCTGAGCCGGACCAGAGTAAACAAAGAAAGGAGAGAAATAGTATGGAGATCGATATAAGGAAAATGAGTAAGGGGGAGATACTCAAGCTCGGTGAGAAGCAAATCGCTACCTTAAGCGAAGCTGATGCCGGCTATGTTGTACTTCTTCAGGAGAATGACAGGCTTAAGTCAGAGAACGAGTCTCACGTCTCCAGGCTCTCGGAGCATGAAGCAACTGTGAAAAAGACCAAAGTCGAAAACATTGTTGCCAGGTTCCAGGGCAAAGAGGGTGAAGAGGTGCTTGCACCTGCCGCGCTCGACAGCATCAGGCACTTTGCCGAGCAGCTCGATTCGACGGCCGTGGTCAAGTTCGGCGAAGGTGACCAGGCGAAAGAAGCCACTCTTCTCGATCGCTTCAGCGATGTGCTGGACAGCTTCATCAGCCGGTCCGAAAAAGGCACCCTCGTTATCCGCCTCGGTGAAGTCGCTCCGAGTGAGACGGATAAGCATGGCGAGAGTGAATTTGATCAGGTTGTAGATACTATTGCCGGTGTGAGCAAATAATCTTTAACAGCTAACAAAGACATAAGGAGGAATAAAAATGTCTGAATTCGGAGTAACACAGGAGACTTACTCTCCTGACAATTTGATTGCCGGTGTCAAGCAGCTCATCACAAAGGGGATTACCCTTCTCAGTGGCGAAAATCGCAGCAGGGGCGCCTTGCTAGGCAAGATAACCAAGGCCTTGGGTACGGTTGCCGCCGACGGTGGAAACACCGGTAATGGAACGATTACCGGCACCGCCATGGGCAAGCTGGCCATCATCGGTACCTACACCATTGAGTGTGTGGAAGCTATTACCAATGGCGGTCGTTTCAAGGTTATTGACCCCAACGGCAACCGTCTCAACGATGCCGTTGTCGGTGCGGCCTATTCCACTGATCATCTCGGTTTCACCCTTAATGACGGCGCTACTGACTTTATTGTCGGTGACAAGTTTACTTTTGCCGTTGACGCCGGTTCCGGTAAGTACCAGCTCAGCCTTGCTGCCGCTGTGGATGGATCTCAGGATCCTGTGGGGATACTGACCACTGACACGGACGCATCAGCCGCCGATGTGGAAACGTCTGTCTATACGGAAGGTGAGTTTGATGAGGATAGCGTTACCTATGGTACGGGCCATACCAAGGACAGTGTGCGCGATGCCTTAAATGATCTTGGAATCGTTCTCAAGTCCACCAGATAATTAATTAATTAAAAGAAAGGAGAATAACAACCATGTCTATAGATATTTTTGATACCAGGACCATGCTTCCGGCCCTTGAGAAGATGCATAAGCCGAAGACTTTCCTGCTCAGGACATTCTTCCCTAATAGTGATACGGCCGATGGTAAGGAAGTCGATATCGATATTTACAAAGGCAAGCGCAAGCTGGCGCCTTTTGTAAGGCCGACAGACGAAGGCAAGAAGATCGACAACACCGGCTTTACGACCAACAAGTTTGCGCCGCCCTATGTGAAACCCAAAAAGGAGACGACAGCTGCTGAGCTGCTCAAGCGCAGCCCCGGCGAAATCCTTTATTCCGGAGGCAAGACACCCCAGCAGAGGGCGCAGGAGAAGCTCGGCAAGGATATGCTTGAGCTGACGGATATGATTATCCGCCGTAAGGAATGGATGGCAGCACAGGCGCTTAACGCAGGCAAGATTTCCGTTGTAGGAGAAGGCATCAATGCCGAAATCGACTTCCTCAGAGCGGCTGATCACACGGTTACGCTCACCGGGGATGATCTCTTTACCAGTGCCAACAGCCAGCCCCTTGAGATTTTACGACAGAAAAAGCGCAAGATCGGTAAGGATTCCGGTCTTACGGCACGGGCGGCAGTTTTTGGAGAGAGCGTTATTGATGCTTTCCTGAAACAGGCCAATGTAAAGGACCAGCTCAGTACCAGGCGTATTGACCTCGGTCTTGTCAAGCCGGACGAGCTTGAAGATGGCGTCACTTACTGGGGTTACATTGAAGGGCTCGATATCTACACCTATGAAGAGTATTACCTCGATGACTCCGAAGTTCTTCAGCCTATGGTGCCGGTGGATAAGATATTCCTCGGGGCAACCAATGCCAGGGCTTCACAGCTTCACGGCGCCATCCAGGACATTGAGGCAATAGAGCAGGGTCTTATCTCTGTTCCTTACTTCCCCAAGTCATGGGTAACCAAAGACCCTTCTGTCAGGTGGCTGATGGTTCAGAGCGCTCCTCTCGTCTGTCCTCATGACACGGACGCTTTCATGAGCATCAAGGCGGTTTAATCTTTTAACCTCCGTCCCCTCTTTCGAGGGGGCGGAATTTAAGAAAGCGAGGTGAAAAGAATGGGCGAAAATTTAGAAGTTGTAGTTAATCCCGGTCAGTACGTAGAGGGTACTTTTAACGGGAAAAGGGTCGAGGCTCTGCCCGGTATGAAGTTCACAACCAATAAAAAGGAAGCTGAGAGGCTTCGTGCCGCCGGCGCTGTTTCCTACGCCGATGAGGTGGACGCAGCGGAAGCGGCAAAGGCGGCGACTGAAGTAATTGTCTTGGGTTCCGGGGAGCATGAAAAGGTTGTTAAAGCCCTCAAGGAGGCCCTCGAAAAGCTGGAGGAGCTTCAGTGTGTGGCCAGCGAAAATGAAGTGCTTCGCCTGGAGATTGAAAAACTCAGCAATGAAAATGATGAGCTCCTGGCCAAGGTTGAAACCCGTTCCTCTACGGCAACGGAAGAGGCTCCCGACGCCGACAGGCAGCGGGTCATGGAGATCATGAAGGCCATGATCGAGGCCGATGAAGGCTGCGGACCGGATAAGGTGCCCAACGTGAAAGAGCTTAATGCAAAGCTCAAGGAGGCAGGCGTTGACCTCAAGGTTGACGGCAAGCTCCGTGATGAGCTGATGGCGGAGATCAACGGGGGACAGTAGTCTCCTCTAAATAAATCAAGGAGGTAGAAAATGTTGAAAAGATCATCGTTTAAAAGTTTGTTTGTACTGGCAGCAGCCCTGTTGATTCTCGCTGTTGCCTGGCAACCCGCTTTGTCGGGTGAGCCACCCGGAAAGGACAGTGTCATATCACAGGTTGATTCAGGGGCAGATATAGTCCTTGCAACTGACCAGAAAGAATATGTCAGTACCGGGTCAACTGTTGTTCTCACAGGTGGAGAGATTGTTTTTGCAAAGAGCGATGTTAATAGCATCGGAACTGCACCCTTTATTTACGTTAAAGATGTTTCCTTAGCACCCGACCGAATATTGACGGCAGGTAAAAGGACGCTTAAAGACAAGGGATTCCTGGCAGGTAAATGCTCACAATGCCAAAGTACTGACTCAGTAACGGCTAGTGAAGGTTTTGAACAACAGGGGAGAGATATCCTGCTCTGTTAACGAAGGTCAATAAGAGGCTATTTCCAAAGGAGGCGGAAAACCGCCGCCTCCTTTTTCTCAAACCTTTAAAAGGCAGTACTTATGGCTTATTGCACACAGAATGATATGGAGAACCTGGAACTCACGCTCGATGAGCTGATTCAGCTCACCAATGATGTTCCCAATGCAACGAGCGTTGATTCGGTTAAGGTGGACGCGGCCATACTCAAGGCCGATAAGCAGTATATCGACCCCTATTGCCGGGGCCGCTATTCGGTGCCATTTTCTCCCGTGCCGGACGAGATCATGTTTATCTCGGCCACTATTGCCGCTTATTACCTTTGCCGCCGCCGTCAGAGGGCCATTAAGGGGAAGGAAAACTCCATCCTCGATAAATATACCAAGGCCGTGGCAACGCTTAAGAGGATCTCTGAAGGCAGTTATTCCCTCGACGGCGTGGCGGAAAAGTCCGACGCTTCCGGTATCGGCAGTACGACGGAAGAGCGGGCCCATACTTTCACACGGACCGAGAAAGACAGTGACGGCAATATAACGAAAACGGGATCGATGGAGACATGGTAGCCATGATGGGGACGAAGATATTAATCAAGGGACTGGGCAGGAACCTTGCCCGCATGAAACGAATCAGCCGGGGGCTGAAGGACCTGACGCCCTTTCTCAAGCAGGCCGGGCTCCTTGTTATCGAGTCCATCCAGAGAAACATCGAGGAAGGCGGACGCCCCGAAAAGTGGCCCCTGCCCTCCCCTGTGACGGTCTTGTTGAGAGCGAAAAGCCGGAAAACGGCCAGGCACAAGGCTAAGGATTTTAACAGCAAGGGAGGTATCGGCTCTTATGTGGAGTCCGCTGAAACGCTCAGGGACAAGGGCCTGCTGCTGGCCTCTATCGGCCACCCGGCAAGGGGTGGTATTTTCCTTCAGGATGACCGGTCCATCGAGGTCGGGACAACATTGAGCTATGCAAAGCCCCTCAATGACGGCTTTACCACGTCGGGCATGATCAAGGGCAAGAAGGTCCCTGCACGGCGCTTTATGATGCTGCAGGCCGAGGATGGCGCAAGGCTTGTCAGCCTGGGCAAGGGCTGGGCAAAGAAAGTGGTGACTGAAGCATGAATGTAGCCGAGATAGAGGACAAGATCATTGAAGCACTGGAAGCGCTTGGCATATTCAGCGCCATCGATTCCATTGCCCAGAATGAAGAGCCGCCGTCGCTCAGTTATCCTTCGGCTTTTATCTACCTCTTTTCCGAAACGGAAGCAAGCGGTGCGGACAGAAATCCAAGGCCCGTTTATGACCTCGTTTACGAGGTGATTGTTATTAATGAAAACATGTATTCAAAGCGGGAAGCACAGAGCTTGACTTATGACCTGCTGGACCAGGTGAGAGATGCCCTGAACCGCAAGGACCTGGGCATTACCGATATAAACGGATTCCGCTGCATAAGCAGAAAGTTTATTCAATATATTGACGGGGAGATATCCTACGCCCTGCAATTCAAGACAACGCAATACCTGCCCGTACCGACGGGCTGAATATAGAGGAGGAATTGATTATGAAAGAGACTGTTAACGACGCCAGCAAGACGAAGATCGTCGGCGGCGAAAAAAAGGAAGAAGAAAAAAAGGAGGAGGTGAAGGGCGATGTTACAGAGACGAAGAAGAGTAATCGCGGCAAAAATTGAAGCAGTGGAGGGGGTTGCCGAAGCGATCACCGTTGCAGACGGGGGAATACTGGTTTCCGAACCGACCTTCTCCCTGGATTTTGAAAAGGTGAGCAGGAACATTGTTACGGCGTCGCTCAGTAAATACAACGATCTCATCGGTAAAACCGCTGCCAAGGTGTCTTTTAAATATGAATTTAAGGGCTCTCCTGATGGCCTCGCTTATTCAGCGTCAAATGTACCGGCACTTAGCCAGTATCTTCGCGCCTGCGGTTATGCCGAGACGGTAGACACGACACCCAGTTCGGAGAATGTCGCCTATGACCCGGCAAGTTCCGGTGTGCCTTCCATCACGCTCTGGCTTTACGAGGATGGCCTTATCAAAAAGATCAGAGGCGCGAGAGGTAACTTCTCTGTTTCCGGATCTGATGGCGGGAATGTAATTTTCAGCTTTGAATTTACCGGCGTTTTTGACGGCGTTGTCGACGGCGCTCTTATTTCACCGACTTATGAAGCCACCGTGCCGCCTCAGTTGAAAAATGCCCCTTTCAGTTACGACAGTGTTTCCACTTTCGTAAAGAGCAGTTTTACTTTCGATCAGAACAATACCGTTACACTGAGGGAGGATTTTTCCAATGCCGAAGGCTATGTGAGCGCCGTTATCACCGACAGGGATCCCCGGCTTAAAGTCGATCCTGAAATGGAGCTGGTAGCAACCTATGACTTTCACGGCAAGATGCTTTCCCACAACCAGGCGTCCTTGTCTATCGGCGATATCGGTTCCGTCCAGTACAACAAGGGCAAAATTACGGCGCCCAAGGCAATGATTACGGGCTTTAATGAGGCCGAAAGGGCCGGTATCGAAGTTGCCGACCTGGAACTGCAGCTTTGCAGGGATACGGGCGATGACGAAGTGCAGTTCCTTTTCTCATAACAATCGATAAGGAGACCTTATGAATTTAGCAAATGAAGAAAAAAGAACCGATGGCGGCGAGCTTGCCGGGTGGGCTTCTTTCGAAGGGAAGGTTGATGTATTGCTTGCATACCGGACCAGAAAGGACATGCAGAAAATCATCAAAAAAAGCACAAAAACAACCTATGTGAATCATCAGCCCAAGCAGGACCTTGATGATGACAAGCTTTATGAAGCCCTTGCAGACTGTGTTCTCAATTGGAATCTGACTCTCGGTGTCGTAGCAACCATGGTTCCTATCAAGCTGGACCCTGCCCGTGAAGAGGAAGCGGTTCCCTGTACCAGGGAAAATGTGCTCTTCCTGCTTAAAGAAGCGTATTACTTCGACGGTTTTGTACGAGAAGCTTCGACGGACCTCTCCATGCTCAAAGAGGAGCAAGAGGAAAAAAACTAAAGGAGTGGGCCAGGTACTACCTGAACCCACACCAGATAACGTGCAGCAGATGCGAGGCGGAAGCGAAGGAGCATAACTGGCCTTTTCCGCCTCCTGAAGAAAAATGCAGCCAGTGCCCCGTAGTCAGTCTCGATCTGATGCCGGAAAACGTAGAGGCCTGGAACCTCTACCAGCTGGTAGCGGACCAGCAGGACCGGGGCATGGGCGCATACGGGCCCATCAGGATAGAGGCCGTTGAAGTTATATTCAGGTGGTATGAAGTGGAGAACGAGAGGGAAATGTTTGAAAAGATCAGGCTTATCCATTCCATTTATATGGATATCAAATCGAAGGAGTCAGATTAGTGTCTGAACCTATTGCACTGCAGATAAGTGTCGATGACGATGGCAGCATTGTTGTTGAGGAGTTTACCGTCAATACGGAAAAGCGCCTCAAGCAGCTGGGCCGTACCACTGACAAAACGACCAAGGTCATGAAGAACGGCTGGAAGTCGGTCATCAAGACCCTTTTCAACGTGAAGACCATGCTGGCCAGCCTTGCCGGTGGCGCAGGTATAGCCTTGCTCAGCAGAAGCTTTCTCGATGCTTCAAAGGTAACGGAAGGGTATCGCACCCGCCTGCAGTATCTCCTTGGAAGTGTGGAAAAGGG
>Ga0316190_10001008_pt1 | contig 20213 bp, 15 predicted proteins | sample Eddworburrow2_MG_FD_204929 | JGI IMG/M metagenome (GOLD analysis project Ga0316190, IMG submission 204929) | Coastal sediment microbial communities from Maine, United States - Eddy worm burrow 2 | ecosystem: Environmental > Aquatic > Marine > Coastal > Sediment | place: USA: Maine | collected... | reverse complement strand
GCGAGAAGCCGTCATCTGCGGTGTTGCGTCTCTTGGAAAGGACACGCCATTCCCGGCGAGACGCGCCTTGCAGCTAACGGCTTCTCGTCTCGCTGATACGTACACGTTAGTCGTTACACCACACTAGTTTTGAATGCCCACGCCATCTATGGGATTATGCGCACCAATCTTCTGCAATAAAGAGAAACGCATGAACAAGATCAGCATCGTTGGTGCCGGTCGGGTCGGCGAAACAGCTGCCCAGACACTGGCGCAACAGGAAATGAGCCGGGAAATCACACTCCTGGATGTCAGGGAGGGGGCAGCCGCGGGTGCCGCACTGGACATCATGCATTCCGCATCCTATTTCGGTTTCGACACCCGGGTGACCGGCGGCACCGACCCCGCTCTGCTCAAGGACTCCGAGCTGGTTGTCGTCACGGCAGGCTCACCGCGTAAACCGGGCATGTCGCGTAGCGATGTACTGGATATTAACCGGTCCGTCATCGACAGCATTTGTGACCATGTACTTGAATACGCACCCGACGCCCTGTTGCTGCTTGTTAGCAATCCGGTCGATGTGCTGACCTGGCATGCATGGAAGCGTACCGGCTGGGAAAGACATCGGGTATTTGGTATGGCTGGAGTGCTGGATGCCTCACGGATGGCCTGCTTCATTGCCGAAGAGACCGGACTGTCGATCAAGGACATCCATGCCATGGTGATCGGTGGCCATGGGGATTACATGGTGCCACTGACACGATTCACCACTGTCAATGGTGTACCGGCAGGCACCTTCCTCGACGAGGATAGTATTGCCCGTATAAACAAGCGCACCCAGCATGCGGGCGCCGAAGTATTGGCCCTGCGCCAGCAAAGCAGCGCCTACAACGCCCCGGCCGCCGCCATTGCCACCATGGTGGACGCCATCAGCCACAACCGCCGCCGGGTCCTGCCTTGCGTCTGCAACCTGGATGGTGAGTATAGCCAGAGCGATATTACTGCCGGTGTTCCAGCCATCATTGGCCGCAACGGCATCGAAAAGATTGTTGAACTGCCACTGGATGACTCTGAACAAGCCGGATTTCAGGCTTCAATCGACAGCATTCGTGCCGACCTGAAAAACCTGTAAGCTGCTGGATTACTCGCTGCGCTCGCCCTTCGGGCGTTCAACGCGCACTCTTGTCCGGGTCTCAGCTGCGCCCCGACCTGAATGACGGACTACGCTTAGAATAATTGTTCCGTTGCCCCACCAGCCGCACCGGCCGTACCACCGGCCCCCAGCGCATCACTGCTCTGCTGCGGCACGTATTCTTCCCGAAAGGTTTCAAACACTGCATCGCTTTGGCCACTACCTGCCAGCAGCCCGGTCGCCGGATCAATGCGCACGGTCACCAATCCGTCAGGCGGCTCCCGCTTTAGTGCCTTCACACCGTCCAGAGCGACCGCCATATAGTCAATCCACATGGGTAATGCAGAACGGCCACCGGTTTCCCCACGCCCAAGCGGCTCGAGCTTGTCAAAACCCACCCACGCAGTGGCTACCAGCGATTGATTGAACCCTGAAAACCAGCCATCTTTCTGGTCATTGGTCGTCCCTGTTTTACCGGCAAGATCTGTTCTGCCAAGTACGCGTGCCTTGCGCCCGGTACCCCGCTTGATCACATCCTGCATCATGGAGGTCATCTGCCAGACGATCTGCGGCGTCAACACCTGTGGTGCCTGGTTAATCGTTTGCATGTCAGTCTCCTTGACAACTTCAATTGATTCCGGACATTGCGGACAGGCAATCGCAGGACTGGCAGCAAAAATCACCTCACCCGAGGCATCGTATATGCTGCGAATGAAGTAGGGATCAATCAGATAACCTCCATTTGCAAGCACGGCATAAGCCCTTGCCATCTGTAACGGTGTAACAGATGCACTGCCCAGTGCCAGAGTCAGATCGTTTGGCAACTGGTCAGCGGTAAAACCGAAACGCTGCGCATAGTCGACCACATAACTGGCACCAATGGCACGCAGAATACGAATGGATACCAGGTTGCGAGACCGGTACAGGGCCTCACGCAGCCGCGTCGGCCCATAGAACTGGCCGCTATAATTTTCCGGTCGCCAGGTCGACTCCAGATTTGGGTCATCAAACACAACCGGCGCATCATTGATCATGCTGGCTGGTGTAAAACCTTTCTCCAGCGCTGCCGAATAGACCACCGGCTTGAAACTGGAACCGGGTTGACGTCTGGCCTGCGTGGCACGATTAAACTTGCTTTTCTTAAAGTCAAAACCACCGACCAGTGCCACAATCGCCCCATCATCCGGTTGCAATGACACCAACGCACCTTCTATATGGGGGACCTGCGTCAAATTCCAGGCACCATCACCCTGTTGCTGCACACGGACTACATCACCCACGTTCAGGATATCACTGGCCTGTTTCGGTGACTTGCCCATGCGATTCGCGCTCTTGTAGGGTCGCGCCCAGGACAATCCCTCCCAACCGATCGTGATGACGTCATCGTCTTGCAACAGCACCTCGACACTCTTCTCGTCCACGGCAGTCACCAGCCCGGCAGTCAGACCACCAGTCACAGGATAGTCGTCCAGCAGCCCGGACCAGTCCTCGGCGGGAGTTTCTTCTGGCGCAAGGTGTGCCTCGGCACCACGGTATCCATGCCGCTTCGAATAGGCGATCAGGTTCTTGCGCAGCGCCTGGTTAGCCGTCTGCTGGCGTTTCACATCCAGCGTGGTGATGACCTCGTATCCTGAAGTATAAACAGCCCTTCCATAGCGCTTGACCATTTCCTGGCGCACCATTTCAGCCACGTAGGGGGCATTGACTTCCGCCTGCACCTTGTACAGGGCGGCTTCATCCGGCTCGGCGATGGCCTCGTCATAGGCTGCCCGATCAATATAGCCGAGTTTCATCATACGACCGAGGATGTAATTACGTCGGGTGAGCGTCTCTGCCGGACTATTGATCGGGTTAACGCGGGACGGGGCCTTTGGCAATGCGGCAATCGTTGCCGATTGTGCGATCGTGAGATCGTTAACACTCTTGCCGTAATACACTTGCGCCGCTGCCCCGACACCGTAAGCATGATGTCCCAGGTAAATCTTGTTGAGATACAGTTCCAGGATCTCATCCTTGCTGAGTGACTTTTCAATTTTGAACGCCAGCAGGATCTCCGTGAGCTTGCGCCAATAGGTCTTTTCCGTGGACAGAAAGAAGTTCCGTGCCACCTGCATGGTGATAGTACTGGCCCCGCGGCGCTTCTCGCCGGTAACTACCAACTCAACAGCAGCACTCATCAAACCCGGGACATCAATTCCGGAATGTTCGAAGAAGTGGTCATCTTCTGCAGCCAGGAAGGCTTTTACCAGCATCGGGGAGACTTTTTCAATATTGACGGGCGTGCGCCGCTTGTCACCAAACTCAGCCAGAATACGCCGGTCGCGCGAGTAGACGCGCAAGGGTTCCTGTAACTGCACCTTGCGCAGCACTTCGATGGAAGGGAGTTGCGGTTCAATCCTCAGGTAAATGACTGCGGCCATTACTGCCACGGCAACACTGCCCAACATGAATAGATAGAGTAAGAAGCGTCCGGTGCGGCGTAATATCATGTCAGCGTCAAAAACCTGTGATCAGATTCAAAGAATAGGGTTGCAGCAAGCTATATAAAGTAAAACAGCACGACAAACAACACCGCGAATGTAACTTTTTTCTCAACTAAATTATTCACTGTCCGATAACCAGTAACACAACATTTGTATTACATTCGCATTTGTTGACAAACAGTTGGCTTTGCACTCTAATGCGGCGAACTACCTTTGTTGTACAACACTGGGTAACTAAAAGGAAATATAGTGCCAATCGCGCAACTTTTTAAACGAACAAAACCACCATTAATTGGTCTGGACATCAGTTCCACTGCAGTTAAATTACTGGAACTCAGTCGCAGCGGCTCACGCTATCGGGTCGAGAGCTATGCTGTCGAACCCCTGCCCCCCAACTCAGTTGTTGAAAAGAATATTACTGATGTTGATGCCGTAGGTGAAGCAGTCCGACGTGCTGTAAAGCATTCAGGGACCCGCAACCGGCATGCCGCAGTTGCCGTTGCCGGCTCATCCACCATCACCAAGATCATTTCCATGCCAGGTGGACTCAGCGAAGATGAGATGGAAGCTCAGATCGACCTGGAAGCCGATCAATATGTCCCCTATCCACTGGAAGAAGTCAACCTCGACTTCGAAATCCTTGGACCTTCAGAGAAAAGCCCCGACACAGTCGACGTACTGCTGGCAGCATGCCGTAGCGAAAACGTGGACCTGCGCAGTGCCGCTGTCGAGACCGGTGGACTGGGTACACATATAATGGATGTTGAGTCATTCGCCAGTGAAAATGCCTTTGCATTGCTGACCGACCAGCTGCCGAACCAGGGCGTTGATAAAACCGTCGCTGTCATCGACGTGGGCGCAACCATGACGACTCTGAACGTCATGCATAACGTCAAGAGTATCTACACCCGCGATACCGTGTTTGGTGGCAAGCAGCTAACAGAAGAAATCATGCGTCGTTATGGCCTGTCCTATGAAGAGGCCGGCATGGCCAAGCGCCAGGGCGGTCTGCCAGAAAACTTCCAGACAGATGTACTGGAACCCTTCAAGGAAGCGATGGTCCAGCAGGCGAGTCGTTCACTGCAATTCTTTTACTCGTCCAGCCCGCACAGCAAGGTCGACCACATTGTACTGGCTGGCGGCAGCGCATCCATCCCCGGCATGGACGAAATGATCCAGGAAAAACTTGGCGTGGAAACCACTGTCGCCAACCCGTTCGCATCCATGTCACTGTCCGCACGTGTAAAACCACAGACACTGAGTAATGATGCCCCCGCCTTGCTAATCGCCTGCGGGCTGGCCCTGAGGAGCTTCGACTGATATGGCACGTATTAATCTGCTGCCCTGGCGTGAAGAACTGCGCAAACAGAAACAACAGGAATTTGGTGTTACTGCCATCAGTTCCGTTGTTATCGCTGGCCTGATTGTGTTGTTGGTGCATTTTCATGTCGATGGCATGATTCAGGACCAGACTCAGCGCAATGTATACCTGGAAAGCGAAATCGATATCCTGAACAAGCGCATTGGTCGCATTCGCGAGCTTGAGGCAATGAAAGACAATTTGCTGGCACGTATGAACGTTATCCAGGAACTGCAAGGCAGTCGTCCGGAAAGTGTCCACCTTATGGACGAGCTGGTCAGGACCCTGCCGGAAGGTGTTCACCTGAAAACTTTCCAGCAAAAGAGCAAGGCACTGACAATGACAGGTATTGCCGAGTCAAATGCACGTGTTTCAGATTACATGCGTCAGATAGATACCTCTGACTGGATTACCTCTCCACGACTCGATGTCATCAAAACAAGCGAAGCCAAGCGTCGGCGTATAGCCAACTTCACCTTGCGCGGCAGTCAAAAACCCCGCAAATCCGTCGATGACACTATCGGGGCAACGCCATGAATATAAATTTGAACGAACTGGACCTGGCTGATGTAGCCCGATGGCCAACTGCCGCACGCGCAGTCGTTATCCTGTTCCTTATGGGCGGCGTCATTTTTCTTGGCTACTGGTTTCATACCAAAGACCAAATGGTTGAGCTGGAAAGCGCCGAGGTTAAAGAAGCAGGACTCAAGGTCATCTTTGAAACCAAGGCGAAACAGGCTGCAAACCTGGAAGCCTACGAGCTACAGCTCGAAGAAATGCGTGAATCGTTCGGTGCCATGTTGCGCCAGCTTCCCAACCAGACAGAAGTTGCCGACCTGCTAATCGATGTATCCCAGACAGGTCTGGCCAGCGGCCTGGAATTTGAATTATTTCAGCCGCGATCCGAGGTGCCAAGGGAATTCTACGCTGAATTACCGATAAGCATCCGCGTTATTGGCGGTTATCACGAATTTGGCGATTTTATTAGTGGCGTCGCTGCGCTACCGCGAATTGTGACAATCCATGACGTCAACATCAGCCATGCGGGTGGCAAGCTGGGCATGAACCTGACCGCCAAGACCTATCGCTATATCGAAGAAAATGATACGACTGAAGGAGGAGACAGCTAATGACCGGAAACTACCGTCATATGGCACGTTTGCTGACCATCGCCTCCCTCTGTGGCGGCCTGCTGGCCTGCACGGGTAACCCGTCTGCCGACCTGAAAGAGTACGTCAGGACGACCAAGAGCCAGCAGAAAACCAGCATAGAGCCGTTGCCCGAGTTCCAGCCGTACGAATCTTTCACCTACCAGGCGGCAGATCTGCGTGACCCGTTTACCGCACCCACATTTTCACACGCCAGGGCTGCTACAGGCGTCCCCAGCAACAACGGGATAAAACCTGATTTTGACCGGCCTACTGAGCCACTCGAGGAGTTTCAACTCGACAGCCTGCGTATGGTGGGCACGCTGGAGCAACATGAAGACCAGTGGGCTCTGGTAAATGATACAGATGGCACGATTCATCGTGTACAACCAGGGAACTATGCAGGTCAGAATCACGGCAAAATCACGCGCATCACAGACTTTGAAATTGAACTTACAGAAATCGTTCCTGATGGCATCGGGGGCTGGATCGAACGCCAGTCATCAATAGCAATCAACGACTAGTCTCACAGGGTGAAATCAATGATCGGAAATACTTCAGACCGCTTGCCAACAGGTGAACCAACCATGATGCAAACCATCAAACGAAACACCCACAAGCTGTGTCGTGGCGCTCTCACCGCTTGCTGCCTGTTTACCGGCAGCATTGCTGCTGTCAATGCAGCCGATAACGCAAGCGAGAATACGCTGCAAGCCGTTGATTTTGCCGAGCTACCTGGCAACAAGACTCAAATCACACTGACCCTGAGTAAACCTGCACCTGCCCCGCTGAGCTTCACCATTGATAATCCAGCACGAATTGCCCTGGACTTCCCGAATACCGGCAACGGTCTGGAGCAACGTTCGCAAAGCATCGGCATTGGCATGGCAGAGAGCATAACCGCCGTTGAAGCACAGGGCCGCACCCGTGTCGTCGTCAACCTGGTAGACATGGTTCCCTACGAGGCACATACAGATGGCAACCAGGTCATTCTGGTCGTGCAGAATGCCGGTGGTGAACAGTCAGAAGCGGCTATCGCGGCATCACGCGCAGCCGGCGGCTCCACTGACACCATCAACAACATCGACTTCCGTCGCGGTGAAGATGGCCAGGGCCGGGTCATTGTCAGCCTGTCAGACCCATCCATACCGGTTGATATGCAGCAACAGGGTGGCAAGGTGATAGTCGACTTCTACCGTGCACAACTGCCGGAAGAACTCGAGCGCCGTCTGGATGTGCTCGACTTCGCAACACCGGTTAAAACCATCGATACTTACACACGGGGTAACAATGTCCACATGGTGATCACACCCATGGGCGATTACGATTACCTGGCCTACCAGTCCAACAACCAGTTCACCATAGAGGTGAAGGCACTGACGAAGGCCGAAGCTGAAGCCAGCAAGAAGGATGAACTCGGCTACTCCGGTGAACGACTGTCACTGAACTTCCAGGACATTGAAGTCCGCTCGGTATTACAGCTCATTGCAGACTTTACAGGTATCAACGTGGTCGTCAGTGACACCGTCAATGGCAGCCTGACACTGCGTTTAAAGAATGTTCCCTGGGACCAGGCGCTGGATATCATCCTGAAGACCAAGGGGCTGGCCATGCGGCAGACTGGCAATGTCATGCTGGTTGCACCCAGTGAAGAAATCGCTGCACGTGAAAAGCTGGAACTGGAGTCACAGAAACAGATCGAGGAACTGGAACCAATGTACTCGGAATTCATTCAGGTCAACTATGCCAAGGCAGCAGACCTGGCCGGACTATTGAAGAGTTCCGATACCACCCTGATGTCTGATCGCGGTATGGTAACCACCGATGAACGCACCAATACGCTGCTGGTACAGGATACGGCTGCAAAACTGGTCGAAGTCAGGCAGTTGGTCGCCACCCTTGATATCCCGGTCAGACAGGTACTGATCGAGTCCCGTATCGTCATCGCCAGTAACGACTTCTCCAGGGATCTGGGTGTCAAGTTTGGCATGAGCAAACAAACCACTTTTGATGATGATCACATCATCGCCGGCGGTGGCACTCTGCAACCCGCCGACAACATCATTGACCCGGGCTTTTCACCCGACGGGCTACTGGTTGACCTGCCCGTCATCGGGGCAACCAGCTCGATCGGACTGGCCGTTGGCAAGATCGGCAGTCACATGCTGAACCTGGAACTCACCGCCATGGAAGCCGAAGGCCAGGGTGAAGTTATATCAAGTCCGCGGGTACTGACATCCAACCAGAAAACGGCCTTCATTCAGTCAGGTGTTGAAATTCCCTACCAGGAAGCAACCTCGAGTGGTGCAACCTCGGTTTCATTCAAGGATGCGGTCCTGGAACTGAGAGTCACCCCACAAATCACCCCGGATGATCGCATCATCATGGATCTGGATGTCAAAAAGGACAGTGTCGGTGAAGTCTACCTTGGCGTACCCAGCATCGACACCAACGAGGTTTCGACCCAGGTGCTTGTCGATAACGGTGAAACGCTGGTGCTTGGTGGCATCTACGAACAGGAAAAAATCAAGGAGACTGACCGGGTACCGTTCTTCGGTGAACTGCCCCTGGTTAGCTGGATGTTCAAGAATACGTCCATCACCAATGACAAGGCAGAGTTGCTGATCTTCGTGACACCCAAGATCGTCAAGGAAGATCTCAATATCTAGTCACCTGATGCTGGTTGAACTTGCCAGCAAGCACATAATCTGTCATACCTGCCCGGCATGAATACGCCGGGCAGTTTATTTCTGACGGGACCAATGGGTGCCGGAAAATCCACCATAGGCCGACAGCTGGCAAAACAGCTTCGCCTGCCCTTCCATGACAGTGATCACGAAATTGAATCACGTACCGGGGTGGATATCCCGCTGATTTTTGAACTGGAAGGCGAAGCCGGTTTTCGCAAACGTGAAACCACTGTCATTGATGAACTGACCCGATTGCCGAATATCGTACTTGCCACCGGTGGTGGTGCGGTGATGGATCCGGACAACCGGCAGCACTTGAAGACGCGTGGACGTGTAATCTACCTGCATACCTCCGTCAATCACCAGCTCAAGCGCACGCGAAAAGACCGCAACCGCCCATTACTGCAAACCGGCAACCCTCGCGATAAACTTGAAGAACTCATGTCCATCCGTGACCCACTCTATCGTGAGATAGCCAGCATTATCATTGATACAGATGGCATGCGGGTGCGAGATGTGGTCAAAATAATCATGCAACGGCTGGCACACAGCACTCCTTCAAGGTAAAAACACATGAAAACCCTGACAGTTGACCTCGGCAGTCGCAGTTATCCCATACACATCGGGCAGCAACTGCTCGATAACGGGGAACTGCTGACCAGGCACATACGTAGCCGGCAGGTAATGGTGGTCAGTAATGACACCGTTGCGCCCCTGTACCTGGAGAGCGTCAAGCAACAGCTGACGGGCTTTGAAACGGCATCCGTAATCCTTCCTGATGGTGAGCAGTACAAAAATCTTGAGATACTGAATACCATATTCACTGCCTTGCTGGAGCAGCGTTTTAACCGCGATTGCACCCTGATCGCACTGGGCGGTGGCGTAGTCGGTGATATTACCGGATTTGCCGCCGCCAGTTATCAACGCGGCGTTGCATTCCTGCAAATACCGACAACCCTGCTGGCACAGGTGGACTCCTCGGTCGGTGGTAAAACCGGTGTCAATCACCCGCTAGGCAAGAATATGATAGGCGCGTTTCACCAGCCCGGCTGCGTGGTCATCGATACCGAGACACTGGATACCCTTGATGACCGGCAGTTCTCGGCTGGTCTCGCGGAGGTGATCAAGTACGGGCTGATCCGTGATGCCGATTTCTTTGACTGGCTGGAAACCAACATGGCTACCCTCAAGGCGCGTGACAAACAGGCACTGGCCTATGCCATTGAACGTTCCTGTTCCATCAAGGCAGAAATTGTTGCTGCCGATGAGCACGAGAGCGGGCAGCGTGCCCTGCTTAACCTGGGACACACCTTTGGCCATGCCATAGAAACCGCCACCGGCTATGGCAACTGGCTGCACGGCGAGGCCGTCGCGACCGGTATGCTGATGGCCGCTGATTTATCCGCACGCCATGGCTGGGTGTCATCTGAAACGGTACAACGCACAGAACAGTTACTGCGACAGGCTGGACTGCCAACTTCACCACCGGATGAAATAACTGAAACACAGTTCATGGAATTAATGGCGATTGATAAAAAGGTTATTGAGGGCAAACTGCGCCTGGTATTGCTCAAGTCAATCGGCGAGGCAGTGGTTACCGGTGACTTCAAGGCAGCATTACTCAGCGAGACATTAGAGCGCATATCTCACGGGGGGGCGAGATGATAGCCGGTTATGCAGCCAACCCGGAGCGTTCAAGCGGCCGTCAGCACCCGGAACCAGCACCGGCCTATCGCAGTGAATACCAGCGTGACCGTGACCGCGTCATTCACTCGGCAGCCTTCCGTCGTCTGGAGTACAAGACCCAGGTATTCGTCAACCATGAAGGCGACCTGTTTCGCACCCGGCTGACACACTCTATCGAGGTCGCCCAGATTGCTCGCTCGATTGCGCGGGCCTTGCGGTTGAACGAGGACCTGACCGAGGGTATCGCACTGGCACACGATCTTGGTCATACCCCGTTCGGGCACGCTGGCCAGGATGCCCTGAATGCCTGCATGAAGGATTACGGCGGTTTTGAGCACAACTTGCAGTCACTGCGCGTCATTGATGAACTGGAAGAACGCTACGCCGAATTTCCCGGACTGAATCTCACGTTTGAAACCCGTGAAGGCATACTCAAGCACTGTTCGCTCAAAAATGCAGAAACACTGGGTAAACTTGGCCGGCGCTTTATAGAAAAACTGCAACCCTCGCTGGAAGCGCAACTAACCAACCTTGCAGACGAGATTGCCTACAATAGTCATGATGTCGATGACGGTTTGCGATCCGGCTTGATAGACGTCGAGGCCCTGACAGAGATCACACTGTTTAATGAACAGTACGAAATCGTACGCACGAAGTATCCGCAGCTCGCACCTCGACGCACCATTCATGAAGTGGTACGGAGGCTGATTGGCTGCCAGGTCATCGACCTGGTTGAGACCAGCCTTGTTAATCTGGAACAAGCCAACCCGGACAGTATCGATGCCGTGCGTCACCATGGTGACGCACTCATTACCTTCAGTGACAACATGCGCGAGAAGAACCTCGAGTTAAAACGCTTCCTGCGGACTCACCTCTACCGGCACTACCGCGTTCACCGCATGAGCGCCAAGGCGGCACGCACCGTTAACGCACTGTTCGAGGCTTATATTGATGACCCGCGCCTTATGCCAATGGAGGCACAGCAACAGCTCAGCCAGCTTGAATTGCTAAACGGCAAGGATGGGCGTGCCCGCGCCGTCGCCGATTATATCGCCGGGATGACTGACCGCTACGCCATTGCGGAATACGAACGCACCTTCAATCCGGCAATATAAGTGATAGTCCATGCGTATCTACATGCAAATTCCACCCGAAGGTGACAAGGCTCCCCGCTACTACCATTTGCATTTACAGGAAGATCTGCTGGAAGGCTGGACCCTGATTCGTGAATGGGGCTACCAGGGTGCCGCCGGACGCGTGAAGAAAGAACACTTTCAGGATCGTGAAACCGCCGAGGCCGCCCTGCTCAGGGTGCGCGATGAACAAATCAAGCGCGGCTATCAGGTCGTCTTCATGCAGGCACAGGCCGGGTAACAACCAGCCACCAGTGCATCCCCCTGAAAATAAAGGGGAAAAATAAGCAACCCCAAATTGAACCAGTAGCCGTCCGGCGCTATACTGTTTCGTCTTTTTGGCTACAGACCTTTCACACTGGTTCTCTACTGGCCGAACAAGGGCGTTTCGTCTATAACATATTGTAAACAAAGGTATAATCAATGACGATCGGCACTCTGCCTCCCACACAGGGCCTGTATGACCCTGCCAATGAACATGACGCCTGTGGCGTCGGATTTGTCGCCAACGTCAAGGGCCGCAAAAGTCACGAGATCGTCAGGCAGGGCCTGCGCATCCTCGAAAACCTGACCCACCGCGGCGCCGTGGGTGCAGACCCCTGCGCCGGTGACGGTGCCGGCATCCTGATACAGATACCGGAGACCTTTCTGCGCGAAGAGTGCAACGGACTTGGCATCACCTTGCCGGAAGCGGAGTTTTACGGTGTTGGCATGCTGTTCCTGCCACAACCCCGGGCCACACGCAGCCATTGTGAACAACTGATCGAGCTGACCATCAGCGAAGAAGGCCAACACCTGATCGGCTGGCGCGATGTCCCGACGAGTAATACCGGCCTCGGTGAGAGTGTTAAACTGGTTGAGCCGGTTATCCGCCAGGTATTCATCGGCCGCGGTGACAACTGCCCGACAACGGATGACTTTGAACGCAAGCTGTTCATCATCCGCAAACGTGTTGAAAATGCCATCCACACTTCAGGACTTGAAGGCAGTGAGTGTTTTTACGTCCCGTCCATGTCGGCCCGCACCGTGTGTTACAAGGGCATGCTGCTGGCCAACCAGGTCAACAGCTACTACGCAGACCTGAATGATAAACGTATATCCACGGCGCTGGCGCTGGTACACCAGCGTTTCTCGACCAACACCTTTCCCTCATGGGACCTGGCACATCCGTTCCGCATGATCGCGCATAATGGCGAGATCAACACCCTGCGCGGCAACATCAACTGGATGAACGCCCGCCGTCATTCCATGGCCTCGACACTGTTCGCGGATGATCTGCAAAAACTCTGGCCACTCATTGCCGAAGGCCAGTCGGACTCTGCCTGCTTTGATAACGCTCTGGAGTTGCTGGTGACCGGAGGCTACTCCATGGCGCAAGCCATGATGCTGTTAATACCGGAAGCCTGGGCCGGCAACCCCTTGATGGATGAAGAACGCCGCGCCTTTTATGAATACCATGCCGCCGTCATGGAGCCCTGGGATGGTCCGGCAGCCGTTGCCTTTACCGATGGCCGCCAGATAGGCGCCACGCTGGACCGCAACGGTCTGCGCCCGGCACGCTACCTGATTACCGATGATGACCTCGTGGTGATGGCCTCGGAAATGGGCGTACTTGATATCCCGGAAAAACGCATCGTCAAGAAATGGCGGCTGCAGCCCGGCAAAATGTTCCTGATCGATATGGAGCAGGGTCGCATTATCGACGACAAGGAACTCAAGGATGACCTTGCCAACAGCCACCCCTACCGGGAGTGGTTACATAAGACGCAGATTCGGCTGGAAAACCTGCCCGGTGAAATCAGCCCGATGGCACCGGATACAGGCACTCTGCTCGACCGGCAACAGGCCTTTGGCTATACCCAGGAAGATATCAAGTTTCTGATGACACCCATGGCGGCGACCGGCCAGGAAGCCATCGGTTCTATGGGTGCAGACAACCCGGTTGCCGTACTCTCAAACAAGGCCAAACCACTGGCAAATTATTTCAAGCAGAACTTCGCCCAGGTCACCAATCCACCCATTGACCCGATCCGTGAAGAACTGGTGATGTCGCTGGTCACCCTGATCGGCCCACGCCCCAATCTGCTGGGGCATGAATCCGCCGGTGAACACATGCGGCTTGAAGTCAGTCAGCCGATCCTGACCAACACCGATATCGAACGCATCCGTCATATTGAAGACCACACTGCCGGTGCCTTTCGGACAAAGACAATTGCGATCTGTTACCCGGCGGAACAGTCCGCAGACGGTATGGAAGCCGCATTGCAAGCCATCTGCCAGCAGGCGGAACAAGCGGTCAGTGACGGTTTCAACATCCTGATCCTGTCCGACCGTGGTGTTGATATCGACCACATTGCCATCCCCGCCCTGCTGGCGACATCCGCGGTACACCATCACCTGGTGCGTACCGGGCTGCGCACGGAATCCGGTCTGGTGGTTGAAACCGGTGCCGCCCGCGAGGTACACCAGTTCGCAACACTGGCCGGTTACGGGGCAGAGGCGATCAACCCCTATCTGGCCTTTGAAACACTGATCTCCATTCGTGAGCAGCTACCGGAAAAACTGGATGAGAACGAAATCCAGAAGCGCTATATCAAGGCCATTGGCAAGGGGCTGTTCAAGGTGATGTCGAAAATGGGCATTTCCACCTACCAGTCCTATTGCGGCGCGCAAATCTTTGATGCCGTTGGCCTCAATACTGCATTGATTGACAAATATTTTACCGGTACAACAACGACCATTGAAGGCATCGACCTGCCAGAGGTCGCTGACGAAACCGTGCGCTGGCACCGTGATGCTTACGGCGATGCCCCCATTTACAGGAACAACCTGGACGTGGGCGGTGATTATGCCTTCCGGATTCGTGGTGAAGATCACATGTGGACACCGGACTCCATCTCCAGACTGCAGCATGCCACCCGTGCCAACGATGCCCGCACCTATAGTGAATATGCGCAGCTGGTGAACGACCAGAACAAGCGCCTGCTGAACCTGCGCGGCTTGTTCGAGTTCAATTTCAGCAACGAGCCAGTGCCGCTGGACGAAGTCGAACCAGCGAAGGAAATCGTCAAGCGATTCTCCACCGGTGCCATGTCATTCGGCTCCATCTCCTACGAGGCACACTCGACACTGGCGATTGCCATGAACCGCATTGGAGGCAAATCCAATACCGGCGAAGGTGGGGAGCTGACGGAACGCTTCAAGACTATGGAAAACGGTGACTCAAGACGTTCAGCCATCAAGCAGGTCGCCTCCGGCCGTTTTGGTGTCACCACGGAATACCTGGTCAACGCCGATGTCATCCAGATCAAAATGGCACAGGGCGCCAAACCCGGCGAAGGCGGACAACTGCCCGGTCACAAGGTCGATGCCACCATTGCCGAGGTGCGCCACTCGACACCGGGTGTCGGGCTGATCTCACCGCCGCCGCATCATGACATCTATTCCATCGAGGACCTGGCGCAACTGATTCATGACCTTAAAAACACCAACCCGCAGGCCGACATCAGCGTCAAACTGGTGGCCGAGGTGGGTGTGGGTACGGTTGCCGCCGGTGTCTCCAAGGCACATGCAGACCATGTCACCATTTCGGGTTTTGACGGTGGTACCGGTGCCAGTCCGTTGACATCCATCAAGCATGCCGGATCGCCGTGGGAAATCGGCCTTGCTGAAACCCACCAGACCCTGGTGTTGAACAACCTGCGCAGCCGCATAGCCGTGCAGGTTGATGGCGGCATGCGTACCGGTCGTGATGTGATTGTCGGTGCCTTGCTCGGTGCCGACGAGTTCGGCTTTGCCACCGCACCCCTGATCGTTGAAGGCTGCATCATGATGCGCAAGTGTCACCTGAACACCTGCCCGGTCGGCGTCGCCACGCAGGACCCGGAACTGCGCAAGCGCTTTACCGGCAAGCCGGAGCACGTCGTGAACTATTTCTTTTTTGTCGCCGAGGAAATCCGGGCTCTGATGGCACAACTGGGCTTCCGCAAGTTCGATGACATGATCGGTCAGTCGCAGCACCTGCACATGCGCAAGGCGATCGACCACTGGAAGGCACGGGGCCTCGACTTCTCCCGTATCCTGCACAAACCGGAAGCAGCACCCGGTGTGGGCATCTATCACACCGAAAAACAGGATCACGGGCTCGACAAGGCACTCGACAATGAACTGATCCGGCTGTCACAGGCCGCGCTGGAAAACAAGACAGCGGTAAAAATCGACCTGCCTGTACGCAATGTCAACCGTACGGTCGGCGCCATGCTGTCAGGTGAAGTCGCAAGGCGTTATGGCCACACCGGACTGCCGGAAGACACCATCAGTATCACCCTGCGTGGCACGGCAGGCCAGAGTTTTGGTGCCTTTGTCGCCCATGGCGTCAGCATGGAACTGATCGGTGAAGGCAACGACTATGTCGGTAAGGGACTTAGCGGTGGCCGCCTGGTGGTCTACCCACCCGGGGAAACGCCTATCGTTGCAGAGGAAAATATTATCGTTGGTAACACCGTGCTGTACGGTGCTATCAACGGTGAATGTTATTTCCGCGGCGTCGCCGGTGAACGCTTCGCAGTACGCAACTCCGGTGCAACCGCTGTCGTTGAAGGTGTCGGTGACCATGGTTGCGAGTACATGACCGGCGGCATTGTCGTAGTCCTTGGTGAATCCGGGCGTAATTTCGCAGCCGGCATGAGCGGCGGTATTGCCTACGTACTGGATGAACGCGGTGATTTCGACAAGCGCTGCAACCTGGCCATGGTTGAACTGGAACCTGTCCCGGCGGAAGACGATGCGCTGGAACAACTGGATCATCAGGGTGGCGACCTGGAGACTCACGGACGCGTGGACGTCAGTCACGATATGACACGCTACGATGCTCTGCGACTGCGCCAATTAATAGAGAAACACGTGCACTACACCGACAGTGCGCGTGGCCGCATAATACTGGATAACTGGAATGAGTACTTACCGAAATTCATCAAAGTCATGCCGGTTGATTACCGGCGTGCACTGCAGGATATGCAAGACGCTCAAACAACTGCTACTCAGGCTTCCCAGGGAGGACACTAGGTATGGGTAAACCAACCGGTTTCCTCGAGTATGAACGGCTGGATCGTAGCTATGCACCGGCTGCCGATCGCGTCCAGCATTACAACGAATTTGTCATCCCGCTGGATGAGAATGACATAAGCCAGCAGGGCGCGCGCTGTATGGATTGCGGCATTCCCTTTTGCCACCAGGGCTGTCCGGTTAACAATATCATTCCGGACTGGAATGACCTGGTTTACCAGGGCAACTGGCAGCGAGCCTTGCAGGTACTGCATTCAACCAACAACTTCCCGGAGTTTACCGGTCGAATCTGTCCGGCACCGTGCGAAGAAGCCTGCACACTGAATATCGATGACACCCCGGTCACCATCAAGACCATCGAGTGTTCCATTGTCGACAAGGGTTGGGAACAGGGCTGGATCGAACCACAGATCCCTGCACACAAGACCGGTAAACGGGTTGCCGTTGTCGGCTCCGGACCTGCAGGCATGGCCTGTGCTCAGCAACTGGCGCGTGCCGGACACGAGGTGGCACTGCTCGAAAAGAACGACCGCGTCGGTGGACTGCTGCGCTACGGCATACCCGACTTCAAAATGGAAAAACATATCATCGACCGCCGTATGGCACAGATGAAAGCCGAAGGCGTGACCTTCCACACCGAAACACATGTCGGAGTCAGCATAGCGGCGAAAGACCTGCTTGATAAGTATGATGCCGTGGCACTCACCGGCGGCTCGGAACACAGCCGCGACCTGGAGGTTCCGGGCCGTGATCTTGATGGCGTTCACTTCGCCATGACCTTTCTGCCACAACAGAACAAGCGCAATGCCGGTGACAGCATCGCGCCTGAAGTCTCGCTGACGGCCAGGGGCAAACATGTGGTCGTCATCGGCGGCGGTGATACGGGCTCCGACTGTATCGGCACCTCCTTCCGGCAGGGTGCGCTGTCTGTTACGCAACTGGAGATCCTGCCGAAACCCCCGGAAAAGGAAAACAAGGGCCTGACCTGGCCTGACTGGCCCAATAAACTCCGCACCTCCAGTTCACAGGACGAAGGTGCCGTCCGTGAATGGTCTGTCGCCACCAAGTCCATAGATGGCACGGCTGGTACAGTCAGCGCGATCAACTGCGTGCGGGTCGACTGGCAACAGGACGATAATGGTCAATGGCAGATGCAGGAAATCCCCGGCAGTGAGTTCCAGCTGAAGGCCGACCTGGTGCTGCTGGCCATGGGCTTTATTCACCCGATACACGAGGGCATGCTGAAGGAACTCGACGTGGATCTCGATCCACGTGGTAATGTGCAGGCCGATACCGATCAGTACCAGACGTCTATCGACAAGGTATTCACCGCGGGTGATATGCGCCGCGGGCAGTCGCTGGTTGTGTGGGCGATTCGTGAGGGGCGGCAATGTGCCCGGGCAGTAGATGAGTATTTGATGGGGTGTTCTGATTTGCCGCGGTAGCGGGTAATCGTTTTTTTCTTTGCATTTTTTAGCTGCGGGTTTCGCCCTGTCGGCGAGATACTTTTCTTTGCTCCGCCAAAGAAAAGTATCCAAAAGAAATGCCGGCCCGACGGCTTGCCCGCTAAAGCGGGTTCCCTGCGCTTCTCGTGAAGACCGGCGCTTGCGCAACTCGCGGTCTCCACTGTGATGCTCGGCTGCGCCAACGGGCTCAAAGTCAAAACAAAAAACCTAAACCCCAAATCTTCCACCCACGGCCCGTCTGCACTCACCGAGTACCGCAGACAATCCGGGACCAGGCGCGCGCCCTGTTTGAGGCAGGCTTGCCTGCCGAGTTGTGCGCGCCCCCGGATTGGTGAGGATCGCAGGGCATCGGCGCCAGCCGATGAGTGCGCCGGGTGCCCTTCTCTTTGGATACTTTCTCTTGGGCAAACAAGAGAAAGTATCTCGCCCCGCAGGGCGAAATAAGAAACTGAAAAGTGCCTCGCCCCGCAGGGCGAAACCCGTAGCAAAGAGCGGCCAAACAAGAGAAACCATCTCGCCCGAACAGGTTAAACCCGTCCTCAATACTTCTTCCTTAAGGTCATCAAACGACCCTCGTTAAGGATCTCCATCCGCCCCAGATAAGACATCCCCAACAACGTCACCTGTGGCTGCACACCTTCCAGCACCACGGCAGCCACATTACGCACCTCCAGGTCACCCACCTTGACCGAATCCAGCATGACCAGCCAGGCACGTTCAACACCCGAGGCCGTCGTCACCTCGGCAGACCTGCCAGTGACATGATAATCAATCCCCAAGCGCCTGGCCTGGCTTGCATTCATCGCCACCTGGGTGGCACCGGTATCCACCAAAAATGAAACTGGCAAGCCGTTAATACTGCCGACTGTGGTATACATACCCGTGGTATTGCGCCAAACCTGCACTTCCTGGACAGTGGCTGTGCGCTTTCTCGCACTCACCCGGCCATCCAGTCGGGCGGTTACTTCCTCGCCATCGATCAGCAACACGGCCGACTCACTGCTAGCCGACACCAGCTTGACCCCTTCCGGACTGGTCTGCCCTACCCTTAACAGGCGCTGCTGATCTTCAACAAGCAGCACGGCACGATCAGTGAACAGTCCTACGACACGTACATCCATTCCGGCAAGAGCAGTGGACGGGAACAGCGAAACACAAAGCGCAGCAAAGAGTACTGGGAGCAGCAGATATCTGGATAATGGCATGCCTACATCCTGCAGGAGTTTGAAAATCAATTATGAGACCTCTGACTGTATTTCGCCACATTAGCTGTGAAGGCCCCGGTTACCTGGCCGAGGTACTCGACCGGCAGGCTATCCCCTATCGGCTCATCAAGATCGATGCCAACGAAGCTGTCCCCGACTCGATTGAAGACAGTGCCGGACTGGTCTTCATGGGCGGTCCCATGAGTGTCAATGATTCCCTGCCCTGGATCGAACAGGAACTGGCGTTGATACGAATGGCACAGGACAAGGGGCTACCGGTGCTGGGACATTGCCTGGGTGGACAACTCATCGCCAGGGCGCTGGGTGGCACAATCAGCGCCAATCCCGTCAAGGAAATCGGCTGGCACCCGGTACGAAATGCCGGCACGCCTGCCGCTGACGACTGGTTGCTTGACATCCCCGCTGAACCCACCTTGTTTCACTGGCATGGAGAAACCTTCTCGATACCCGAAGGCGCCGAGCTCATCCTTGAAAACGACAACTGTGCACAGCAGGCATTCGCCATTGGCAACACGCTTGCCTTGCAATGTCATGTTGAAATGACAGCACCCATGGTCAGTGAATGGGCGGCACTTTATAAAGATGAACTGCAGGCGTGCAGCGCAACTGTCCAGTCGGCAGAACAAATGACGGTACAATTAACAGAAAGGATCAGCGCTGCACAGCAGGTCGCTGACAAATTATATCAGCGCTGGCTGGCACCCATTCTCAACCTGTAGGGCGAGGTACTTTTCGGTTTCTTCTTTCGCCCTGTCGGCGAGTTACTTTTCTTTGCTACGGGTTTCGCCCTGTGGGGCGAGGCACTTTTCAGCTTCTTATTTCGCCCTGCGGGGCGAGGCACTTTTC
>Ga0316190_10001007_pt1 | contig 20215 bp, 17 predicted proteins | sample Eddworburrow2_MG_FD_204929 | JGI IMG/M metagenome (GOLD analysis project Ga0316190, IMG submission 204929) | Coastal sediment microbial communities from Maine, United States - Eddy worm burrow 2 | ecosystem: Environmental > Aquatic > Marine > Coastal > Sediment | place: USA: Maine | collected... | reverse complement strand
GCTTTGCATCGGGGCAACGTACGCCAACAGTTGTTCTACCGGATAACTTCATGCCTGGCGGAAAAAAGGCATCCAGTGGCTTGGAGCACTTTTTAAGCCGTAAACGACTATCCAGTTGTGATATGGCGATTTCTTTGTCGGTATTAGCTAAAAGATTCTTCTCAATTAGCGCTACTGCTGTGTCTATAATATTGTTATGCGCCTCATACTCCACTGCGTTTGCAGGAAAAGACGTAAATACAACAGCACATAATGTTACAAATAGCCGAAAATATGTTTGAACTTCCATTATCACTCCTGAATATCTCTTTAGAATATATGCAATTGGCATGCCATTATTGTTTATTTAATGTTGGCAAAGGAAATGACGATACTAGTTACTGAAGCGTAGGTTCATATATAAAGTAGGGTTTACTATGACGGGTGTAATAGAAGATATCGATAAGCGGACCCAGTTGGCGGGGAATAATCGCCTGGAAATCCTTATGTTCTATCTTGGTGATGATAAACAACTGTACGGGATAAATGTATTTAAAGTTCAGGAGGTTATTATATGCCCTGAAATTAGAAAGGTACCTGACTCATTACCAACAATTAATGGAATTGTCGATATCAGGGGAGTTACTTTACCAGTAATTGACCTTGCAATGGCGATTGGTAAAACAAGTAGACCAATGGAAAAGCCAGGCTTCCTTATTGTTAGTGAATACAATAAGCATATACAGGGATTTCGTGTAAGTGGTGTAGACCGTATAGTTAATATGAACTGGGAAGAAATTAAGCCGCCACCAAAGGGGCTTGGGAAAGATTGTTATCTTACTGCGATTACGGAAGTAAACGAAAAATTTGTAGAAATAGTTGATGTCGAAAAAGTTATATCGGAATTAGGTATGCTGCCAACATCTATTTCAGACGAAACTATAAAAATAGCTAATTCAGTAAATTCCGAAAATAAATTTGTACTGATAGTTGATGATTCACTTGTGGCAAGAAAACAAATAAGCAGGCCGCTTGATCAACTGGGTATAGAGAATATACAGTGCGAAAATGGAAAAGTAGCTCTGGACTACCTTAATGATATAGCTAAGAACAACCCAGAAAGACTGGATATGCTTGCTCTGGTAATATCAGATGTAGAAATGCCGACGATGGATGGCTATACACTTGTAACAGAAATTAGAAAATCAAGCCGCTTAAAGAATTTGCATGTAATCCTACATAGTTCATTGAGTGGTATTTTTAATGAAGCACTGATTAAAAAAGTGGGCGCAGATAAATTTATAGCTAAGTATGATGCTGATATTCTTACTCAAACAGTAATTGAAATGTTTGAATAAAGAATCGCATAATTATGAATATAAGGGACTAAAGTGATAGGTAATCACATAATAGGGGTGCAATCTTGATAACGGTCAATGCATCTGGATCTGTGTCGATAAGTCATGCAGAATATAGCGAATTTTGCATATTTCTTGAGAATTCATGCGGTATAGTGCTGGGTGATAACAAGCAATATCTTGTCAATAGCCGGTTAAAAAGATTGTTGAAGGATAACGCTCTAGACACACTAGGTGACCTGGTTGATAAATTGAAGAACAATAGTGATGCTAAATTAAGAGAGCACACTATTGATGCAATGACAACGAATGAAACATCCTGGTTCAGGGATAATTACCCATACGATGTTTTAAAGAATGTTGTGATACCGGAAATAACCTCGCCAGGTAAAAAGGATATAAGGATATGGTCGTCGGCATGTTCATCTGGCCAGGAGCCCTATTCAATAGCAATGATAGTGAGTGAATTCTTGGTTACTCGACCAGGTTTGATCAGTAATCATGAAATACTAGCTACTGATATTTCGCCAACCATGTTAGACGAGGCAAAAGCGGGGTTATTTGACAATATGTCAATTGCTCGAGGGTTGTCTGATGAGCGGAAGCGTTTATTTTTCACGCAGGAAGATGGTCGCTGGAGGGTGAGAGATTCATTAAAATCAAAGATCAGGTTTAAAGAAGCTAATTTAATGAACAGCTTCAGTCTGCATGGAAAATTCGATGTGATATTCTGTAGAAATGTATTGATATATTTCTCTACGCCATTAAAAGAAGACATTATAACCAGAATGACACAGTGTCTTAATCCAGGTGGTTACCTCATACTCGGTGGAACTGAATCAGTTACAAGCTATACTGATAAATTTGAAAGCATCCGCTATCAAAATGGCATTATATATCGTCTTAAATAGATAAGGTTCAGTGATCTAAAATCCAACCATTGCCGCATGTGGCAATAATTCGCCGTAGTAAGCATCCCAGGCCTGTTGTTGTACAGGCATTTCATGTGTTTCCAGTCTAACTCCAGTATTTTTCGAATCAGATCGTATGTTTAATACTTGGCATGTATATTGCTATGCATTATGCAGGTGTTATTAGATGATGGGAACAGGCATGAATCTTGACAAAGTATTTGGAATACATGCACAAGCCGCGCAGTTGCGGTCATACCGTGGCGAAGTATTGGCCAATAATATTGCCAATGCTGAGACGCCTGGTTATAAAGCGCGTGATATAGACTTTAATTCCTTGCTTAAGGCTGCAGAAACAAAAAATCATGGTCAAGTACCGGGAAATAGCGCTCATATAAAGCAATCATCATCGGAGAAGCTGGCAAATGAGCTATTGTATCGGGTGCCATCTCAGCCATCATTAGATGGTAATACAGTAGATATGGATATGGAAAAGGCCGAGTTCTCGAAGAATGCAATGGCCTATCAGGTCAGTATGACATTCCTGGGTGGAAAAATTAAAGGGATTATGTCGGCGATTAGAGGGGAATAATAGATGTCATTAAACAACATTATTAATATCGCTGGCTCAGGTATGTCGGCACAATCAGTCAGGCTGAATACCACGGCAAGTAATATCGCCAATGCAGAAAGTATAAGTGGCAATAAAGATGATGTATATAAAGCAAAACATCCGGTTTTTACAGCATTGCTGGAGTCAGCATCATCAGCCGGGACTGGCGTACATGGAGTAAAGGTTGATCAAATTATAGAGTCATCTGTGCCTGCACAAAAAAGGTATGAACCATCAAATCCACTTTCAGATAAGGACGGCTATGTATACATAGCCAATGTAAATCTTGTCGAAGAAATGGCAGATATGATAGCGGCATCACGATCTTATCAAAATAACGTTGAGGTAATGAACACTGCTAAACAGATGCTTATGAGCACATTGAAGCTTGGTCAATAATTTATTATTTAGTTATTAAAGGTAGAAATTATGTCAATAAACCCAGTAGACCAAAATATATTAGAGCAGCTAGGTCTTAGTCGAAATAAACAAGAGCCCGTTTCAAAGGACAATCTTGGGCAAAGCGAGTTTCTTAAGCTAATGACAACCCAGTTGAATAATCAAGATCCGATGAAACCAATGGAGGGTGGAGAATTCTTCAGCCAAATCGCACAGTTTAGTTCTGTCGCTGGAATACAGGAGCTGCAAAACACATTTTCAAAAGTGGCTGATGCAATGTTTTCCGGACAGGCTCTGCAGGCATCATCGTTAGTTGGAAGAAGTGTAATGATTGAATCACCATATGCACAATTGAGAAAGGATTCGATGATTGAAGGTGCAGTAGAATTACCATCATCATCAGATAATGTAATCATTAATGTATATAAAAACTCTGGTGAGCTGGTTAAAAGTATCGAAATGGGGCCCCAGAAGCGTGGTGTTATTGAATATGGCTGGGATGGATCTATAAATAATGGAACGAAAGCAGACCCTGGTGAATACATAGTCAAAGCAGAGGCACGTTATGGGCGTGAATCATATTCTATGGAAACCTGGATCAAGGAAAGAATTGACAGCGTAACACTCGGTGATGGCCTTCAGGCAATAAGCCTTAACATGGCGGATGATTCTGAAGTTAATCTTTCTCAAATTAAGAAAATACTCTAAAGACAATATAGGAGAGTAATGACATGCCATTTAGAACAGCACTTAGCGGATTAAATGCCTCATCTGCAGAACTAAGAGTTATAGGTAATAATGTAGCCAATTCAGCCACAACTGGATATAAAAAATCACGTACTGAATTCGCAGATATCTATGCCTTTGCAAACCTTGGAGCAGGATCTACTACAATTGGTAGTGGTGTAAGGGTTACTGATATTTCACAGCAGTTTTCACAAGGAAACATTGGTTTTACAGACAATAATCTTGATATAGCGATCAGTGGACAGGGATTTTTCAGGCTAAATGACAATGGTGTAAATATATTCACTAGAAACGGAACATTCAGTGTCGATAGAAGTGGTTATATAGTAAACTCACAGGATAGTCGTTTAACGGGTTTTCTTGCTGACACAGCAGGTAATATTACCGGGGCCCTTGGCGACATCCAGTTAGACACATCAGATATTGCGCCACTAGCCTCATCAAGGCTTAGTTTTGGGCTTAATCTTGACGCCTCTGCTGTTGCTACACCAGCAGTATTAGGGCCATTCGATATAACAGACGCATCAACATATAATGATTCAACATCGTTAACTATTTACGATAGTCTTGGTGATTCACACCTGTCCACATCCTATTATAGAAAAACCGCTAATCCAAATGAATGGGAAACGTACACCTATATTGATGGTGTGCAGGTTAATGGCGCACAGGGTAATGGATCAGATTTGTTACAATTCGATAGCCTGGGTGATTTGCAGTCACTGAATGGGGCACCAACACCACCTTCATCATATACACTCGCATCGACATATAACCCTGGTAACGGCGCAAACAATATCAGCCTCGTCATGGACTATGGGTCCTCAAGTCAGTATGGTGGCGGTTTTAACGTTAACGCATTGACTCAGGATGGTTATTCGACTGGCCGTTTAAGTGGTATTGACATTGATGATACCGGTGTTGTTCAGGCAAGATTTACTAATGGTCAAACAAGAACCTTGGCACAAATAGCGTTGGCAAATTTCAGTAATACGCAGGGCCTACAGCAGATAGGTGATACTACCTGGTCGGAAACATTCGAATCAGGGCAGGCATTGGTAGGTGCACCAGGTAGCTCAAGTCTTGGCTTAGTTCAATCTGGTGCTCTTGAAGGTTCAAACGTTGACCTTACTGAGCAGTTAGTCAATATGATTACGGCACAAAGAAACTTCCAGGCTAATGCACAGGTTATATCAACTGCTGATACGATCACTCAGGCTATCATTAATATTCGTTAATATAACGTAATTAGGTGATGTTGTGGATAGAGCATTATACATAGCAATGTCTGGCGCAAAACAGGCAATGCGTTCACAGGTAGTAAATACTAATAATCTTGCGAATGCCAATACAATTGGTTTTAAGAAGGATTTTAACTACTTTACAGATGTTCAGGTAAAAGGTGATGTATTCAAGTCACGTGCATACAGTGTAGCAAAGGGTAGTAGCTCAGATTATGGTTCCGGGCAAATGATACCTACAGGCAGAAACCTGGATATATCAATTCAGGGAAGTGGGTACATAGCTGTCCAGTCAAATGATGGTAGAGAGGCATTTACCAGATCTGGCGGGCTAAGGATAACTCCTAATGGAATATTGACTAATGGTGCAGGATACCCGGTCCTTGGGAATGATGGAGGTCCTGTAGCCATACCACCATATGATAAATTGGAAATTGGTGAGGATGGTACAGTATCAATAGTACCAGTAGGTCAGGAGAAATCCACGATGGCCATTGTGGATAGAATTAAACTTGTCAACCCAAATGAAGAAACTCTTGGCAAAGGCGATGACGGGTTATTCTATACGAATGCTGACGTTGTTTCAGAACCAGATGCAAACGTGCGTGTTATCTCCGGGTTCCTGGAGTCTAGTAATGTGAATGGTGTTACTGAGATGGTTAATATGATCACAAACGCAAGGCATTTCGAAGCGCAGATAAAGGTTATGTCTACTGTTAAAGAAAATGATACAGCTTCAGCAAAGCTTTTAAGAATATCATAAATTTTGGAGAATATAGATGAGTCAATCTCTATGGATAGCAAAAACAGGTCTGGATGCGCAGCAAAAAAGAATGGCTGTAATATCAAATAACCTGTCGAATGTTAATACAACTGGTTATAAAAAATCCCGCGCTGTCTTCGAGGACCTGCTATATCAGAATGTTAAACAGGTAGGTGCTCAATCGACGCAGGAAACACGGTTGCCTACTGGGCTTAATCTTGGTACTGGAGTAAAAACCGTAGCTACCGAAAAACTGTTTACTCAAGGTAATCATGTCGAAACTGGTAATCCATTAAATATGGAGATACAAGGTCGAGGATTTTTTCAGGTATTAATGCCGGATGGCGCAATTAGTTATAGTCGTGATGGAGGATTTCACCGGAACGAACAAGGGCAAATGGTTACAAGCAATGGTTATATGATACAACCGTCAATTACAATACCAGAAGATACAATATCATTAACAATAGGCAATGATGGTGTAGTTTCAGCATTACAACCCGGTAGTTCAACGCCTACTCAAATTGGTAATATTCAGTTAGCAGATTTTGTGAACCCAGCCGGCCTTCAACCTATCGGAAAAAATCTATATCTAGAATCAGCGTCTAGTGGCGTTCCCAGGATCAGCACTCCTGGACTGAATGGGGTTGGTACAATTACGCAGGGTGCGCTTGAAAGCTCTAATGTCAACGTTGTAGAAGAGTTAGTCAATATGATTGAGGCACAAAGGGCGTATGAAATGAATTCAAAAGCAATATCTACAGCAGATAGAATGCTTCAGTACGTAAGCAATAACTTATAAGATTGGAAATACAATGACAATTAACAGATATGTAATTATTATCATTACGGTATTTATATCTGCTTGCGCGACTACTGGAGAGAAGATATCACAAGTACCCGTATTCGATTACGATGATGTTGATGCAGGAAATAATATATCATCTAGCAATAATGGATCGATATATAATGCATCTAGAAATATTGTTCTGTATGAGGATAATAAGGCGTCACGTATCGGTGATATTATAACAATACTCCTGGTAGAAGAGACTAATGCTTCAAAGTCCGCTAGTACAAGCACAATAAAAGATAACAACCTTGATGTTGTAAATCCAACATTATTAGGGTCACCACTATCAATGTCCATCCCAGGTCTGTTGCCAATGGGTGGCAGTAATATTGGTCTCGATAGTACCCTGTCATCTAGTAAAAGCTTCTCAGGGGAAGGGGATAGTTCGCAAAGTAACCAAATGAGCGGGACAGTAGCCGCACTGATTACTAAGGTTCTTCGTAATGGCAATCTTGTTGTTAGTGGGAAAAAGAGAATAACTATTAATAGTGGTGACGAATATATACACATAACAGGTATTGTCAGGCCGCGAGACATCAGTGGTAACAATACTGTCTACTCAAACAGAATCGCAAATGCAGAAATTGCATATAGTGGAACTGGTATTGTTTCTGATGCAAACGAATCAGGCTGGCTAACAAGATTCTTCAATAGTAAATGGTGGCCTTTCTGATGAAAATACCTCTAATAAATATTATCAGGGTAAATCCAATAGCAATGCTGTTAATGGTAGTTGTTATCCTTGTTTCATATCAGGTGTCTGCTGAACGTATAAAAGATATTGCATCCGTATCTGGTGTAAGGAGTAATCAATTAGTTGGTTACGGGCTGGTAGTAGGTCTGGATGGGTCTGGTGATCAGACGAGTCAAACACCATTTACAGTGCAAAGTCTAAAGTCGATGTTATCACAATTTGGTGTATCAATACCCGATAATATTAATCCACAAGTGAAGAACATTGCTGCAGTCTCTATACATGCAGAGCTTCCGCCTTTTGCGAAACCAGGTCAGACAATCGATGTAACTGTATCGTCACTTGGTAATGCAAAAAGTCTCAGAGGTGGGACGCTTTTACTGGCTCCTCTTAAAGGAGCCGATGGAGTAGTCTATGCAGTAGCGCAGGGAAGCCTTCTCGTAGGTGGCCTAAGTGGAAGTGGTAATGATGGATCCAGGGTATCTATCAATATTCCAAGCGTGGGACGAATACCATCCGGGGCAATTGTAGAAACGCCTTCACCAACACGTTTTGATAGTAATAGATCACTTGTTTTAAATCTCAATAAGTCTGATTTTACAACAGCTAAACGTGTTTCAGATGCTATTAACAGTGCCGTAGGAAGTGGCACGGCATGGCCATTAGATGGCGCGTCTGTATTTGTTACTGCACCTGAAGCTGTCGACCAGAGAGTCTCATATTTATCCTTTATTGAAAACTTAACTCTTATTCCTGGAGAGGCAGCAGCTAGGGTTATTGTAAATTCAAGAACGGGTACCGTAGTAATTGGCCGTAATGTTCGAGTATCTTCAGCCGCAGTCGCACATGGAAACCTTAGCGTTACTATTAAGGAACGACCATCAGTAAGCCAGCCTGCAGGACCATTGTCAGGGGCATCTACTGTTGTAGTTCCAACCACAGATGTTTTATTAACTGAAGAAGCTAGCCGTATGTTCCTTTTCGATCCTGGTGTAGAACTTAATGATATTGTCAGGGCTGTGAACCAGGTAGGCGCCGCCCCTAGTGACCTCGTGGCAATACTCGAAGCATTAAAGGATGCAGGTGCGCTACGTGCTGAACTTGTTATTATTTAATCAATAAGACAGATTGATAGTGTATCAATATGATTAATAACATTGATAATGCTTCTGTTTACACTGACTTTCAAGGTCTAGATAAACTTAAAAGATTGTCACGTGATACACCAGACAAGGCTATAGAGTCTGTTGCAAGACAATTTGAAGCTTTATTCACCCAAATATTGCTTAAAAGTATGAGGAATACATCGCTTGGTGATGGCTTATTCGATAATGACCAGTCAAAAATGTACCAGGACTTATTTGATAAACAGATTGCTACTAATCTTTCACAGAAAAAAGGTATTGGTCTTGCCGAAATGTTGATCAAACAATTAAGCCAGGATAAAAGCCTTACTAAAACAGATATACCGGACGTTGGCTTAAATAAAATGCCTGAGAAAAAATCATTTCCTGAGAATATTCCTGCTGCTAGTAGTGCGCCTAATCATATTAGGCCTATATTCAAAACACCTGAGGAATATCTAAAGAAGATGTATCCGCTTGCCAAGGAGGTTGAAGAAGATTATGGAGTACCTGCAACGGTAATGCTTGCACAATCAGCACTGGAGACAGGTTGGGGCAAGCATATTATCGATATGTATGATGGTACTAGTAGCCATAATCTTTTTGGTATCAAGGCAGATATGCGTTGGTATGGTGATACAGTACGATCGAAAACACTTGAATATACTAACGGAATCGCAGTACAAAAAAATGAGAAATTTCGTAGTTATGACAATTTTAGAGACAGTATGATTGATTATGCGATGTTTTTGAAATCAAGCACTCGCTATACCAATGTTCTAGCTAACGCAGATAATCCAGCCGCTTTTAGTGTTGCATTACAACAAGCAGGGTATGCGACAGATCCGGAATACTCAAGCAAAATCAATAAGATAATAGAGTCACCGGTATTTTCATCGGTTATGCAATCATTCAAGAAAGGGGATACTGAGTCGCTAACATGAATGGTAGAAGCTTAATGTACATAGCAAGAATCGTTAGTCATGCGTATAAGCATGTAATGTTAGTGACTAATGCCTTATCAATGAATATCACATCAGTCAATTACATAAATAATATTGATTACTGCTCTACGTTTGTACATATAACTGGTTCGGAGTAACTCATGGCTATAGGAATGTTAGGTACTGGAGTTTCTGGTTTATTGGCTAGCCAAAAGGCGTTATCCACTGCTTCCCACAACATAGCCAATGTTAACACTGAAGGATATACAAGGCAGCGTGTAAATCTGGAAACACAGACACCATTTCCTTTTGGTACATCATTCATTGGTACAGGTGTCAAGATTGACAGTATTGAGCGCGTCTATGATCAGTATTTAGTCGATCAGGTAAGGACAGGCACCTCGAGTTTTAATCAATTTTCAGAGTATCATTCACTAGCTTCACAGGTTGATAATATACTTGCAGATACACAGGCAGGATTAATGCCTGGTATGCAAAGTTTCTTTGCCGCAGTACAAGGTGTATCTAATGATCCAACCTCTGCACCAGCGCGGCAGGTCTTGATTAGTGAGGCAGAAACATTAAGTGACAGATTTAACTACCTTGATCAACGGATTACGGATTTAGACAGCGCTGCAAATAGTCATATTCGTAACACAGTTGATGAGATCAACAGCTTAACTACATCTATAGCTGACATTAATCGGCAGATTGGTGAGCTTAGGAATCAAGGCAATGGAGATCCTAATGATGTGCTCGATAAAAGGGACATATTACTAAATAAACTGGCAGAAAAAATAGGTGTTACAACAGTATTTCAGGATGATGGCAGTGTTAACGTATTTGTAGGAAATGGACAAGCCGTAGTAGCAGGTTATGAATCACGAAATCTGTCAATTCTAAAAAATGAATATGACCCTACCAAGATTGATATTGGTTACGATCTTGGTACTACAGTTATTAATACCACCAGTCAGTTGACTGGTGGTGCCCTGGGTGGTCTACTGCAGTATCGGAATGAAATGTCTGATACGATTAAAAACTCACTAGGTATGCTGGCAGTAGGTTTAAGCGAGACGTTTAATGAGCAACATAGTCAAGGACAGGATCTAAACGGTGTATTAGGGAGTGACTTTTTTGCCGACCTGTCAGTACTAACCCCAGAAATACTTGCTGCCAGAAGTAACAATGGTCTTCCCCCTGCGGATATTTCTGCAACGATTACAGATGCCAATTCACTTACTGGAAGTGATTACAGTTTCACCAGAAACGGCTCGAATTATATATTAACGAGAGAGGCAGATAATACATCATTTACCTATACATCATTTCCTGGGGGTGCGGAGATTGATGGGTTTAGCTTGACATTTAATGGTGGAAACATTGCGGATGGCGATAAATTCCTTATTCGGCCTGTGAGAAGTGGGGCGACAGATATTTCAATGGCGCTGTCAGATCCTTCTAAAATTGCAGCGGCATCACCAATTAGAACATCATCATCACTCTCTAACACGGGTACAGCGACCATAGATAATGGAAGTATTGTTGATGTTACGTTGCTAGATGGTGATACATATACATATACCCTGATTACGCCAACTACATATGAAGTAAGAGACAGTGCTAACAATCTAGAGGCCAGTGGAACATATGCAAGTGGTGCTGCTGTTACGTTTAATGGTATCGAAATTGCTGTTAGTGGCAGCGCAGCTTCTGGAGACATATTCACCATAGAGCCGAATGTTAATGGCATTGGTGATAACAGCAATGCTTTAAAAATGGCCGATCTACAGGTGAATAATACACTAAAAAATAACACGGTAAGTTACCAAAGTCTATACAGTCAGGTTGTTGTTGATGTCGGTACAAAAACACGACAAGCAGAAATTAATAGCGAAGCACAACAAGGTTTATTAAACCAGGCGATATCTGCCAGAGAACAAAAGTCTGGTGTTAATCTGGATGAGGAAGCGGCTAATCTTATTAAATATCAGCAGTTGTATCAGGCCGCGGCACAGGTAATATCTATTGCCGATACAACATTCCAGTCTCTTATCAGTATTCTTAGGAGATAGCCATGAGAGTATCAACTAGCCAGATAAATATGCGCGCTGTAAACAGTATGCTTGATCAGCAATCGAAACTAAGTGATATCCAGACCCAATTAGCTACTGGTAAAAGAATAGCATCACCTTCTGATGATCCAATTGCTTCTGCAAAGAGTATAGGTATTAATCAAAATATATCTGTAGCTGAGCAATATCAGAAAAATTCTGACGTTGTACAGTCCAGGCTCCAATTGGAGGATAGTACACTTGAAAATATTACACTTGTTATAAATCGTGTTAGAGAATTGGCTATCCAGGGAAATAATTCATCGGTAACTGATAATGACAGAAAACTGCTTGCGTCAGAAGCCCAGCAAAGGCTCAATGAGCTTATATCATTAGCCAATACACGAGACACTAATGGAGAATATATATATTCCGGTTTTCAGTCTAATAATCAGCCTTTCTCAAAGCTCTCAACCGGAGGGTTTTTATATTCAGGGGATGACGGTCAACGGATGATACAGATATCACCATCACGAACTATAGCCCTGGGAGACAATGGCGTAGATGTTTTTCAAAAAATGCTAAATGGGAATGGTCATTTTAGTGTTCTTGATAACCCCTCAAATACTGGTTCAGGGTTGATAGATGGAGGATCACTGACGAATGGTTCTAGCTGGGTGCAGGATACATACAATATCACATTTATAACAGATACCTCGTTTGAGGTTCGTGATAGTGGTGGGGGATTAGTTCTGGCTTCGGCATATACTGAAGGCTCGTTAATATCATTTAATGGTGTAAATACGAGTATCAAAGGGTCACCTATAGCTGGTGATAGTTTTTCATTAGCACCAAGTATCAATCAGGACTTGTTTACGACCATTGAAAATATAATTAATGCCTTCCAGTCACCAACAACAGGGCAAGGAGGGGCGGCAAAACTCCATAACGGGGTAAACAGGTTTTTAAATGATATTGATCAGTCCCTTGATGTAATGCATAGCATAAGGTCAGGTGTAGGTGTCCGTTTAAACTCTCTAGAAACTCAAAAAGAGTTAAATTCATCTCTGATTATTAATAATCAATCAGAATTATCTGACCTTCAGGACATTGATTATATAGAAGCAGTGAGTAATCTTAATTTGCAAAGGCTTGGCCTTGAATCAGCGCAGAAAACATATATGCAGATCCAGGGATTATCGTTATTCGATTATCTATAAAGGTAACGCCCACTGAGTAGTAATTCATTAAATTATAGCTTGGGAGTAATAAAAAAATTAGATGCGTATGTGTTCTGAAACTCCTTTTCAACTACGTAATCGATGTCATAAAGGTAATTATAGAATTCATTAAAATTATCCCTCATTACTTCAACCAGGATTAGGGGATTATATTTTTGTATCAACCCTTTTGACCCAGTTAAGACATCAATTTCCATGTTCTCCACATCAATCTTTATGAAATCCACGGGTTCGTTAATTATATCATCAGCAGGGTAGACCTTAATATTCCCATTGAGGTCGCTTATTAGTTGTGATGCACCAAGGTTATTGGCGCATTCAGAAATATTATAATTAGATTCCTTTGCGCCAACTCCAATTCCTAGTTTGTCAGTAACTACACTTTTTGCATTATTTAAAGTTATGTTATCTAGTAAGATAGAAATAGCATCAGGATTAGGTTCTATGGTTATAACCATTTTTGGAGACATAAAGGTATCGTAATATATCGTATGGTTGCCTATATTGGCGCCAATCTCTAATATAGAAGATCCTTTAGGAATTCTACTTCTTATATATTCTAGTTCGTCTTCCTCGAAAAACAATCCGCATATGTAATGCCTTTGTATTAAATCAAATGGGTTGGTTATCTTGAACCTGCATGTCCTGTTATTCTTTCTGACTTTGACAGTAATGTTATTACGTACACAATAATCTCTTAAGATATATTCAACGGTACTGCGCCACTCATTACCATCTGCTGACCTGGGTCCTGAGGAATGCAGGCCGCGTCTATTTATGAACAGGAGTCCGTTAGTTCTAATACACTTATACTTTCGCCAAATCCTCAGATAATAATCAAAATCTTCACCGCAGTTCATCTTTTCGTTAAATAAATTATCATAGGCAACGCTAGTTTTTACATAGTGCCCCATTTGTAGGGTCAAATAAGGATCATTAAATATAATATCATTTATATCGGAGGTTTCTGACAGTTGGCCGCTGCGTTCCTCGACTTCGTTGGTAAGGTGATCAAAGGAACATATTCTTCCCCAAATGGCATCATATTCATTATTAACTAATGAGGCTATCTCAAATGAGTTAGGTGCCATTAAGTCATCAGCATCAAGAAAAAAAAGCCAGTCAATAGCATTGGCTCGCGCTTCTTGTATTGCCATATTTCTTGCTAAGGATCTCCCTAGTGACCCATTAGTGTCGTCTATGGACATATGTATTATCCTGGTGAAATTACCAGTGCATACTGCGCTAGCCCTGTGTATTGACTGCTCGCACTGGTTAAGGATGTCGGTATGTCCAGGACCAACTGGTGTAATTATGGCGCAGCTAGTGCCCGAGCTTTGAGTGTGGTTGTCTGCTATGTAGATAGTAGTAGTGTTAATAACATTATTATCATGACTGACAATATTGTTGTAATCATTGTCGAATGGAGAGATGTTATGAGCTGTATTATTAGTGGAGTATTGTTCCGAGTCTCCAGTATCAATTTTATTATATTGTAGTAATAATTCTTTGCATTTTATAAACACGTTTTCCCATGTTTGCGGCTCAGTCTGGCGAATTAGTCTTAACGACGGGTACCAGGGGGATATAGTGCCAGTAGTTGTCCATCTCCAGTCAGCAGTCGCTGGTAACAAAATCCAGGTAGGTTTCCCTATCGAGCCAGCGATATGAGCAGTTGAATTATCAATAGATATTACAAGATCCAGTGCATTAATCTTGCTAAAAAAATCATCTAAATTAATAATAGGATCGCTATCATCCCAGTCATGGATCTTTATGCCATATTTATCGTATATAGAGGATATTTCATCCTGGCAATCGCCATATTGGAGGTTTACTATAGTGATTCCTTCCGATTTAAGCAGGTCAGCCCAAGCTTCTAGTTTTGTACTTCGAAGAATCCTGTCATAGTGTTTTTTACCGCCACACCATGATATCCCGATTTTTATATTATTGTCTATTTGACTATATCTTTCTTTCCATTTTTTAGTTTTATTTACATCGGGGATTAGAAAATTCCCTGAGTTTATGAAGCTTGATCTGGTTCTTCTTAAAAAATATGGTAGGCTGCCTGTTGGTATTGAATAGTCAATATTATTGGACAATATGGCATTATTTAATATTTCTGGGGTATGGCCTTGTATGATGTTTGCGTGTGGAAATGACCGTTCGAAAATAGGAGCTAACCTTTTATCGCAGGCTATATAAACTTTTGCGGCAGATTTCATGATGTCATGTATGCAGGATGCAAACATGATTTCATCACCTATACCTTGCTCGCCATAAATTATAATAGATTTATTATCAAGTACTTCGCCATGCCATTCATTATTTATAAAAAGTGTGTCTCGTATCGGTGGGTGTATATAACGTCCGTGCTCATAACCTTGCCAGCCATTTATGTAGTTATTATGCATTAAATCATGCAGGCCCATATTCCATCGAATAATGTCATTCTCAGGATCTAGATTAAGCGCCTTTTTATAGACATTTAATGATTCATTAAAATTACCCATGTCCCGAAGAAGTAAGCCAAGGCAGTTGTAGGCATCTATAAATTCAGGATTGATTTCTAATGCATGCTCGTATTCTTTTTTTGCTGCATCAAAATCAAATATTTGTCTATATGCGTTTCCCAGATTTACATGTGTAATCGGATTAGCTTTGTTTATTGATATCGCAATGCAGTAATGTTCTATTGCATCAATAAATTTCTCTTTTTCCTGTAGCAGATTGCCAAGATTTATATGGGCATCTTCATTCGAATTATCAAGATCAATAGCACTACGTAAATACTTTTCGGCATTTTCAGTATCACCACTGTATAACAGGGCAACTGCCTTATTATTATGAAATAATGAAGAGGATGGGTCGTAATGAAGCGTTTTATCAATAAAGTCTATTGCTTCAGAATAATTGTGTTGCTGTAAATGTAATGCCCCCATCAAATGTAATGCATCTATATGCCTCGGCTCACTCTTCAGTATCCGTAAATATATTTCTTGTGCCTGAGAGATCTTTCCCTGGTTATGTAGAGCTAGCGCTCTTTTCAGTAAAGATGAGTTATTGTCTGGTGTCTGAGTGGGTACAGGTCTTTTCTGTATATTTCTTTTTTTCATAATACATGCTGACGTAATTATTAACCTGTATATACATGCATTTGTTGTGCCATTATTTATGTTATTAATGTCTGCCGATACGAAAAATACATATGTGTTTCGATACGATAATCACGTTGTTCATACTTTTCATGCTCTGAAAAAAGAGCTATCTCGTTATTTCTGAATTCCTAATAATGATTATTAAATCAATGGCTTCCGTAGGTAATGAATTTGTCATATTTCCCGCCATTTCTTCGCCCTATCTTGTGCATATAGCCTAAGCTGTAATCGGAATGCCCATATTGTAACGCATTGAAATTAAAGAATAAATAGCAGCCCTGGTTCGATATTTAAATTCAAAAAGGCCTAATGATCCTACTTGCAGTGCCGCTATCCTGTGTGGGAGCGGTAAATGTTTAACGTTAAACATATCCGCTAAAGATTACTACTCCACCAGTCATTTAGAGGCATAAATAGGCTGGTTTTGGAATAGGAGATATATCATGGCTTTATCAATTAATACTAATGTGGCTTCATTAACAGCCCAGCGTAACCTTGCCAATTCTGGTTCTGATCTCGGTATTGCATTACAGCGTTTGTCATCCGGTTTGCGTATTAATAGCGCAAAAGATGATGCTGCTGGCTTGGCGATTTCTGAACGTTTTACTACACAGATCCGTGGTCTAAACCAGGCTGTACGTAACGCAAATGATGGTATTTCATTTGCCCAGACGGCTGAAGGCGCATTGAGTACAGTAGGTTCATCCCTGCAGCGTATTCGTGAGTTGGCGGTACAGTCTGTTAATGATACCAATTCTTCATCCGATCGTGCGGCCTTGAATAATGAGGTACAGCAGCTGATTGCAGAGGTTAGTCGTGTATCAAATGCCACCCAGTTTAACGGTCAGAATATCCTTGATGGGACATTGTCTACCTTAACGTTCCAGGTAGGTGCCAACCAGAATCAGACGATTTCTGTGACTGGTGTTGATTCCAGGACATCTCAGCTGGGTGCCAGGGTTTCTACAAGTGCTTCTATCAGTGAAACTAATCTTGCGGCTGCCATTGCTGCAAATGATTTAGTTGTCAACGGTAATACGGTTGATCTAACTGGTGATACCACTATTGCCGATATAGTTAGTTCAATCAATGCTGTACAGGCAGATTCTGGTGTACAGGCACTGAAAGCAACATCTGTATCGACAGCTTCTGCTGGTATGGCACAAACCGCTGGTGTAGTTAGTATTAATGGTGCTCAGGTTAATCTAATAACTGGTGGTTCTGCCGGTGGTTTAGCCGCAAACCTTACAGCTATTAATGCTGTTACAACTCAGACAGGTGTAACTGCAACAGCAGGTACAGGTGCAAATGCTATTGTTTTGACCAACTCAGATGGCTCAGATATTGTTATCGATAATACTGGCACAGGTCAATTGGGTGCGGTAGCAGGTGCAGTTGATACTTACCACGCAGGTATTGTATTGGCGGGCCGAGTAAGTGAAGGCGCGTTTACTGCCACCGGTACATTTGCAGTTGAGACAATGACCGCAGCGGCTGTACTGGGTGGAAACCAGGCCGATCAAACCTTGACCGGTACCGATGTTTTGACTGGTACAAAGGCCAATGAGGCACTGCTGACACTGGACTTTGCATTGCAGCAGGTGACTGGACTACGTGCCGAGCTGGGTGCTGTTCAGATCCGTTTCGAATCTACAATCACTAACCTGAGTGCTCAGTCTGAGAACCTGACTGCTGCTCGTGGTCGTATTGTAGATGCTGATTTCGCACAGGAAACAGCAGCATTGACTCGGACGCAGATTCTGCAGCAGGCCGGTATCTCGGTTATAGCTCAAGCTAACAGCATACCGCAGTTGGCACTGAGCCTGCTTCAGTAAGTAAATGATTGATCTGGGCTGGTAATTCCCAGCCCAGATCATTCTTTCAACAATATAAAAGAGGATTTTGTCATGTCTAGTGAACTTTCATTGAAAGCTTCAATGGATACGATACGTCCCGTTAGTCAGCCGCGTGATACGGATGGTCAAATAACCGTTGTAACACAGAAAGAAAGGGATGTTGCTGCAGATGTTCGGAAGGATATTACCGTTAGTGGTAATGATGTTCCTGCACAAAGCCGTGTTGTCCAAGAAGTTAGTGAAACAGATTTAAATAAGGCTGTAGGGGAATTGTCACATCATGCACAGAGTATTAGTCGTGATCTTGAATTTACTATTGATAAGGATCTTGATAAAACAATAATTACTGTGTATGACGCGGAATCCGAAGAGATTATTCGTCAGATACCATCTGAGGAAGCATTATCCATTGCCCGTAATATGAGGCGTGATGATGCAGCACTAATAAATGTCAAAGCATGAATATGGCAGTAAAATTGTTGCGTATAAACTAATAGGTAAATGATCGATGCAGTCAGTTGTCGATTAATATAATTGACAAGATACAGGGGTTCTTATGACAACGCTTTCATCACCAGGAATAGGTTCAGGGCTGGATATTGCTGGGATAGTCAATAAACTTGTTTCGGCAGAAGGTGGGCCAGCTGCATCACGTCTTGATCGGCTTGAATCTCGCTTGCAAGCACGATTATCCGGCCTTGGAACGTTGAAAGGGGCGTTGTCAGATTTCCAGTCCAAACTGTCTAATTTGAGTACATTAGACAGTTTTCGTGGGCGGGCAATCAGTAATAGTAACGACAAAGCATTTACTGCTACGGCTAATAGTTCTGCTGCTACAGGAAACTATGCTGTAAATGTGGCCACGCTGGCGCAATCACAAACCCTTGTGACAGATGTTTCGAGTCCCTATGTTAATACTACCGACGTGGTCGGCACTGGTACTTTAACCTTTCGTTTCGGCAATGGCCCTATTGCCGGTTTTATACCCGACACACAAAAGGGTGTTTATACCATAACGATTGACTCCAGTAATAATACACTTCAAGGTATTAGTAATGCCATAAATGATGCCGATATTGGTGTCCAGGCCAGTATTATCAATAATGGCTCTGGTTATTTACTATCATTAACATCAGAAAAAACAGGCGCCAGTAATAGTATGGAGATTACTGTCAGCGATACTGGCGATGCTAATGATACCGACACATTGGGATTATCTCGCCTAGCCTATAATAATCTTGCAACTAATATGGGAGAAACAGCAACGGCTCAAGATGCGGCGCTAACTATTAATGGCGTATCTATAGTCAGTGAAAGTAATGATATTAATGGTGCGATAGAAGGCGTGAATATGAACCTGCTTGACGCACAGAGTGGAGTATTAGCTGTTTCATTGGACAAGAGTGGCGTTAAAACAACCGTTAATGATTTTGTAAATAGTTATAATTCACTAATGGCGACTGTTAAGGAGCTTACAGGTTATGATCCAGACACCCGTGTGGCAGGAATATTAAACGGGGATGCGGGCGCCAGAGCAATTGTAAGCAAGATTCGCGGCATTATTTCAAATAGTGTCGACGTTTTAGCGGGTGGTCCGTTTACCAGTTTACCCGGTTTAGGCATAACATCTCAGGCCAATGGTTCTCTGAGCATAAACGATAGTAAGCTTCAGGAAGCGCTTGATAACAATTTCGACGACGTGGCAACCTTATTTTCAGCCATTGGCCAACCTAGTGACCAGCTGGTTAAATACATTTCATCAACTACAGACTCCTTGGCAGGTAATTATGATGTGACTGTTAATTCCCTGGCTTCACAGGGTTATATAAATGGATCTACCAGTGCATTATTGGCAGATGATGGTTTAGGAACATTCACCTCAGCGTTCGTTATTGACGCAAATAATGATGAATTTACAATTAAAGTTGACGGCATTACCTCCAATGCCATTAATTTGACACAAAAAAGTTATACGACTGCAGCCGAATTGGTGGCAGAAATCCAGGCCCGGATAAATTCAGATAACAAGTTAGAGGCGGAAGGTGTTTCAGTAGCCGTATCATTTGATACCTCATTAGACAGACTGGTGATGACATCATCCCGTTATGGCTCAGCTTCGGCGGTTTCTTTTGTCGCAGTAGATATAAATGCTGTCGCCGAGTTAGGTTTTGATACCGCCCTGGTCGGGATTGATGGCGCTGATGTAACAGGTACTATAGGTGGTGTTAGTGCGACCGGTAATGGTCAGTTTCTGACAGGTAATGGCAACGCTACTGG
>Ga0316190_10001006_pt1 | contig 20216 bp, 18 predicted proteins | sample Eddworburrow2_MG_FD_204929 | JGI IMG/M metagenome (GOLD analysis project Ga0316190, IMG submission 204929) | Coastal sediment microbial communities from Maine, United States - Eddy worm burrow 2 | ecosystem: Environmental > Aquatic > Marine > Coastal > Sediment | place: USA: Maine | collected... | reverse complement strand
AGCCCCCCTGCAATCGGGGACCAGTAGTAACAGGCCGCCCCGGCTGCGTCGGTTGCCTGATAGATGTACCGCATCGGTGGGCGCTCGCGAGGTGGGGTGGTGTCGGAGGGTTTGGTGGAGCCGCCGGTGGCGGTGCAGTGCAGAGCTCCTTCAATGGGATCGATCCGGCAATCGTCTGCGTAGCTCCCAGCAGCCAGCCACCAGCTCCCAGCTAGGGCGAGAGTCAATACGACAACGGGTGCGGTCCGTCGCATGCCCAACCCTCCCCCGTGAATGAGAATCCCCACGCATCGTCCCTTCGTTCGAGCACGCCCACAGCCACATCGGACGTCTGATTCAGATCGGTTCGGTGCAGAACGCGAGCGACAGCAATGCACGATGCCGAGTCTGTCAGTACCTGAACTACTTCGACCCGAACCTGCGGCGCACCCTCAAAACCCACAACATCGAAGGCGCCCATGCTTCGTTCCATGTACTCGTCGTTGGCGAAGAGGGCTCGGAACGCTTCACGGTCGACCTCGTAGAGGGCCCGGAGGCGTCGCTCTTCGAGGTCCTGGAAGATGGCCTCGATCTCAGCGAGGCGGTCGACGGTTGTTGTCGTCGCCTCCGTTGTTGTGGTGCTGGACGTCGGAGGAGCCGTGGTCGACGTTGTCGTCGCCGGCACTGACGTCGGAGTGGTGGCGGAGGTTCCCCCTGAGCTACACGCCGCAGCAACAACCGTGAGCACGGCCAGGCTCTTCAGCTTCCCCCTCATGCCCGACACCATACGGAAATCGGCAAAACCTTCATAGGGGGTCGGAGGCGAGTTTTTCCCGGCCTGTCATTGTCCCCTATCCAGCGTCGTGGTGCTCCGCCACCATGGAGCCGAAGAGGAGGTCCACATGTCCCCCGACCGTGAGCGGTGGTATCGGATTCTCTTCTGGATCGCCGCGGTTTACGACCTCACCCTCGGGATCGTGTTCCTGTTCTTCTACCGACCAGCTTTCGAAGCTCTCGGGATCGAAGACACGCTCCCGGAACACACGAGCTTCCTCTCCCTGATCGCGGCATTCCTGTTCGTCATCGGCATCGCCTACGTCTTCATCGCTCGCGGCGATCTCGTGCGAAACCGAGACCTCATCGCCGTTGGGGCCTTGTACAAGCTGGCGTACTTCTCCGTCGCCCTCTGGTACCTGATCGGCGGCGTCTACCCGCACATCGTGTTCTTCATCGTGTTCGGCCTTGCGGATCTGGCGTTCCTCATCGCGATGACCGAGTGCTGGTGGTTCGTGCGGCGCCTCGACCCGTCAACCGCTTCCGACTGATCAGAGCCCGGCCATCACCATCGCCGTGCCGATGAGCACAAGACCGATGTGCAGCCCAACGAGCGCCACCCTGGGAGTTCCGTACGGATCGTTCAGCGCACGCGGGACCGGCAACCAGCGGAACCACAACCATGCTCCGAGGGTGCCGCCCACGACGATGCCGAGTGTGATGAGGAGCCAGCCGACGTCGGTGGAATCCGGAGCCGTCAGTGTCATGCCGATCAACCCGACCGACACGGCGCTCGCCGGCATCAGGAGCGCATAGCGAAGCATCGGGCGCCCAAGGCTCAGCGCCAGGATTGTGGGCATCAGCACCCAGCCGATCGCAAGGAGCACGAGCATCCACATTTCTGCATCGTCGGCGAGCGCGAGCCCCCAGATGACGCCGAGCGCGACGGTGCTGATGGCGATCAGCCGGCGGATCCGGTGCTCGAACAAGCGGTTGGCCGTCAGCTCTACGCCGGATCCGGTACTCAACAGGCTCATGGGGCCACCGCCTGCGCCCGATCGACCAACTCACCAGCCGCCACCTGCAGCTTGAACCCGTCACGGCGGCGATCCGTGCTCTCTCGGGAGTAGAGGTGGCGGCCAAGCTCAACCAGGCCGTCCTCGAGCTCCTCGACGGTCATGTTTGCCGGCCGGTAGTTCACGTCGAACAACGTGCACAACTCCCATGCGCCGGGTTCGAGGATCCTGCCTTCCGCCAGCAAGCGGGTATAGAGCGGGGTTCCGGGGAACGGCGTCAGAACCGTGATCTGCACATCGAATGGATCCGTCTCCTCGACGAACCGAGCGACGGACGCGAACACATCGGGCCCGTCACCGTCGAGACCGAGAACGAAGCACGCGTTGAGGGCAATTCCGTGGGTCTGGACGGCCTCCACCGCTTCTCGGTAGCGATCGACTCGACCGAATTTCCAGTTTCTCTTGGTCTCGATCCCATCAAGGCCCGCGGGGTTCGGGCTCTCGAATCCGACGAGCACTTCCCGGCATCCGGCGTCGTGCATCATTGCGAGGAGGTCCGGATCGTCCGCAATCGACACATCGGTCTCGGTGAACCATTGGACGTTCTCCGATCCGATCGCAGCCACGAGGTCGCGAGCGTGATGGCGATTGACGAACGAGTTGTCGTCCGAGAGCTCCACAAACGGATCCGACCAAATCGACTTCATCGCCCTGATCTCGGCACCGACCTTGTCGGCCGGCTTCATCTCGTAGCGCGGCGTCAGGAGGATCGAAGACGCGCAGAACTCGCACCTCCACGGGCACCCGCGCTGGGTCTGCACAGTGAGTCGGTTGTATCGGACCGGATCAAGCAGGTCGTAGCGGGGAATGGGTGCGTCGGATAGATCGAAGGGCGATTCGGGCCGGTAGACCCGCTCGGCCGACCCGGACTCGACGTCGGCAAGGAGGCGTCTCCACACCGGCTCTCCTTCGCCCGCGACAACGATGTCGCAATGCGCGAGCGCCTCGTCTGGCACGGCAGTGACATGCAGGCCACCGATCACGGTCGTGACGCCGGCCGCCCGGAACCGGTCAGCGAGCGCGTAGCACTCCTTCACTTGGGCGGTGTAGGTGGAGAGGGCGGCGAGGTCGCACTCGGGGAGCGGGTCCATCTCGGCGATGTCATCGACCTCGAAGTAGTCGATGTCGTGCCGGTCGTCGGTGAGAGCTGCCAGCGTGAGTAGGCCGAGACTCGGAAGTGACGCGATGGTCTTGCCTCGCTCGACGAACCCGGGGAGGCTCAATCCAAGCGCCGTCAACTCCGGGTTGTGTGCCCGGACACCCGACATCGCGATCAGCGCAATCCGCATCGTGCCTCCTGACGTTCAACATAACTCTCGAAACCGGAACGTCGATAGGGTCTTTCCCCGACTCGCGAAACGAACCCCTGAGCCGTTCGACGGTTCAGGGCCGTCCGGCCCGTGGCGCCAAGACGCTTCAGACGGCAGAATGGGGCGATGCCGGCGAACCTGACGCCCGACTACAAGAAGGCTGAAGCTGCATACAAGCGGTCGCGGGATCCGCATGAGCGCCTCGACCTCCTTCAAGAGATGCACCGCACAATCCCGAAACACAAGGGAACCGAGCACCTTCGTGCGGACATCAAGACCAAGATCAAGGAGCTGAAGGACGACCTCGCCGGACCGTCGAAGGGGGGCGCTCGCAGCGGGCCCCCGACATTCATCCACCCGGACGGCGCAGCACAGGTTGCGATCATCGGTCCGCCCAATTCCGGCAAGTCGGCGCTCCACGCTGCGCTCACGGGATCACACACCCACATCGGGGCGTACCCGTTTACGACGCTGTACCCCGAACCGGGAATGCTCAGCGTCGACGACGCCGCCATCCAACTCGTCGACCTCCCGCCGATCTCGTCGCAACATCCGATTCCGTGGATCGGCAACACGCTGCAGTCGGCCGACGGTGCGCTCTTCGTGATCGATCTCGGCCAGCCCGGATGCGTCGAACAGATCGTGCATGCGCGCGAGATTCTCTCCGACCGCCGGGTCACACTCACCGGAACCTGGGACCGAACGCAGGCCGGCGGAGACGATCCGTTCGCGATCCGGCTTCCGACCCTGCTGGTCGCCAACAAGGCCGATGCAATCCAGGACATCGAGGGGGACCTCGACGTCTGCCGGGAGCTCGGTGACCTCCACTTCCCCACAGTCATCGTGTCGGCAGAGACCGGACAGGGAATCGACGCGATAGGACCATGGCTGTTCCGGAACCTCGACATCGTCCGTGTCTACACGAAGGTGCCGGGGAAGGAGCCCGACATGGACCGCCCGTACACGGTTCGTTACGGCGCAACGGCCGAGGACGTCTCTCGCCTCGTCCACCGTGATCTCGCCGCCTCGTTTCACCATGCACGCATCTGGGGTCGCGGCTCCTACGACGGCCAGCAGGTCGGCAGGGAGCACATCGTGGAGGACGGCGACATCCTCGAGATCCACGCCTAATCCGCGTACCCAGGGTTGTAGACGTCCTATTTGACGTCCTCGGCCCGCGGAATGGCGGAGTCCGCGTACCCAGGGTTGTAGACGTCCTATTTGACGTCCTCGGCCCGCGGAATGGAGTCCGCTGGAGGTATCCGCAACACCCGGTGGTACGGTCCTCCGATGGATGCACCGCACCTGGTGGTCGCCGGGACACCCTCGATCGACCGGATCGAGATCCGAGATGAGTCCCTCTCAACCGTCGGCGGATCCGGCTTCATCACGGCGGTGGCGGCAAGGAACTCCGGCGCATCGGTCGGCCTGATTGCTCGTGTGCCGCGACAACTCCCGGGCGTGATTGCCGGAGCGTTCGCACCCGGCGGCGTCGATCCCGGCGCCCTCGTACCCGTTGACGGTTCACTCCCGGGCTTCCACATCGCGTACGACGACACCGAGACCGCCACGTATCTGGAGATAGAGTCGGGTGAGGAAGCCGCTTTGAACGCCGCCGACCTCCCTCGCAGGTGGCTGACCACGGAGTGGATCCACATCGGCCCACTGGCGGCCTCATCGGCAAACCAACTCCGATTCCTCCAGCAGCTCCTCGAGCGTGGCTACCGCGGGGGCCTTTCCGCCGGTACTTTTGGACGGGCGGCAGCCGACGAACCAAGCCTCGTTCGCGACCTCTTCGAGCGAGTCGATGTTGCGTTCCTGAATCGGGATGAAGCACACCTCATCTTCCCGTCCTCCATGCCGAGCCACACGGTCGTATGCGTTACCGAAGGCCGAGCAGGAGCCCGTCGGTGGGATGGCTCCACATGGATGCAACATCCGACAGAGGCGGTGACCGCCGTCGACCCAACCGGAGCCGGCGACGCATTCGTCGGCGGCTACCTCGGCGCCATGCTCGCGGGTGACCCCAACCCGGTCGAGCGCGGTCTTGAAATGGCTTCCATTGTCGTGCAGGGTCCGGGAGCTGCTCCGCTGATCGACATCCTGCCGAAGCGCGTAATCGTTCAACCCGATCCTGCAGGTGCTGAAGAACGCATCGCGCGCGTGGACCCGAAACGAGCGGAGGACGTTGCGTCCAAGCTCGGCAAGGCCGCGCAAGATGGAGCGCTTCTGTTCACTGGGTCGCCCTTCCCCGATTTGGGCGATCCGGCGGCGATCGATGTGCTTGCGGTTGGCACACTCCATCAGTACGGATTCTGGAAAGGAACGGATCGCGGATATGGAGGGCCGATGTGGGCGGAGATCGATGGAGTCCGACGCAAGGGTTCCGACTTCATCTGGCATGCCTTCACACGAGCAGCATCGCTCGATCCGGCGGTCCTCGATCCAGATCGCCTGGCGAACGATCCGCTCTTGTTCGACACGATCTGCACGGCCGATGACGGCACCTGCCCAATCCCGGACGTCGGCTCCCACCGGGTCCTCCAGCAAGCATTTGGCGCGGCAGTCGGCCGACTCGGTGGGATCCGCGCGCTCCTCGACCGGGCGAGTGCTGCCGAAGATCCGCTCGCAACGTTCCTGGAACTCCTCGAAACGGTTCCCGGCTTCGGGGAGGATCCCCTCGCGAAGAAAGCCAATCTGCTCGCCTTGATCTTCGCCAATCGGCCGGAGCACTTCCTCGATCTTCGAGGGCCGACCACGATCGCCCCGATCGTGGACTATCACATCATGCGGACCACACTCCGCACTGGATGCGTGGCGATCATCGACGCCGATGTCCGCAGCCGACTCGAGGCACGGGCATGGGTCGGCGCTGGAGCTGAGGCAAGTATCCGCCTCGCGTCCCGAGACACCATTCGCTTGTTGTGCGAGCAATCAGGGCTAGACGTCGCGAGCGTCGACGGTTTCTTGTTCAAGCTCGGCCGTACGGTCTGCCTCGAAGCCGAGCCACCGATGTGTGAGAAGTGTCCACTCGCCGCGGTCTGCGCGCGCGAGACCGATCTCTTCCAGCCAATCTTCCGAACGACGGCCTACTGAGAACGGGGTCTCACCGGCGGTGCCCGCTCTATTCCGCGGGCCCGAGACGCCAAATAGGACGTCTACAACCCTGGGTACGCGGTTTTAGGACTCCTCGAGTTCCAGCTCTTCGGCGAGTTCCTCGACCTCGGCCGCCTCGACGGCTTCCTCGACCTCGGCGTCCTCGATGGCATCCTCAACGGCCTCTTCGACCATGTCGGCGACCTCGGGGGACCGTTTCACGGCGGAAACAACCGCATCCTGGATTTGGGTGACCTGCTCGTCGGACATCCGCCCGGCCAGTTTCAGATCGAGGTACTCGCGGATCTCCTCTTCGGACATCCCAGAGAACTTCTGCTTCTGGTTGACGACGAGCGCCACGATCGCGCCGACACCGGCAGCAATCAGGATCAGAATCAGGGTCTTGAAAGAGAACAGTCTGCGCATGGGGCCTCCGTGGCGATCACTTGAGGCCATAGCCTACTGGGCCCCGGGGACACCGATTCTCCGCCGACCATCCTCCGCTCTCACTTGGCGGATCTGCGCTTCCCCGCTCGCCGGCGCATGACCCAGCGCCACACCCACCCGAGCAACGCGCCGAGGGCCATGAAGATGCCGACAACCGCCCACAGCGGCAGGCTCACTCCGAGAAACAGGAACTCGATCTCGACGGTGTCGCGGTTCTGCCAGGCAAAGACTCCGAGGATCAGGACCACGAGCACCGTGACGATGATGGCGATCCCGACACGGTCGTTCGTGCTCTTGATGTTCTGTGGCTGTTCGTCAGTCATGAAGGCTCCATGAGGTGTTCTTGACAATCGTATCAGAGGGCTCGATGCTGGAAATCCCCGAGAATTGCACGCTTGTGATTTAGGGTCTGCCCACCGTGGAGACAGTAGGAATCATCGTTGCGTGGCTGTTGATCGGCCTCATGGTTACCGGCTCGGCTGCCCTCTTCTGGGTTTCCCAGCGCTAACCAGCAGGCCGACACGCGAAACAGCCGGGATCGAAGATCCCGGCTGTTCATCAGTCACCCCGGATTAACCCGACGTGATGTCTTCTCGTGTTATCGGTGTCTCCACACAATGCGACCCTTGGTCGGGTCGTAGGCCGAAACCTCAACCTCAACCTTGTCGCCGGCGATGATTCGGATCCCGCGGCCGCGCCGCATCTTTCCAGATGCCCGCGCAACGATTTCGAGACCCGAGTCGAGGCGCACCTTGAACTCAGCGTTCCGGAGCGTCTCGACGACCAAGCCTTGAGTGCGGAATGTGTCGTCGCCTCGTGCCATATCGGCTACTACCGACGGGGACGGGCCTCGTTCACGGTAAGGGCCCGGCCCTCATGCTCGAAGCCGTTGAGCTCCTCGATCGCCTTGTTTCCTTCTGCGGCGTCGGGCATTTCGACGAAACCGAAACCGCGTGAGCGGCCGGTGTCACGATCGTTGATGATCGCGGCTGAATCGACGGTGCCGTACTGACCGAAGAGTGTCTCGAGGTCGCCGTTCGTCGCGCGGAACGAGAGGTTCCCTACGAAGATGTTCATTTCTACTGCCTCCAATGGGCATCGACTCACGGGCCACTGTGGCCCGCACACGGGCGGGTTCTGTCGACCTGCCCTCGAACCAACAAGTGCCACGGCGGCAGCGGACATCCCTCTGTGCATCAGAACAATAGTCATCATCGCGTCATCTCGGCGATCCGTCTGACAAATATCACATCTCCCGCTTCTCGAGATGACCTGCCACGCCCCCAGCTCCGGTCGCCAACCTGCCGGTAGGGTCCTACCGATGCCCTCCCCAACGTCGATGCGCAACAACCAGAGGACCATCTTCGGTTGGGCGATGTATGACTGGGCGAACTCGGCGTACATCACGGCGGGAAGTCTCATCTTCGCCATCTACTTCGGCGACACGATCTTCCCGGCAGACGGCTTCTCGGCATTCGGGATCTCGCTCGGTGCCGAGGCATTCTTCGGCGTCCTCGTCGGGTTCGGAGCGCTCCTCCTCTTTCTCGCGATGCCGATCCTCGGCGCCATCGCCGACTACTCGAATTCGAAGAAACGCCTGCTGCAGACCTTCGCCTACACCGGCGCCACCTTCGCAGTGCTCACCGCAGTCCCCGGCGCGGGCGACCTTGGGCTCGCAGTAGTCGTCGCCCTGTTCGCGCAGATCGGATTCGTCTCGGCCAACGTGATGTACGAGGGGTTCCTTCCGGAGCTGACAACCCCCGACACCATCGACCGGGTATCGGCCCAGGGGTTCGCGTTCGGGTATGCCGGTGGCGGGATCCACCTGGTTCTCTCACTGGCACTGCTGTTCTTCGCCGAGCCGCTCGGTCTTTCCGACACGACAGCGCAGCGGATCGTGATTGCATCGGCCGGGGTCTGGTGGGCAGGGTTCGCGGCGTTCTCGTTCGCCCGGCTTCGCGACGCCGGCGTCGCTCGGCCGATCCCGGCCAGCTATCGATCAGCGCCCCGCCCGCTCGCCTGCGGCCTGCTCGGCATCGACCGAACATGGCGCACCACACGCCAACTCGTTGGATTCCCCCAACTCCTGCTCTTTGTCGTTGCCTTCCTCTTCTACAACGACGGCGTGCAGACGGTCATCAAGATCACACCGGTATTCGCCTCAGAGACGCTCAACCTGTCGACAACAACGATCGCCGCAGTATTTGTTGTGATCCAACTCGTCGCTTTCTTCGGTGCTCTCGCGTTCGGCTGGCTGGCGGGAAGAGTCGGAGCGAAACGAGCAATTCTTGCCTCGATTGCAGGATGGACCCTCGTGACGGTGGGCGGGTACCTCATGCCTGCTGACCAGGCAGCCCCCTTTCTGCTCCTCGGCGTCTTCGCCGGGCTTGTCCTCGGTGGGGTTCAAGCGTTGTCTCGATCCCTCTACGGTTCCATGATTCCCGAGGCGGCCTCCGCGGAGTTCTTCGGCTTCTACTCGGTCTTCTCGAAGTTCAGCGCCATCTTCGGACCGCTGATCTTCGCGGCGGTCGACATCGCGACCGGCTCGGCAAGGCTCTCGATCCTGTTCCTCACCTCGTTCTTCATCATCGGCGGAACGTTGCTCTCGTCGGTCGACGTCGACACGGCCCGCGCCTCGAGGAACGAGTGGTCCCTCGACGAGGCACCGCCCTCGCAGGAGCACGAAGCAGGCAACGCATCACCATAGGGGCAACTAGGTTTCGGGCACCGTGACCACGCCCGATTCTTCCGCAACGCCCCATTCGACCGGCACACTGCGCCGGTCGCTCGGCCTGTACGCCGTGCTGACGATCTCCATCGGAGCGATGATTGGCTCAGGCATATTCGTGCTGCCCGGGCTTGCGTTCAAGATCACCGGGCCCTCGGTGGTCATTGCGTTCTTCCTTGCGGGAGTCGTCGTTCTCCCGGCTGCCCTCTCGAAAGCGGAGATGGCGACCGCCATGCCGGAAGCCGGCGGAACGTATCTCTACATCGACCGGGCAATGGGCCCGCTCATGGGAACGATCGCTGGATTCGGAGTGTGGTTCTCCCTCGTCTTCAAGGCGTCATTCGCTCTCGTCGGACTGTCTGCGTACCTGGAGTACTTCATCCCTCACCCCGAGCGGCCGGTTGCCGCAGTGCTCGCGGTCGTGCTCATCGGCGTGAATCTCATCGGCGTCAAGCAGACGGCGAAGTTCCAGATGATCCTTGTGACGGGCGTGATCCTCGTCCTGCTGGTGTTCGTGGGAATCGGCATGCCGCACATTCAGTCCTCCTCGTTCGATCCACTCACGACCCATGGGATCAAAGGCCTTCTATCGGCGACAGCGGTCGTCTTCGTCTCATATGCGGGCGTGACAAAAGTTGCATCGATCGCCGAAGAAGTGCGGCGCCCCGGCCGCAATATCCCAATGGGGATGCTGGTGTCAATCGGCTTCATGATGCTTCTGTACCCAGCCATCGTCGCCGTCATCGTGGGGGTCTCGCCGCCGGCCGAGCTGGCAAAGACCGAAACACCGATGACCCTTGCCGCTGAGCAGTTCGCGGGATCGGTCGGCGTTGCGATCATCGCGGGGATCGCGGTGATCGCGCTGCTATCCATGACAAACGCCGGCATCATCGCTTCGTCCCGCTACCCGTTTGCGATGGCCCGGAACTCACTCGCCCCCGCAGCACTTGCCGCCATCGGCCGGCGATCCGGAGGTCCGGTCGCCGGGATCGCCGTCACAGGAGTCGTGCTCCTCGCCCTCGTGATGTTCGTCCCGCTCCTCGAACTCGCCAAACTCGCCTCGGCGTTCCAACTCCTCGTGTTCTCCCTGATCAACCTCGCCCTGATCGCCTTCCGTGAGGCTCACCTCGATTGGTACGAACCCCGTTTCAGATCGCCGCTGTATCCCGCCACCCAAATCTTCGGCATCGCCGCAGCGTTGCTGCTCCTGACGCAGATGGGCACTGTTCCGCTGATCGGGGCAGCCCTTTTCGTCGTTGTCGGTGTGATTTGGTACCGGGTGTTCGGCCGGGAACGGGCAGTGAAGGAGTCAGCTGCGCGCGACGCGCTCCGGCTCCGTGAGGACCAGCGCCTGGTGCAGACCACGGCTGCAGCCGTCGCAGCGGGCGGAAGAAGGCACATCCTCGTGCTCGTTCGAAGGCCAACTCGACCGAGCCGGCAGCACACGCTCTTCCGGCTGGCGCTGCGCCTCGCGGTATCTCCTGGCGGGCGCATTCACGTCATCAACTTCGATGCCAGGACGCGGCGCATGATCCCAACCGACGACGATCGTGCCCGCGCTCGCCAGCTCGGCATCAAAGTCACAACGGAGCAATACACCGATGAAGACCGTCGCGGGATGGTGCACTCGTTCGTCGAACGAGAAGGCGTCGACCTCTTCATCGCCGATCTTCCGCAGGAGCTCCGGGCCACGCGCCACGTCAACCGGGACCTCCGGTGGCTCAGAGAACACCTGACCTGCGACTCCGTCTTCCTCCGCAACCGGGAGGTCGACCAAATCGATCAGATTGCGATTCTCGGAACCGGGGGCCCGTACGACCCGGTCAAGATCGAGATGGCCGACCACATCGCTCGCTACGAGCACGCCGAAATCCGGTTTGTTCACCTGACGCCGACCGATGCGCCACCGGCGCAGGCTGAGTCTATCCACCGGTACCACGAGCAACTTGGGGCAACGCTCACGGTGCCGTGGGACGACCGAGTCCAGCCGACCGACGACCTCGTGGAGACGCTCACCGGCCTCTCGCGCGGGGCCAATCTCGTCATCCTGGGTGCACCCACACACCGGTTCCACGTTGTCACTGATCTGGCGGACAAGATCGCCGAATCGGTGGACTGCCCGGCGCTTCTGGTCCACACGCCGACGCTAGAGAAGCCGGGAGTTGTCACACGCTCGGTCCAGTGGATCATCGAGTAGCGGGGTTCCCTATGACTGACGACCAGACACCGCACGGCACCAAACATGATCCGAATCACTCGCCGGCGGCCCGCCAGGCTTCGAGCAGCTTCACCTTGCCGCCGGTTCGGAGGAGCGCTCCGGCGTAGACCCTCGACCCAAGCCAGACCAATACAACGGCCGCCAGGGCTGTTCCAAGGACGGCAACGACAATCTCCCACGGCTCAGCAGCGCCCGCCGCAATCCGCACCGGCATCACGAACGGCGCCCACGGCGGCAGCATCGAGCCGATCGTGGGAACAAGACCGTCCGGGTTCTCGGCTGCCACGAGTGCGAGGATATAGCCGGGCACGATCAGGACGATCGGCATCATCATCGCTCCCTGGAGGTCTTCCTGACGTGAAACAGTGGACCCGACCGCCGCGTAGAGGAATGCGTAGAACGTGTAGCCGAGGATGAACCAGAAGAACAGGGCCGCGATGATTGGAAGTCCAATCGAGGCCAGATCAACATCGGAGAGGTCTGCCATCTGAGCAGAGAAGTACGCGGCACCGGCGAGGAGTGCAAGCTGGAGCAGTCCTAGAACGCCGATGCCGACGACCTTCCCGACGAGAATCTGCCACGGGCGCACGCGAGACAATATGACTTCAACAACCCGATTCTGTTTCTCCTCGACGGTGCCCATCGCAACAAATTGTCCGAACATGAGGATCGAGATATAGAGAGCGAGGGTTCCGATGAACGCAGCCGCTCGCTTCGTGTCTTCCTCCACGTCCTCCTCTTCGAGCGTGACAACGGTGACCGGCACCGGGGCAACAACCTCAGCAACCTCGCCGTCTGAAAGGCCAAGATCCGCGAGTGCCTCCGACTTCACCGACGTGTTGACGGCCCCGCCGATCAGTGCGGATAGCCGAGAGGACACATCAGTGTGGAAGACGATCTCGGTCCCCTCCGCCAACACCACCGCCACATCGCCATCGGCAAGCGCCGTTTCCGCAGCGGCACGATCTGGATACCGAACAACCTCGACTTCGATCTCGAACACGACTGCTTGCGCGTCGAGCGCCTGTTCGATACCGGCTGGCTCACTTCCGACGAGCCCAATCCGAGTCGCTTCAGACTCGTCGCTCACAAAGAAGCTCACCGCGGGACCCACCGCGAGGATCACGAGCACAAGGATCGACATCGTGATGAGGAACGGCTTGCTGGTGGCACGCTCCTTGAACTCACGCTTGGCCAGCAGCGCGACCTGCCTCCACCGACTCACGTCCCCACCGCCTCTCGGAACAAGTCGGTGAGGCGCGGCGGCTCGAACATGAACCGGCTCACGGTGCCGGCAGCATTGGCCTCAGCCAGCAGGTCGGCGATCGGTGCATCACCGTCGACGATGGAGTGTGATCGGCCCTGGCCGTCGATGACCGTGGTGCCCGCAGCTCTGGGAACCCAGGGCTCACCGTCGACATCGATGGTGAGCCTCCGCTTCGAGGACTGGTTCTTGATGTCGTCGAGAGACCCCGACAATACGACGCGCCCCTCGTTGATGATGGCGACGTCCTCGCACACATCCTCGACCAGATCGAGCTGATGGCTCGAGAACACGATCGTCACATCTCTGGAGGCCAGCCCGCGCAGCGTCCCGGCAAGGGATTCGACGCCGATGGGATCGAGGCCGGCGAACGGCTCATCGAGAATCAGGAGTTCCGGATCCGGTGCCAGAGCCGCGGCGAGCTGCACGCGTTGCTGGTTGCCATGAGAGAGATCCTCGAGCTTCGAACCCCCTCGGTCCGACAAGCCGAGCGTGGCGAGCCAGCGATTGACAGCGTTCTCAGCCTCCGTCTTGCTGAGCCCGGAGAGCCGAGAGAAGTGGACGAGCTGGTCGAGCACCTTCATCTTCGGGTACAAGCCACGTTCCTCGGGCATGTACCCGAATCGCAGCCGGTCGGCCGAATCCACGTCGTCACCGTTCCATCGCACCGATCCGGAATCCGGGCTCACCAGACCGAACACAACACGCATTGCGGTGGTCTTGCCCGCCCCGTTCGGTCCAAGGAATCCGAGGATGCGCCCGCGATCGACGGTGAACTCTGCGCCGTCGAGCGCGACGACGTCACCAAACCGCTTCTTCAGATCGACGAGCTGCAGCATGTGCCGCGCCTCCTGGAGGCACAATAGTGATACGCCTAGGCCGCTCGACCCATATCCGCGGCCACTGGGGCATCCATTCAAGAAACTGGCCCGGAATGCCGATGCATCTACTGAACCGGTGGGACGGCCGGCGGGGTAAGTAGTACCCATGCGGGATGATCCAACCAAGACCGCATCGGTCCAACTCACAAGGTTCAGGGAGCCCCCACTTCGGTGGGGGTTCTGCTTATGCGACAACGAAACCGCTCGCCAGCTGATCGAGCTCGGGCCTCGGGCCATCGTGCTGGGGTCTCGTGTCTCGGATCTCGGATCTCGGACCTCGGACCTCGTGTCTACCTCTTGGGTAGCGTCACCGCCACAGACGCACCACCAAACGCTGCCGACGTGGTCAGCTCTAGTGAACCTCCCGATGCCTCGGCTGTGCGACGGACGATGTCGAGCCCGAGCCCCGACGAGTCGACGGTGGATGCGCCCCGATCGACAGCGTCGGGGTTGGCAATACCGGCCCCTCCATCCTCTACTTCGAGCCGGAGCGGCCCTTCCGGAGTGCTCTCGAGCTTGATCGCCAGCGGAATACGCTCGTCGGTGTGAGCGAACACGTTCTCGAGCAGTGCGTCGATCATCGCGACAGCGTCCACTCTTGGGACGGCAACGGCTCCATTATCGACGTCGACGGTCACCGAGAATGAGCGGTCCTGTTCCTCGCTCAGGGCATGCCAGAAGGCCGCCCGTTCCTCCACAACCTCGACAAGGTCACAGCCAGGGTCGACTTCGGTGCGAACGGGTCGTCGGCCCTCATCGATGATGAAGTTGGCGGTGCGCTCGAGTTCGTCGAGATCGTCGACGATCCGGTCTCGCGCACGCCCCGACGGCAATGCCTCGGCGTCCAGCTTCGCGGCGGTGAGTGGTGTTCTGAGCCGGTGGGCAAGATCAGCGGCCGTCTCCCGCTCCTCCTGAAGCAGGTGCTCCACCTGTTCCGCCAGCTGGTTGAACTCTGCACCCACCTCCTCGATCTCCGGGGGCCCGCCCGGAGTCACCCGAGCTGTGAAGTCCCCCTGCTTGAGACGAGCCGCAGCAACAGAAAGCTCGTTGACGGGTCGGACGATCGAACGCCCGAAGCGATCGGCCGCCAGGACCGCCAACCCGACAAGCGCCACGCCAAGGCCCGCCAGGATCCACCACGATCTCCACACTCCGCTCGTGAGCTCGTCGCCTGGAGCGACGACCCGTACGACGGTGATCGTGCCGTCGGCCTGAGCAACGGGCACATAGACGGCCTCTCCGGCGGGAACGGCAGAGCGGAATGCGTTTCCTGCTTGTGCAGCGTTGAGGTCCTCATCCTGCGGCACCGGCAGGCCCGCCACACCTCCATCAGGGAAGATGAGCGACGCGCCCAGCTCGACGAGCCGAGGTTCACCAATCGCCGCGGCAACGGCGTCGTTCGACGTCGAGGGACCGACCACCGCGACGAGCCTGGCAACACTCTCGGCATCGCGTTCTGCGCGAGTCACGGCTCGGTCGAATGCAAGGGCGCTCACGAGGATCCCGAGTGGGACAAGGAACGCGATCACCACCATCGATGTGACTCCGGCGGTGACGAGAATCAGGCTCCGCCTCACGAGCCAGGATCGATCAGGCGCACGCCGACGCCTCGGCGCGTATGGATGTACCTCGGCTCCGCGGCCGTCTCCCCCAGCTTCTTACGGAGCCACGAGAGGTGCACGTCGACGGTCTTGTCGGCGCCTCCGTACGGCTGGTGCCATACCTCGGCCAGCAGTTGGCGCTTGCTTACCATCCGACCGGGACGTTCAACGAGGTACACGAGGAGTTCGAATTCTCGCGCCGTAAGGTCGAGCGGCTGGTCCTGAAATTGCGCTTCCTGCGCGTCGAGATCGACGACGATCTCTCCAACGATCATCGTCCGTTGCTGCGGTTCCGACCCCGATCGTCGGAGGACCGCGCGGAGGCGGGCCTCGAGATGCTCCGCCGAATAGGGCTTCACGACGTAGTCATCGGCGCCTGCGTCGAGCAATCGGACGATCTCCGATTCGTCGTCTCGAGCTGTGGCAACAACCACCGGCACATCGGCGACGGAACGGATCATTCGGAGCGCCTCAGCTCCGTCGAGATCGGGGAGACCAAGATCGAGCACGACGACGTCGAACCTGCCCGAAACCGCTGCCTCGATGCCCGACATGGCGGTTCCAACGGCATCCACCTCGTGGCCTCGCTCCGCAAGGCGACTGGACAGAGATTGCCGAATGCGCTGATCGTCCTCAATTATCAGGATGGCGGCCACAGCGTCACGATACCGAACCACCCGGCGTCGACCGGGAATCGCCCGGCATTTCACCCGCGGTTAACCGACCGTTATCCGTGGAACGGCCAAGGTCAGGCATGATGGTGATGTGCGGCGCGTGACCTACGTCCTGATTTGGCTTGCGGTGACCACCACCGCCGTTGTTGTCGCGGCCGCCGCGGTTGGAAGCGTACGCAACAACGTGACCGAGGCACCCGCTGCCATGGTTCCGATCACAGCGACCACCACCTCTCTTGCCAATCCTGCCACTCCAACGACCGAACCGGCGCCGGCACCCACAACCAGCGCGCCGGCGCCGGCCACATCATCTACGACAACGACCACCGCCTCGTCCAATACCACGGTTCCCAGCGCGAGTACGACGACAACCCGCCCGCCAGCGCCCACCACCACAACCACCACCACACCACCAACAACCACAACAAAACCACCACCAACCGAGATTCGCTCGTATGACCTGGTCGGTGGTTCAGTCACCGTGGAAGTCGGCGGCAACACCGTCCGCCTTGCCGGAGCATCACCCAAGTCCGGATTCAGCATGGACGTCGAGAACTCGGGGCCAGAGAAGGTCGAAGTCGAGTTCAAGAGTGAGCATCACGAGTCGCATTTCTCAGGACGCTTCGAGAATGGCGTCTTCGTCCCCAAGATCGAAGAAGAAGGTCACGGCGAAGACGATTGAGATCTGAAACACGAGCCGTCTCAGATCTCGTGTCTCGGTTCTGCTTCCTACTCCGCGACTGCCCCTTCCCAGTCCCGATGCAGATCCGCGTAGACCCCACCTGCTGCGACGAGTTCGGTGTGGTGGCCACGTTCGACGAGTCGACCGGAATCGAAGACGAGGACCGTGTCGGCCGCTTCCGCTGTCGACAGTCGATGGGCGACGGTGATCGATGTGCGGCCCGCCGTGAGACGTTCGATGGCGCGCCGTATCTGGACCTCGAGTGCAGGGTCGACGGCCGAGGTTGCCTCGTCGAGGACGAGCAGATCAGGATTCGCGATCCACGCGCGGACAATCGCGACCAGCTGCCGCTCTCCCGCCGAAAGGTTGCTGCCGCGCTCACCCACGCGGGCTCCGATCCCCCCGGGCAGCGACTCGATCCAGTCGAGCAGGTCGAGGTCGGCGATTGCCGTTCGAATCCCATCGTCACCAACACCGGGCCTCCCGTACCTGATGTTGTCGGCAACGGTGCCATCGAAAAGGAAACCCTCTTGCGGGACATACGACACACGCGACCGCAGCGATTCGAACCGAACCTGATCCAGGGGGGTGTCGGCGATTGTGATTACACCCGCGGCCGGATCGAGCAGACGTGTGGCAAGCTTGGCAAACGTCGTCTTCCCCGATCCCGTCTCGCCCACCACGGCGGCACGTTCACCAGCGGCAATGGAGGTCGTGACATTGCTGATCACATCGCCCCCCGTCGGGTACCGGAATCGGACATCTTCGAAACGAACATCGAGCGGGCGAGCGGGCAGATCAACACCCTTGATCGGATCTCCAACGTCGATCGGTGTGTCGAGCACGTCCAGCACCTTACGGAGACCTGCTCCCGCCGACTGCGCCTGGTTGATCGTCTCGACAAGCATCTGGACCGGTTCGACCAGCAGCGTCACGAGGAACAGGAATGCGACCAAGGTTCCCGCGCTGAGGCCCCACGAGACGCCAAAAACGACACCGACGGCAACCACCGACGCCGTGATAACGCCAGCAAACAGCTCGGCCGATGAGAACAACACGGCCGCGAGCGCGCCCGCGCCGTATTCGGCGCGATACTGCCGGTCGAGAGCGGTGCTCACCTTGCCCATGACTGCGGACTCCATACCGAACGCCCGGACCGTCGGAAGACCCGCGGTCGCCTCCCCGATGACCGAGAGCGAGTCGGCGACCCGTTCGCGGACCCGATCGTGGGCGCGGCGCAGGATCCGCTGGAACCAGACCAGCATCACCGAATACAGAACGACACCAACGACGATCATCAACGCCAAGCGCCACTCGTACACCACCATCACCATCACGGCCAGCGTGATCTGAGCGGCGCCAAGGATCATCCCGACGCCGCCCCACTCCATGAACTGCTGCATGGTTTCGATGTCTGAGGTGACACGACTGACGAGAGCCCCGCGTCGTTCAGCTTGAACGTGGAGCATCGAGAGCTTGTGGAGGTATTCGAATGTTGCGACGCGCAAGTCGGTGAGTCCGGTGACCGAAGACCGGGCGAGACGGGCGAGTGAAGTCCGCCGCGCCCACCATGCGACCACGACGGCGAGCAGGGCGGCGGCGCCGGCGAAGAACACCTCTTCCGTATTCACTTCGCTGGCGAGCAGCACCGAGTCGATGATGCGCTGCACCGTGATCGGGACGACGAGCTGCAATGCGGTCCCAAACACGGCGAGGGTCAGTGTCAACCCGAGTCCCTTCGAGAGGGCAGGAGCGACTGCGAAGGCGCGGCGGAGGACCCGTCCGGTTGAATCACTCATGACCCACCTTCCTCAGATCGCCGGCCGGCATCCTCCTCGTAGGCGCGGAGGAGCCGCCCATAGCCCGGCTGGCTCGCGAGGAGTTCTTCGTGGGTCCCGTGGGCGATGACGCGACCCTCGTCCATGAAGACGATCTCGTCGGTCAGGATGATCGAAGAGCGGCGGTAGGCGACGATGACGACCGTCGACGGCAACTCCGCTCCCTGCAAGCCCCGGAGGATCTCTGTCTCAACGGACGGATCCACCGCCGAGGTGGCGTCGTCGAGCACCAAGACGCGGGGCCGGCGAACGAGGGCACGAGCGAGGGCAACCCGCTGCCGCTGACCGCCGCTCAGCGATGTACCGCGTTCCCCAATCTGCGTGTCGTAGCCGCCCGGAAGTTCAGTGATGAACCGTTCCACGCCGGCGAGACGCATTGCTCGCAGCACATCCTCTTCGGGTACATCGGCTCCGAGCGTCACGTTCCCCCACACGGTGTCGTCGAATAGGAACGACTCCTGCGCCACGTAGGCGACTTCGAGCGCGAGTTCGGAGCGGGCGAAGTCTCGCAGATCCCGTCCGTCGATGTGGATGGCGCCGTCACTCGGATCCCACAAGCGGGCGAGAAGCATCGTCAGGGTCGACTTCCCCGAGGCCGTGGGTCCGACGATTGCCACGGTCCTCCCCGCGGGAATCTCAAATCGAATGTCGCTGAGAACCGGCTCGCCGTCGCCGTAGGTGAATTGCACTCGCCGCGATTCGAGTTCGGCGCCATCGGCAACCGGCCGCGCAGCGAGCCGGCCGTGGTCGACGAGTTCGTCAGAGTCGAGGATCTCTTGCACGCGCGTCCACGCCGCCTGGCTGTGCGCCATCTCGAAGATGACGAAGCCGATGAGCTGCAGGGGGAACGCCATCAGCGTGATGAGGTAGGCCACCGAAACGAGTTCTCCCGGCGTCATCGAGCCGTCGGTCACAAGGATCGCTCCGGCAACGAGGATGATGATGTTGAGCCCGGCGGGGATCGACTCGACGATCGCCCGGAAGCTGGCGAAACGAACACCGATGCCGATGAGTCTGGCCTTCAGGATCGATGCTGCACCCCTGAACCGCTCGACCTCCTCGGCTTCACGCCCAAGAGCTTTGACGGTCAACGCTCCATCGATACTCTCGTGGGCGATTTCACTGACCGCCCCGCGTTCGTACTGGGCTTCCTCGAAGTCCCTGAACAGGGAGAAGGCCCCCGCGATATCGATCACAACGAGGATCGATAGGCCCACGAACGCGATGGCACCGAGGATCCAGTGTGTGGTGAACACCATGACGAACGTGCCAATCAGCAGGAGCGAGGCGCCGGTGGCGTACGGCAGCGGCGCGAGAACGACCGTTCCGGTCTGTGTGTCGACTTCGCTCACGGAGAGCAAGTCGCCGGTTGAGCGGCGGTCGTGCCAGGCGAGCTGAAGCCTCAGCTGGTGTTCGATCAGCTTCTCTCGGGCGTCCGCTCGTGTCCGAAACTGCAGGGCGCTCGCAGCCGTGCGGCGCAGCGTGATGCCGATCGCCTTCCAAAGGGCCACTCCCATGACGGCGGCAACGGCAAGGACAACGCGGTTCCCGATGTCCTCTCCGTCGTCGAGGACGGGGATGATGACAAGATCGGTGATACGCCCGATCACCACGGCCGAGGCGACGATTGCCGACACGAACAGCGCAG
>Ga0316190_10001004_pt1 | contig 20224 bp, 38 predicted proteins | sample Eddworburrow2_MG_FD_204929 | JGI IMG/M metagenome (GOLD analysis project Ga0316190, IMG submission 204929) | Coastal sediment microbial communities from Maine, United States - Eddy worm burrow 2 | ecosystem: Environmental > Aquatic > Marine > Coastal > Sediment | place: USA: Maine | collected... | reverse complement strand
TGTCCGTCAGGATGGCCAGCCACAGGTCGACAAAGAACCCCTTCTCGATTCTGTCCTCGTGCCGCTCGATGTCCTGGTGGAGCACGGTCAGCGCCTGCGGAGGTATCTCCTGCGCAGGTCGGAAGCCCGCCGCGCCTGCAGTGCCCCCGGGGACGTAGGTGACGTCTGCCGAGAGTAGGCTCACCCGCTTGTGTCGGAGACTGTCGACCGCCACCATCGGCGGGTCTGCAGTCTTGTCGACCAGGCGATACATTCGATTCTCGCGGTGCTGCAGCGCCTTGGCGTCTGCCACCGTTTCCCACCCGGGGCTCCCGCGGCCGTAACACTCCTGGGAGACCACCAGCCACCTGGGCACCTGGGCGGGGAATTCCTCGTACCCACCATGCGCCAGGAACCCTTGACCGTGTGCCGTGTCTCGTTCCCACCAGCGGCTTGCGTACTTCATGCCCTGCGGGCCGAGGGCGCCGTCCTTCCAGTCTGAGTTGGGGAATACGGCATGGACCACCACCACCTGGCGGGCGAGCTCGTTGTTCTTGTATGAGTTGCGGACGTTGTCGGAGACCGCACCGAGGCCCCACCGCTGCACCAGTGTCCGGACGGACATGGTCCGCTCGCGGAAGATGGTGTCCACGATGCCATTCTGGTCGACGTCAATCCAATACTCGCCAGGCGTCAGCCCTTCGCAGCGGATGCCCCCTTCTGGGTTGGCTTCCATCCAGTTGGCGCCCGTGCCTATACCGCTCAGGTCGGGATAGACGGACGCGGCCAGCGCCTGATACCAACGCCCTTGGGCCAGCGCCTCGCGGATGAGCCGCGCGACTTTGTCCAGGTACTCGCGGACGCTCTGCTTCTCTTTTAGCGTCTTGTCGTCCACCGTGAGCTGAAACCAGATCCTCGCCGGTGACGTGACGCCCGCCATCATGCCCGCGTTATTGATTCGCATGGCACGCTGGGGCGTCGAGTTGATGAGGGTTGGCGCCTTCGACTTCCCTCGGTTGTGGTCGGACTGGTACCACCGGCCGCGGTACTGCAGGAACTGGCCGGTGATAGCCCGCCAGTCTTCCTCAAACGTTTGGCGGAGCTTCTTCAGCTCGCCATGACGTTGCCCGAGAAGTTGCCGTTCGCTTAACTCAGACGCCACAACAGCCTCACTCTCCCAGGAGCCCCTTGGGCCGTTGTCTGCCGCCCACGCTCTTGGTTATGAACTGGCCCCCTCTGCCCTGGCTCTGCCGGATGCGCCGTTGCACCTCCGCATACGCCAAGGCGTTGAGCTCGGCCTTTTTGGTATCCACTGCCCTCGGTGCGGCCAGTGGTGTCGGTGCTTGGGGTGCTCCCATGTATTTCTCCTCATGCGAGCAGGGAGAGGGCATCGACCAAGGGATACCCCCTCCCCACTGGCGGTTGGCTACGGTTAGGCCACCTCAACCTTGAGCTTGCCCACGGCGTCCATGACGAACCAGCCACGGCCGCGCTCGTATTGGAGATGGGTCAGGGTCGCGAGCGCCATGACGATCAACTTGGGCTCGTTGGTGCCGTCGTAGAACGAGACGGTGACGGTCCTCGATGCGTCGTCGCCGTTGTAGACGATGATCGAATCGATCACGCGCTGAGTGACCTCACCGGGCGCCGTCACTATGTTGACCGCCGTCGTGCCGCTGCCGGCGGTGTACTCGTTGCCGTGCGTGACCTTCCCGTTCTGGTCGATGTCGCGATACGACGCCCAAAACGTAACGTTGGGACTCGCCGTATTGTCGAGGACTGCCCGGATCATCTCTGTCGTTGCTGCTAGATTCATAGTCATCCCCTCATGTTGGGTTGTAATCAGCCAGAGCTCGACCCGCGCTCGCGTCTCCCCCTGCCTGGGTTGAAACATGGACACGCTCTGTCACTGCTCGCCCTGCACCCATCTGCCGATCGTAGAAGCCCTTGCTCCTCGGAGCCACAGGCCCTGCGAAGGTCAGCGCCAGAGCGTCCGCACGGTCAGGCGAGCCTATGCCTCGAGCGCGCATCTTCTTCTTGCTCTCGAGGATGAACACCGTCTGCCGGTTGCGGACGTCAATCTCGAACGTCGGAGCCGTCATCTCGGCCGCGAGCTCCGGGTCTGTCGGTAGGCAGGAGGGTTGCTTTTTGGTCCAGTCGGCCATCTGCCACCACATCTCGGACCGCTTGTCAGCGAACCGTGACGGGTCGTCCGCAGCCCAGCCGAAATCGATACCCATGACCACGTGGCCATACCCAAGCCGCATCAGTTGGTCGTAGCAGCTCGCACCCACACCGCCCCGATCGATGAAGACCGCGTCCGGATAATCGGGACCACCTTCGACGCGCCGCAGTTTGATAGCTATCTGGTCGGCCAGCTTCGGTCCGTCCAGGCCGCGCCACACGTGCGGCCTAAACGACACAATCCCTTGCCGGCGGACGAGGACCGAGCAGTCATCCCCCAGGTGTGCAGGGTCGATGCCCCAGACCACCGCGTCGCTACGGAAGTGCATGGGGTTCGCGTCCCTGCGTTGCGCCAGGTCGACGTCGTTGGGCCCTATCAATTGATTGGCGCCCACCGGAGGGAACAGGCCCAGGACGTTGACCATCACCCATGGGTTGTCGCGGCCGTACTTGGCAATCTGCTCGAGCGCCCACTCGAGACTGATACGTGGGGATCGGTTGGGGTCGTCCGGGTCACCGGTGATCGTGATGCAGTACCACCGGCTCGCGTCTCGTGTGACGATGAAGAAGAGCGGCCCGTTGACGTTGGTCGGGTTGCCCGCAGCGACCAACTTGGCCTCGACTGGGTTGGCAAAAATACCTTCAGCCGCGGCAACCACACCCATCGGATAGTCGCCCACTTCGTCCAAGACGATCATCACGTGCTCGGCATGCATGCCGGCCAGGGTGTTTGCCTGTTGCTCTTTGTCCGCCGATTGGCTGAACGCACGCGCGGACACCCACCAGGTTTCGGGGTGCTCGCGGCTCTTGATACGCTCTGCCGATAGCGTGAACGACCGCTGCAGGAACTCGCTCTTGTGGTACCAGTAGGCGAGCTCCTTCCAGAGGTTATCCTTGAGGTTGTCCTTGGTGATGGACAGCACGAGGATCTGAGCATCGATGCGCGTCGACAGGAACCACCAGATCGTCCAAGCCAGGACGCAGCTCTTGCCTGGCCCCTTGCACGCTTTCATCGCCACCCGCGGCTCGCGAGCCACGGCCTCGAGCGCCTCGAGCTGCCACGGGTCCGGCTCCGCGCCGAATGCCTCGCGCACGAACTCCACCGGGTAGTCGTGCCAACGAGACATATCGTCGATGGCCTGGGTCCAAATGTCGGACTCGACCGTCACTCGCCACCCTCGTCGCGTCGCCTCGACGCTGCGGTGATGAGGTCCGCCAATGACTTCGCTTGCTGTTGATGGTCTTTCTCGAACGCGCCCAGGTGGCGGAGCAACTGGTCCGAGCTCGCCGTCTTGTTCCAGAACTTGATCTTCGTGATTCGCACGTCCAGGGGGTTGTCCGGGTCAGTCATGTCCAGCCGCTCTTGCACATCCATCCCGGACACTGCGCGGCGTAAGTCCTCGTTCCACTCCTTGAGCGGTTTAATCATCCCGCTATCGTCGAACGCTTCGGACGGGTCGGCGGTCAGGATGCGCGTGAGCTCGGTGACGATCCGCTCGATCGTGATGCCGGTCTTGGTCTCGATGCGTGCCCGCTGTTGCTCGAGCAGACGATCGACCAGAGCGCGAACCTTGGCATCCTTCAACAATCTGGAGCCTTGGCTTGCCGCTGTCTTCTTGGAGTAACCGGCCTGCTCTGCCGCATGCGTGGCGTTTCGTAGGTCGACGTACAGGTACGCGAACAGCCTACGCCGGGACTCGGTGCCTAGGTCGCCGGAGTGAGAGACGGCTTTCCTGCCCGTCTTCTTGCCGCGTTTGGCCATTGCCTCACTGTCGCCGACCCCACGCCTATTGTCCTCACTCACCTGAGAGGGTTGTCTCGTCGAGCCACGTCCGATACCCAATGCCGAACTCCGTTTCGATGGCCGCCGCCCACCGCAGAGACGGACGGCGGACGCCGTGGACCCATTGCCACACCGTCTGCGTTCCCGCGCCGAGCAGGTCCGCCGCATCCTCGAGGGTCAATTGGCGTTGCCGCAGAGCTCGCCGCAGCGCGCGACTGCCTGGCGTGCCCTGCCGCCGTATGGTCACCCGCGCCGCCTGTTGCCCTGTGGCCGCGGTTGCGGTCTTTGTCGCTCGATGGCCATCACCATGCCCATTGTCGGCTCGTCCGGCTCGTGCCACTGCAGGCCAGGGATATCCTCCCGCAGGGTCCCGCGATGCCAGGAGCACAGCCGGAGGTCCCCCTCCACGTGTCGCGGCCTGGCGCCACAAGGCCGGTTGTCCGCGTCGATGTAGTCGCAAAAAGCCCCGCCTAGGATCGTTGTCGCCATATGAACTCCGCGTTACCTGAGCGGGCCGAATGGTCACCCACGTGCCCCTCCGGCAACTCGCAATAGACCGGCTCCCCCAAGGGACCGTTGGGCACACCGTCACCGCAGACCAGAGGCGTCACCGAAACCTCGCGGTCCTCGGGTGGGTCGACCGCCGCCACCATCACCTCAACCCTGGGGTTCTCTGCGTCGTAGAGAGGCGGAGGGAAGGCTCCGCCCACAAACTTGTCCGCCGACCCCCGCCGGTTAGCCTTGGTGTAGAACAGGGCATCGGCCACCGCCTTCCGCACATTCTCGGGGTCCGGGTGTCGACCGTTCGCGAACCAAGCCACCGTCTCGATCCACATCGGGCTGCGCTTCGTCGCCGACATCTGCCCCACCGGGACACCCGCCTCCCGGGCCACACGCCGCACTGACTTGAGCCACTTGTGATAGGCCTGTTTCCTCAGCCAATCCGGACGACTTCCAAGCACGTAAAACCCGACGGGCGGGCCCGGTATGGTAAATTCGTGCAGGATTTTTAGCTTGGTCTCTTGGAGCCTCATTCCTCGGTGCCCTCTGCTGTGCCCTTCCGCATCGCCTCAGCCAGTAATTCTCCGATTGGGGTCGTGGGTTCCTCCCATCGGGGTGGGTCCGCGCCGCTGCGTTTGGGCGACTTAATTGAGTAAGAGGTTCTCCTATACGGAGACGGAGACGGAGACGTATTATGGCGTGCCGCACGCGTTACGCTCGCGTGTTGCACGCGTGCAGGTTGCGTGGAGGCCTCCGGCTCGGGCTCCGGTCCGCCCTCCTTGGCCTCCTCTGCCGCCTGTTCCCTGGCGTCTCGCCGCTGGTCCTTCTCCTGGCGCCGTCGCTCCGCCACCCTCGAGAGCCGCGCCTTCTCTGTGAAGAATCGCCGCTGCCTCGACCAGCCCCGCATGTAGAACGCCCCGCCCTCACGCGGCTCGAGCCAGGCCTTCCCCTCCGGGCCCAGGGGAGCTGTCAGCGCCTTCCACAGGAGGCCAGGGTCCCCGAGGTAGCCAATCTTTGCGGCCAGCCGCGCGGGGGTGCGTGCCATTGCGGCCGGTACGGTACCGTCGACCCGGTTGGCGTTAATGCCCCACGACCAGAGCTTGACCAGATACCAGCACGCCCGCTCGTCCTCGCCGAGGAGATCGCAGAACTCCAGAGCCGCGTCGGAGTCAGCCAGCGACGTGTCGATCGCCACGTGTGGCACGGGTCACTCCGCCGCGACGACTTGCTTAGGGTCGGCCGGCGCCTGCCGGACCACCGTCGAATCATCCACCGGTTGGATGGATATCCGCCGCTTGCCCTCGTTCACGTGGACCACACGGAACTCCACGCCCTCGATACCCACGAACGTCACCGTCTCGCCGATCTTTGCGGTCACCCGCGGACGGGAGTCGATTTTCAGCTTCTGGAGCCTAGGTGCCGCCGGCTCATCTTCGAGGGCCTCAGCCTGCCGCGGTTCTTCCATCACACACCCCCGCAGGCGATGGACGCGTTCGCGGTCATCACGGCCTCGCGCACCTTGCGGATTGCCGCGGACTGGTCCGCGCTCGGCGGGGTGTGCTCGAGGATCACCAGGGCCAGCTCCAAGGCCTTTTGCCTAATCTCCACGTACTTCTCGGGCTGCCCGTCCTTCGGTGTGTGGTAGCTGAACCAATTCTCCAGATTCGCTGTCCCTATCGCCATCGTCGCTCGCCTTTGCCTTGTTGGTTGGAAACTCATTGCCCCATCCGTCCCAGCCGGGACGGCTCTGTCTCGCGAACATCTCGAGCCGCGGGCCTGGGCTTACAGCCTCAATCACCCCCACGTAGGCCGCGTCTGGCTTCTCCGAATGCTTCGGAGTCCTCGGGGCGAGGATCACCGACGGAGGCCTGGACTCCGGAGGGGGCACCATCGCAGCGCCCAGCACACCGAACACCAGGTGCTCGTGGCACTTGCGGCTATACTGTCCCAGCCCTAGCTGAAGGGTGGAATCCTGCAGCTTGACCCACTGCCAGGTGGCCACGTAGCGGAAGCCGAGCTCCGGCAGCATTCGCAACGCGTCCGGCAGGTACGTATCTGTCGACCACAACCACAGGTGACAACCCGTCCGCTCGATCACCGGCTCTGCCAGGAGGCTGCCATAGAGCACACCCTTGATGGTCGCCAGGATGCGCTTGGGAGACATCGTGGCGTAGTGGTTTTGCGCCCCCCTGCCGCCGCCGCCATTCTCTGGCCAGGGTGGGTCTGCAGCGATGCAGCGGTAAAGGCGGTCCGTCATCACCGGGATACCTATGCGCTCTGCAGCCTGCGCGTGTCGAAGACGCCGGCAAGGTCCGGCTCCCGCTCCATAATCAAACGGGCGTATCGACTCCGATATGTGTTGTTCAGCTTGAACGCATCGTAATCGGCGGTTTCCATCAGGATATTCCAGCGCGTCACTTCCCAGAGCTGGGCAATGCCGAGCCGGGTGGCGCCGCGCTTCTTCGCCTGCCTGGCCAGTGCCACGAGCTCGGCGTACACCCGCGGGTTGGCTTTGTGGAAGGCGCGGAACCGACCCTCGATTGTGGCTGCAGACTCAGACCGAGGCGGGAGCCTCAATGCGAGTTGCGCCACCACCGATCAGACCTCACCGTCCCGGCGGGCGCGGTACGTTTCCCAGTCGCTCCGCGTCACCGCTCCCCGGGTGGCGAGCTCTAGCTCGAGCTGCGTCGCCCTCGATGGTAGACGGGCGCCGCTCGCCCACTTGGAGACGTGTGGTTGACCAATAGGACAACCCCGGACACGTCCGAGGCTAACCGCAAATACCGCCTGTGTGATGCCGTTTTCCCGCAGATACAGGGCCAACGGCGTCTCGAGCTCATTCGATTGCGCTGCAGAGGCCATGCCTCAAATATGCCGAACGGAGTAAATATGTCAACGTCTATATTTTTTTCGGTTGACGGCATGCCTTGCGGCATCTACCCTGCTGATCGAGACCAGGGGGCCAGCTGTGAGAGTGTAACGTGGTGAGCATCGGCGAAATTGTCCGGGGCGAACGGAAGCGCCGCGGGTGGAATCAGGCGCAGCTCAGCGAACAGGCTGGCATATCACAGGGCGAAGTGTCCAGGATCGAGAGAGGGGAACGCGCCAACCCGTCTTTGTCAACACTGGTTGCCCTGGAGACTGCGCTCGGCATCCCGCTGTTACAGCAAGCCGCGCAGCACGCCACGCCTCTGCCTGTGACATCGGCAGAGAGCGGCTTCGGGCAACTCCAGAGCCTCGCCGTGTGGGACCGGCAGAGCCCGCAGGATAAGGCTGAGCTGGCCATCATGGCCAAACGGGAACCGTGGTGTGAGGCCTCGCTCATGGCTTGGATGCTATTCATCGAGGCACTCGAGGCCGCGCGACGGCGACAACCCTAGACGTCCGGTTGCCAGTGAACGAAGCCCACCCGCGCGCCGATCGTCTTCAGCGCGATCTTTGAGTCCCGGTCCGGGTCCCCCGTCGTAGCCAACACGATCACATTCTGAAACCAACCGCTGGCTTTTTCCGCCAGTGACGGCACCGCCACGACGACGAATTCACCGTGCTCGCACCACATTTTCCCGAATCGCATGGGCGTGTGTACCCTCATTTCCGGACTCTAATATCCTGCCCGGCATAATTCAAGTCTTTCGTGACTTGACTTATGCCATCTGGCATTTTATGGTTGTGGGAGGAGGTTCCTTACATGCACGCACGTTTGTTTCGGCTGAAGCCCTCGTCCCTCGATCCCTACCCCCCAGGCCAATGCTCTGCCGCTCGGTGTGTCCTGCCGAGCGCCGTGACCTATTCGGCCCCGCAAGGACCCTGGCCTGGCCAGGATGTTCCTCTGTGCGACCGTCATCATGGTGAGCTCTGTGATTGGCAGGACTCCCGACTCGCCGGTGTTGACCGGTCCACCGCATTGCTGCGCTGGGTCTCGTGATAACTCTACGGCATCTAGGCTGGCCCGTCGAATTAGTGGGCTTCGGGAACCGGGACAACGGCATTTGCACTGTGCGGCTCGTTGGCGGTCCGGACCACGGGAAGGTGTTCGAAGACGTCCACTTCTCCGATCTGGTCGGCAGCTACGGCGGAGAGGTGGCGCTGGCGTTCTACGGCCGGGCCTTGCTTCACAAGACGCGCCGCGCACCCAAGCGGCACGTTCGAGCGCGCAACAAACACTGGGGCTGGACAGGAGTCGCGGCATGAACCAGACACACACTTCCCCCTCGGCGGCGCCCAAGGCCCATCAGATCATCAAGCGTTGCGGGTGCGGTGCTCCTATCACCCGCTCGCAGTGGCTCAAGTTGCCGTTCGTCGGCACGTCCTGCGCCTTCGACTTTCCAGGCGTGGAGTGTACCGCGGACTTCGAGACCCGTCGTTGTAACTGCGGCTCGAGCATCTGCATTCCCATTCCCTGCTTTCACCGTCGGGTCCGTAGATGAGGTGGCAGACCATCCCACCGGACACCCGGCAACGGCGCGTCGAGGACTACATACGCCGCCAGCGTATCGTCCGCCGCCGCTTGGTTGCCGGGCTCGTGTTCGCCGTTGTCGGTGTCGGTCTGCTCTTCTACTGGCGCCTCAACGCATGATGAAGATGAAGATGAACAGGCACGCAGAATCGGCAGCGTCAATGGTGTCGCTGTCGTGTGACAACGCGGGATGTGTACACGCGACCGCAACGTCACGGCCGGTTGGCATCTCAGTGGCTGCTGACCGGCCAACTCTCGACAGGATTGGCGTGCGGGAATTCTCCCCGCGCCATGCGAGCTCGGCCGGTCGCGTGCAGCCGGCCGAGCTCTACCCGGGTGCTCGGCGAAACAATGTACGGTGCGCCGGGCACCCATTGCTTGCTTTGTCATCGCCGAGGCCGGGGTCAGTCCCTCCCCCCAGTGAAGGCCTCGGTTTCGGCGGTGGCATTAACCCTGGAGGAATAGACCGTGGATATTGAACATCTGACCCTTGCCACCCTCGGAGGCGGAGCCGCCGTTGAGAAGTGGGGCGAAGAGCTCGCGCGACTCGCCGAGAACGTGATGGACCCCAACACCGAGGCCACCACAACCAGGTCCCTGAAGCTCGAGGTGAAAATCAAGCCGACCTCAGAGCGACGGGACGCGGAGGTCACCTTGCAGGTGTCGTCCAAGTTGGCGCCACCGATCGGCGTCCGCACCCGGGCGTTCTTCGGCATCGACCGGAAGACCGGCCAGGTTGTGGTGTGCGAGCACAACGCCAACCAACTCGCCCTGGCCTTCGACCGTGAGCAGAAGGCCGTCACCCCTGCCCTGGCAGAGCAGGCAGTCAACGGAGGGTCGGACGAATGATCAAGGAAGCGATTGAACACATTCTGCAACTCGCCGACGGGTCGGTATTCGCCGACAAGCACGGCCGCGTCTACAGCACCGGCAACGTCGAGTCCCTACCCTCGCCTGAGTCTGTGCCTCCCACCTTCGAGGTGAGCACACTGGACGGCTTGGTCGGATATCTCGCGGGCGAGATTGACGCGCAGGGCCACCAGGTGGACGCCGTCCAGGTGACGGGCCCGGAGACCGTGCTAGCCGTGACCAGTGTCATGGGTCCGTTCGCCCAGCGGTTCGCGCTCGCAACGGCGTGTCCTTTCCTGCCGAAACGCGAATTCCTGTATGACCAGTACATGAAGCTGGAGGACTTCATCACCGGAATCAACGCCCACTTTGTTCAGGACGAATCCACGAAGACCATCCTCGAGATTGTGGGCAACATCGTGGACGAGGAGGAAATCATCACCGAGGACGACGGCTTCTCTCAGAGCGTTGTAGCTCGTGCGGGTATCGCCGGACGCCAGCGGTTGTCTGTGCCCAACCCCATCATGCTCCGGCCGTACCGGACATTCCCGGAGATAGAGCAGCCACGGAGCCCGTTTGTTGTGCGGGTATCGAAGAGCTCGAGCGGACCCTCCGCCGCGCTCTTCTCGGCAGGTGACGCGGGGTGGAAGGTGGCCGCGGTTGAGTCCATCAAGAAGTACCTCACCGACGCGCAGGACATCCAGGTCATAGGCTAGGCGTGACCCGGACCAAGACCAGACGGAAGCGCCCCGCGTTCGACGAAGACCGGACGCGGGGCCTTTACCGAAAGTTCTACGTTGGGCGGACCGACGGCTCGAGCGAGCCGGGTGGCAAGCACGACGGTTGTGACTACTTCGTTCTGGACTTGGACCACGACCGCCACGCAGTCCACGCGTTGATGGCCTACGCAGAGAGCTGCATGCACGACTATCCGATCCTAGCCCAGGACCTCCTACGCAAGGCCGGGTTGGCCATGCGTCGTCTGGACCGGGAACGTGGCCGAGAGCTGCAGAGCCGAGGCCTTCCACGCAGCAAGAAACTCGACGAGTTATGATTGACCTCGAACTGACCGACATCCAGCAGTGGCTCATCCTCATGGGGATCACGCTGGTCGTCTGGGGGTATTTCATGTGGAGGCAGAAATGAGCGACGGCACCGAGGCCCACAACGGGCCCCACCACCTGCTCCGTCTCCTCGAGAAGGAGGTCACCCGCCTCGAGAAAGCCGCGGCCGTCCCTCCGGACGATGCCGTGGAGCTCAGGGCCGAGAACGAACGGTTGCGGGTTGCGCTCCAGCAGATCGACAGTTGCCCGGTTCCGGACCTGCCAGACTACGAGGGCCCGGCAGATATGTCCCTGTCTGCCAAGCGATACTGTGCAGCGTTTGGGGCATGCATCAGCATCGCCCACGACGCGCTCCTAGGGAGGACGGCATGAGCCCCAGACCAGACCTACTCACCCAGAAAGAGGCTGCCACTTACATGCGTGTCAGCCTGCGTTGGCTCGAGATTCACCGACGGGACGGCCCTGTGCCGACAAAGCTCGGCGGCAAGGTGTACTATCTGAAGGCCGACTTGGACGGCTACATCGAGGGGCAGAGACAATGGCGCGACCATGGACCGGTGGACTCCACAAACGTTGCACCTGTGGCCGCGCGGCCTGGCGTCAGTGCGGCCACGAATGGCGCACCCGCTTCTACGTCGCCGGCCGAGAGTCGAATATCAGACTCGGCACGTCAGATCGCCAACGAGCTCTCTCACAAGCTCGGCGAGAACGGGCCGACGCAGAAGACCGGATAGGATTGACCTCGGGTCCCGGCGTTCCGCTGCGGACCCTTATGGCCCTGGACGTTGACCGCGTGCTATCTCCGGCAGCCGGCATCAGGAACCCAGAGCAAAGGGTCGACACCCTCCGCGCAATCTGGACCCCACTCCTGCGTGCGTTTGGGTCGGAGTGCGCGGTTGAATCCATCGACTCCCGCGGCCTGGCCCGCTACGTCGAACAGCGGCAGGTGGCAGGCCAGACGGTCCGCCGCGAGGTTCAGGCCCTGCTTCGCGGGTTGAAGCTTGCTCGAGCACAAGGGTTGAGCAGCCACACGATCGACGACACCCCCCGGATTGCCAACGCGGAGAAGAGCTCGCTGAGCTCAGGCCGTCGGCTCGACTGGTCCACGGTGGACGCGTTCTGCCTCGAGATAGGCGAGGACCTGGCCGATCAAGTGGTGTTCGCCGTGTTGACTGGTCTCCGGCTCACCGAGCTGCAGCGGGTCCACCGCCACCACATCGTCCGCACCGCCCACGGTCCCGTGCTGGCACTCGAGTCGTCTACCACGAAGGGCAAGAAGGCCCGCGAGGTGCCACTCCTTCCCCGCGCCCTCGAGATAGCCGAGCGCCGCGCCGTCGGTGGCGGTCCATTGTTTGATCAGCAGTCCCACAAGAAAGCATTCCGCGGCGCCTCCGCTCGGCTCGGCTTGCCGTACGCCATCAAGCTGCGAGACCTGCGGAAGACGTTCGCGCATTCAGTCTGGGAGAAGTCCGGGGACGTCCGGCTCGTCCAGCTCCTGCTTGGCCACTCGTCAATTTCGACAACAGAGCGTTACCTGGACGGCGCCTCGAGCCCCAAACTGGCCGGAGCAGTGGCCGGGGCCCTCGGTGGCGTGGCTGGATTGCTCGGTAGCGGAACGGATAAAGGACAGAGGTCCGAAAAGTGGTGGGCGGACAGGGACTTGAACCCTGGGCCCTTGGCTTGTAAGACCCCAGCCGTCAATCATTTCGCGGCGTTACCTAGCACCGCGTCCCGTTCTCTTGCAAGTTCTTTCGCGGAGTTACAGCCGGGCACTCATGGCTTAGCGGAACGGGTTAAGGGAACGCGCAGGGGAGCGTATGAGGCCCCGCGGGTGCTTCTCGACGTCGATGTATTCAGTCTCGCCGCGATGTTGGTCACATGAAACTCGGCGATTCACTGGAGCCGGTCCAGGCACTGCTCGAGGTGCTCGGCGAGGACGGGATGGAGCAAGCCCTCGGTGCCTGGATTGCCCTCCGTCACCGCATCGACCGACCGGCCCTGTTGAGCCAGGTCCCGATCGGTCCTGCTCGAGCAGGCCATTATCTCGCATTCGTCCGCGAGCTCCCGTGCTCCCTGTGCAAGACCGACGCGCCCAGCGACCCGCACCACTTTGGAAAGCGAGGCCTCGGCCAGAAGACGGACGACTATCGCACCATTCCCTTGTGCCGCAACTGCCACAGCATGGCCCACCGGGGCGAGCTCAACCATGCCACCATACGCCGCAACATGGTGGATACCTTGGTGGCGTACCTGCGGAGCGTTGAGAACAGATGAGGAGTTTGGCAGCCACACGTTACGATCTGCGCGTACTCTCACTGGGCGCCGGTGTGCAGTCGTCGGCGCTCTATCTGATGGCGCTCGACGGCCTGATCACCCCACGCCCTGATTTTGCAGTGTTCGCTGACACGCAACAGGAGCCGCCATGGGTGTACGAAAACCTCTGGAGGCTATGCGAGGAGGGGAGCAACGCAATTCCGATACGGATCGCAACCGTAGGCGACCTGGGAGCCACCGTGGTGACCAAAACGCAGTCACGAGCCACCCACAGCGGCCGGTTCGCTTCCGTGCCGTTTTGGGTGAAAGGACAAGACGGCCGGGCCGCACCTGGCAGGCGGCAATGCACACGGGAATACAAGATCGATGCCGTGAAGCGTGAAACACGAAAAGCACTGGGGCTGCGTCACCGGCAAAGAGCTGCAGGAAAATACGTAGTGGAAGAATGGATCGGCATCTCGATGGACGAAGCATCTCGCGCAAAGCCATCACGGGATAAGTGGCGCGTTTCTCGGTGGCCTTTCCTCTACGATCTCCCTATGCGGCGTGATGCGATCTCAAGATGGCTACACGATCGCGGCTGGCCAGTGGTTAAAAAGAGTGCGTGCGTCTTTTGCCCGTGGCGGCAGCCGTGGGAGTACGCCAAGTGGCGCGACGATGAACCGGAGCTGTTCGCGGCTGCGTGCAGATGGGACGATAAGATCCGTGACGCATCGAACAGCGGCTTCACCAGCGAACAGTACCTGACGCGATTGTTGATACCCTTGCGAGATCTGCCACCGTGGCAGGAACTAAAACAAGACAACAGTGCTCAACTCAACTTGTTCGAGAATGAGTGCGAGGGCATGTGCGGGCTGTGAAAGTCTCGACGACACGCATCGAGGAAGACCTCGTTGCCTGGTCCGACGGTGACCTGGCATCGCCCAATCACGACCGACTCAGGACCACGTTGCGCGTCGCGGCCAAGGGCCTGCGCCGACAACGGGAAGCCCTCTCTCGTTGTCGTGATCTGCTCGAACAACTACGAGACGAGGTCTGCTTGCTTCAGTGCGATTTCGACAACCACTCACCCGCCTGCGCAGGTGTGCGAAGAGAGCTCCAGCAGTGACCAAAATCGAATGGACTGACGAGACGTGGAACCCGGTCACCGGCTGCACCAAGGTCTCGGCAGGCTGCAAGCACTGCTACGCGGAGGGCGTCGCAAAACGGTTCTGGGGCGATCGAGCGTTCACTGATGTCCGATGCCACCCGGACCGCCTCGGGCATCCGATCCGCTGGCGTAAGCCGCGGCGTGTGTTCGTCAACTCGATGAGTGACCTTTTCCACGAAGATGTCCCGGACGGGTTTATCACACTGGTATTTGCCGCGATGGCGCAGGCTCCGTGGCACACGTTCCAGGTGCTGACCAAGCGTCCGGAACGCGCGCTCGCCCTCCTGCCAGGGCTGCACCTGCCAATGACTCGACAATTTAGGAACTTTGTGGACTACGAGAAGCCCGTGGGCCCGTGGCCGCTCCCTCACGTGTGGCTTGGCGTCTCGGTCGAGGACCAAGACACGGCCGACGAGAGGATCCCCCTCCTGCTCCAGACACCGGCAGCCCAGCACATTGTATCCCTTGAGCCGATGCTCGGTGCCGTCGACTTGAGCGGGTACCTTCCCGGCATGACTTGGTTCAACCATGACGAGCCGATGGACAAGCCGCTGGACTGGGTCATAGTCGGAGGGGAGAGCGGCCCCAAAGCTCGCCCGATGCATCCGGAGTGGGCGAGAACGGTCAGAGACCAGTGCGTCGATGCAGACGTCCCGTTCTTCTTCAAACAGTGGGGAGAATGGGCGCCCAGCTATTTCGGCTGCGATCGGCCGGAGCCGGGCACGCAGCCTTATGAGTATCTCAAAGACCCGCCCGTGAAAGTCTGGCGGTTCGGCAAGAAGGGCGCTGGCCGCCAACTCGACGGCCGCGAGTGGGACGAGTACCCCGGTGCCCCGAATCCCTGAAGATAGGCCCGCCCGTGCCGTGCTCGAGCGCGGTGGCAGGCGTGTGGTTGTTGGCGAAGGTGGAGACATCACATGGCCCGACGTTGCAGCATTGACCCTCCAGCTCGATCGCCAGAGGATCCACTGGGAGACGGACATACCGACCGAGCTCCCGCTCGAGCACCTGCTCCGCGTGTTGGACGTACTCGCCGCGTTTCCTGGCGCACGGATCGAGGACTGGAATGATGCCCGACGCAACGAGACGCAGGCTCCCGAGGCGCACAGGTTCCACGGCCACACCCGTCGGGGGAAACGGAGCCGAGGCGCCGGCTGAGCTCACAGTCGCGAGGGTTATGATTCCATTGAATGAACACCCGGCCGGCTGCCAGTGTCAGCCGTGCCGCAACAGGAGGAATACATGAGTATGCTACCCCCAGATGAATTTGAGGAGTACCTCGCCAAGGCCGCGCACGAAGTCAATCGAGTCTTTTGTCTCGTGCAAGGCGATAACTCACAGGTCCCTTGGGACCAGGCTCCGGAATGGCAGCGCCAGTCCGTCGCCCATGGCGTCCGTGCCATCCTCGACGACCCCAGCCAACCACCGGAGGCCAGCCACGAGGGGTGGCTCAAAGAGAAGGTGGCCGACGGTTGGGTCTACGGCCAGGTCAAGGACGCCGCGGCGAAGAAACACCCTTGCATGGTGCCGTACGACAAGCTCCCCGTTGAACAGCAGGCCAAAGACCACCTCTTCGGGATCGTGGTCCGCGCCCTCGCAGGTCTCGACCTAGCCTAGATCTCCCATCCGTTATCGGTAACCCACTGTCGACTTTCGGCCGGGCTCCACTCTTCCCAGTTTGGGGGGAGCCGCCACTCGGCCGATCGTCGCAGTGCGTGGACACTCAGGAACTGCCCCGGGCACCGCTTGTTAGGGTCCGAGCTCGCGCCCTCGAGGTCCGTGTGTCCCACGATGAACAGGCCACCTGGGCGCAGTGGCAACCACTCAGAGCAGACCCTGGCCAGGCTCGAATACTGTGGGGGGGTCGGGTTCCTTTCGTCCGCGTTGCCTGCGACGGCCACCGCCAGGCTCCTCCAGTTGTACCCTTCCCGGTTATTCAGCGGACGGTTGTCACCCGCGTGAGCTCCACGGCAGGACAACGGGATGAGCTGCTCGACGGTGCCCGCCTCGTCTTGGCAGACGAGCGCGTGGTACGGGGTCCGCTGTCCCGTCCCCATGCCGCGATTGCGGAACGCGCGGACAACATGCTCCCCACGCAGCTCGTGGTCTGGCACCGGTCGAGGGTTTTCCTTGGTCTTCCTTGCTAGTGAGAGTCTATGCACCACGATGTAGACCAGGCTGCCCTGTTGCAGAAGGCTGCCACGCTCCCGATCGATTGCCTCCATGCTAAAACTCCCCACCGAGGAAGACACCCGCGAACCCTTCCATCTGCTCCGTTCGCCAGTCATATCCGGCTCGGGCGGTAGCTCCCCCGTACAGGTGGCTGGTCCATCGGTGCCGGTAGTCGAGGGAAGCCCAACCTCCGGCAGTGTCAGCCCACAGCCCGGTTTCAAGCCATCCGGAACCCGGATCGAGCGCCCGCGATTGGTCGAGACCTTCGCGGAGGCTGTTCAAGTAGGGTTTTCTTTGGACGCCTCAGCGGCCAGCAATGCCGTGGTGTTTGCTCGGATCGCTGTGTTTTCGGTTAACCCGCGCTTCGTGATGAGCGCAATGACAGCCGCGACAATAGTGTACCAGCCACCCTCAGGGATGACCCCATCGAGCACCAGCCTATCGAGTACAACGCCGAGCGCCGTGATAACTGTGATCCACAAGGACACACTCTGCCACCAAGGTTTCACAACGACGGGTTCCATGGTCAATCTCCCTTGTTTTTCCAACCGGTCCAAAACCGGATGGCGCCGTAAATCACCACGAGGCCGACGGCCACCACCGCCACCTCGAGCAAGAACACGATGAGGTTTTCATCCATGCGCGTCGTCCAGGCGTCTCTTGAGCTCGTCCATCGACCCGCGGAGCGTTGCAACGGTAGCCGTCAGCTCCGCAATCGTCCGGCCTTGGGTCTGGACAGTCATCATCAGCTTGCCGATCTCCTCGTGACTGGCCCTCACCTCGCGGATGAGCTCGAGGTTTCGATCGTCGATCCGCTCAATCTCGTGCCGCTGCGTCTCGACCAAAGGGCAGTTGCTCGCGTGCCTGCACGTGAACTCCTCGCCGACCATTACTCAATGCCCCGCTTCTCTTTGACGAGCTCCCAAATCCACTGCCGCTGTTGCTTGGAATCTTCGGTCAGCGTCTGAATGTCCTCTTTGACCGTGCCCACGATCGCTTGGTGCTGCGCGTCGCACTGGAGCGCGTGGTTTTCGAGAGCTCGCCTGGCCGATCGCTTGATCTCTTTGTGCTCCGTCTTTGCCGTCGCCTGCCCCTGCACACCGACAGCCCACACGACAGCTCGGTAGATGCCGCCGGCAATGCCACCCAAGCCGAGCGTAATAGCCACGATGATGCTCAGCCGTTTGAGATCGTCGACCCGCGCCGCAGTCGCTGGACCCATCACGCACGCCTAGACCCAGGCCCCGGGCACCACGTAAGAATGGAACCCGCCGTGGACGTGCGTGTTATTCGAGACCGCATAGGCTCGGAGCTTGATGTCTGTCTTCGCGGCAATGATGCGCGGAGGGTTGAAGTGTTGGATCTTCACGCCGGAATACGTGTGTATTGACCATTCCTCCTGGGCACGAAACACTCCGCCAAACTCACGCTTCACCAAGGCGATGTCCCCGACCGCTGCAGTCGCGAGCCGGGAGAGGCTCGCATAGCACGCCGTAACCACCAGCGTGTGGCCAACCGGAACTGAGTACATGGCCATCATGGTTTGTTGGTATTCGGCTGTCACGATTGCGTGGATCTTGGCTGGTGTTTGCGGCACGCCGGCCACAACTGAGTCGCTCGTGTCGTAGACGTACACATCACCGGCAAGGGCCGCCGCTCCAGCGTTGTACACACGGAACACCCGAATATAGGAGCCTGTGGTCTCGGCCTTGGTTTGACCGGTCAGCGTCACGGTCTCGGACTGTGGCGCCCAGTCAGCATCGAGCCCCTGGACCACCACGTCCTCAGTGTCGCCGTTGTCGTCCGAGCTCAAACCCAGAACCACCGCAGCCGACGGGTAGTCATAGACGCCGTTGGCGTTGGCGTTGCCGCCGCCGTCCCACAGGTCTTCGGTCTCGCCTGCGTCTATGTCGGAGTTTTCGCCGAACTTGTGGAGCCTAGACGGATCCCGCGTAGTCTCATAGTCGTCGCTTTCGTACAACCTAACGGGAGAGATAAGCGTATCGACGGCACGATCCACCATTACCCAAACACCGCCCACCATGCAGAGCTCACAGCGCCCGCAATGGCCGCGGCCAGGGCGGTGAGCTCGCGGCTACGTCTGCACCACCACTTGGAGCAAATAACCCGCGCGGTGCCGTGCCTGCATTTTCGCTTGGCTTTGCTCATATATCGTCAAACTCCGCGGCGTCGAAGACCCGCTCCGCGTCGTCCACCTCAGACCCTGCCCCCTCGTCGACCTCGCAGGGCAACACAGCCTCGACCCTGGCATACGGACACGGCAGAGCGCCGCCCATGCCTGGGCCGTACAACCGACCGTACCGGCAGAAGTCGCCGCGGCCATCAGCCCAGCCGTCAAGCTTCCAACATCTAGCATCGCCTTGCAGGATGTTCAGGCACTGCGCTGGCGTGAGGTTCGCCTTGCACGCGTCAATCACCTGCCCGAACGATTTCCACCAGTGAACGCCAGCGGTATCATTGGCCCACAGACGCCATCCCCCTGCGATGTAGATGGGCGCCCGGACCTCATACAGCCGATATCCCGCGACCAGCGGAGAGGCGTTGTAGGTGTATTCCACGGGGCACCGAGCGCAGCCCGTTGGTGTCAGGTCACACGTCCCGCCACCGCAGTCGCCAAGCACCCGGCCACCCTCGCCTTCCGGCCAGGCTTTGGGGATTGTTGTCCCGTCCGTGATAGCAATGAAAAACGTCTCATGGCTTTGCGGGTCTGCATGCTTCGCCGTCGATGCACACCACTGCTTGCAGGCCATGCCCTCTGCGATGCCAGCGTCCCGCAGTGCAATGCCGACCGATATCCCGCCGGCCACGATCAACACGGCCGCACCACTCAACACGCGTTGCAGGGTACTCATTGCGTGATCCTAACGTTCTTGATGGCCGCGCCACCGACCGACTGGCCGGCCGGGCTCGCGCCGTACACGACACCGACGGCCACCTGGTCGATAGCCGGGGGAGCGGTCCGGGCCGTGGTTGATGTATCCTGGACAACACCGCCTATCGACAGGTGATAGACGTCCGTGTCGAAGTTGCCATCCATCGACACCGAGCTGTAGACACCCTCCGCCAGCCCTGGCGTGGTGTCCGACAGGTCCCAGCCGCCGCTGATATACCCTTGGACAGGTGCGGGCGTTCCGGCCTGTTTGGCCATCAAGACACCAGCCGCAGCCCCATCGTCCCAGCCAAACAGGTATTGAACGATCGCATTCGTTGCCGGAACGTAGAACGGTGCGTAATCGAAGGACACAACCCAAGGCCCGGACAGTGCGCCCGTGCTGTCTGGGAATCGCAGCGTGTCAGCCCCCGCGGCCACCGCCGACGCTCCGGTCTCGATGTAGGTCGGCGGGCAATAGTCCTGGTCCAGGTACACCTGGACCACCGCGTGAGCCGTCCCGGTGTTTGCCGCCGCCGCCCAGTCTGCCGGGCTCAGCTTGTACGTGGCCGTCGTGCAGGTCCCGTCCGCAAGGGTGTGCGTCCACTCGTAGGCCGTCCAGGACGTGTCGATGGTCTTGGCCGCAAAGTCGATCGAACTGCCACCGCACACGCCCGACTCGTCCACCTGGAGGTCGAGCACCGTGCCGGACGGGTCATACGCATAGACGCACACCATGATTGTGTCGGACGTGTCGAGCGCCGTGACATCAATCGCCTGACTGAGCGCCTCGACGTTGCCCGCGTCGTCGTCAGTCATCCTACAGGTGACGCGGCTATCGCGGAACGGCGTGGCCGACTGCGCGCAGGCCTCGACACCGGCGCCCGGGATATCCGTCCACCCGGTCGAGAGGTCCCGGGAG
>Ga0316190_10001002_pt1 | contig 20249 bp, 13 predicted proteins | sample Eddworburrow2_MG_FD_204929 | JGI IMG/M metagenome (GOLD analysis project Ga0316190, IMG submission 204929) | Coastal sediment microbial communities from Maine, United States - Eddy worm burrow 2 | ecosystem: Environmental > Aquatic > Marine > Coastal > Sediment | place: USA: Maine | collected... | reverse complement strand
GCTACAAGCTGTATTTATACTAATATCCCGCCTATTTTGTATATACATTGTTGTGGGTAGTGGGCTTTTATTTATTTCAATTATAATACTCAATTAATCATTCTTTCTATAAAGTGAATACTTTATTGTTTCTAAATCAATTTTCTGAAATTGTGATGAATCGATTGGAAAATCAATACCCGTTACAAGTAATGAGTAATTATATGGATTAATTGTATCTAGACTTACTGAATTTATTCTCATAAAGTAACCATATAGACTATATTCATTATTTTTTGTTTTACACCCTATAACGGAATAATCTTCTAAAAATCCATCAAACTGCTCCATGTCATTTAGTAATAATTCGTCACGTTTATTTGTCTTGTTTATACTAAAGAGTGAATAAATAATAGAAAAAGTAAATATTGAAGTAGTTATTATTTTGAATGAGAATGAATCTCTTAATTTATTTATTATATCACTTTGTACTATAATTAGACTTAAAGCAATAGAAAAGAATGGGATAGTTGTAATCAAATAGTAGGCAGCTTGCTTCATACTTATCATCATAGGTAAAACTCCAGATAGTCCCAAAACAACAAATAGTAATATCTCTTTTTTAAACCTGAATAAGTGATTTCTACCATACTTAAAATAAGAAATTAGATTTATGATGATCACTAGTAATAGTGGTACAATACTGGTCTCTATCAAGCTCTTAACAATGTGAAATCTACTTGATTGCATATTCTCTGTTCGCTCACCCCTTAAAGCTGACATGACTTGAGTTTCAATATAATTGTTTATGTTTTCAGCAGCATTTTCATTTAAGAAATATATTAATAAGATTAAACTAAAACCTCCAAATAAAATGATATTATACAATACCATCTTTTTTGTGGGAATGTTTTTAAAAATTGCATAATAGACAATTATCGTAATCAATGGATATAGCCCCGTAAAACCCTTTGATAGAAAGGATAGTATTAGACATAATCCAGAAATAAAAATGAAGAAATAGGAATAGGTATTTTTAACATGTATTGCTTTTAAAATGAATAATACAGCAATTAGAATAAATACCCCCTGACTACATTCCAATAAATTATTCGGATAGAATAAATAGGTATTATCATTTAGAATCCATAAAATACATGGTATAAATCCTAATTTACTTAAGTCAGGGTTATATTTGAATAATTCCTTCCAAAGAAAATGAATAAGTACTATGGTTAGGAAAATAATGAATAATGCATATATTTTTTCGACATACCAGGAATCTCCTAACAATCGAAAGAAGAATGATTGAATTCCAAAAATAAGTGGAGGGTGTTCATTAAATATTGGATACATTGTTTTCGAAAAGCATGGCGACCAAAAAGTCCCTAATCCATCAGATAGATTTTTTGAAATTGTTGCATACCATAATCCATCAACAAACATTCCTTTTTTCAGTAGATTCGGTATAAATAGAAGTATGATTAATGAGATTAAGAATAAGTTGAAAGTTCTATAATTTCTCATGTGTGAAATATTATACTATTCTGATTATGGTTATTATTAAGTTGCAACATTTCATGTCTCAATATTAATATAACTGTTCCCATTACCCACAACGGTTAGTGTATGCGCTGTACAACTGGCGCGATCTTTTGCCCTTCTTGGATCAACCCCACAGCAGAGGAGATGGTCTGCAAAGGACGTGACAGGCAGTATGGCGTATGACATTATGTTAGCTGTCGTAATATAGCCACTACTGAATCATAACATATCATTCTTCTCCAACCACTGCCTGACCCTTTCATGCTCTGCCTGGAATTTGGCTTCTACATCGCTTAGGATTTGCTGAAATTCGGGTTCGTCCCTAATGCTGTCGAACAAAAAATCGTTGTTGATTAGGGTGACCATCCAGAGGGGCATCGTCTTCCGCTTATTAAAGAGCCTTAAATTCTCAAATGCCTTTTCCGTATCTCCCCTGAATGCGTACACACATGCAAGATTATAATTAGCCCACCCTTCTCGGGCATCTTTACGATCCAAATCAAGTTCTGTATATGTTAGCTCTAACATTTTATCAAAGTAATACTCAGCTTCCTTCTTGTCTCCAATTTGATAGTATGTGTATGCCATCCGGTGTATACCACGATAAAATTGATCGTCCAGCTCAGTCTTCTTTTTTAGCCAATCCTCATAACACCGTTTCGACTCCTCGAATTGATTCAGATGAGCGTAATTCGAAGCAAGATTAGCAAGATTATTAACATCGCTCGAGTCTCTTTTCAGTATGTATTCCCTAAGTCTAACGGATTCGGTATAATCACCGTTAACACCAGCTATATTCGCCAAAGATCGGATATTAGCAAGGGAATCTCCATCCAAGCTCAAAGCTTCACCCCTATAATACTCGCCCTTTTCCAAAAAGCCGCTGTTAGTTAATATGTTGCCTAAATAGCGTAATAATGTGGGGAATTCAGGTCCTCGATTATGAATGGCAGCCTTGTGATAGCTATCAATGCATTTTACGAAATCATTATTGTTGTAGAGTCGACCCATGAATAGGTATGCCAGCCAATCATTTGGATTATACTGGATTGCTTTTTCGAATTCCTTCGCAGCTTGCTCATATTGACCCCACTCATCATAATACCGTCCCCTAATCACATATGCTTCAGACAACTTGTTATTGTAATGCAATGATTTATTGGCGAGTACCAAAACAGAATCCAGAAATGATTCAGACATTAACTCCAAGTAGTAATTTTTAATCCAATATATGTTTGCTAATCCTGCGTATACCTCTGCATAGTTGGAATCATAAGTCAAAGCGTCAAAATAGAGGTCCTCAGCCCTATTAAGTGATCCATTATCACCATCAAACCAGTAGTTCCAATACTCCTCTCTTCCTTGTTGATAAAGATTGAGAGCCATCAAATTAGTGGTAGGAATCATTTCGATAATCTGTTTCTCTTCAGGGGTGATTATTGCTTCAATTTCGTTTGCAACTAATTGTGCGATCTCTTTTTGAATGTCAATCAGATCCTCCACATTCTCAATCACCCGGTCATATTGTTTTGACCAAATATGACGATCTTCGTTCCCGATAATTAACTGAACGGTTAGCAACAATCTTTTTTCGATTTTCTGTCCACTGCCCTCTAACACGTATGCCACATCCATTTCTTCTGCCACAATGGAAATGGGTTTGGGATTATCCCTGTATTGCATCATCGAAGTCCGACCAGGTACCCGGAGATCCGCTATTTTACATAGATTATCCAAAATGGATTCCATTACTCCATCAATAAAATATGTGTTCTCCTCATCTGTACTCAGGTTAGTGAACGGAAGGACAGCTATAGATTTATCGAGTATCTTTTTCTTCCCCGTACGTGGAATGACATTCAGGACAATCAACCCCAATATCACCACAAAGCTGACATAGCTGGCAATCTTCCAACTGTTTGATGATTTCGGAATATCTACTTCCTTGACATCATCAACGGACTCAGTCTTTACAATACCTCCTTCCGGGTGTACGTCGTAGATCCAGGAGAGAATAACGGCGATGATGAAACCGATGGAAAGCAGGACAATGACAACGGGTAACAACCAGGAGGGCAGCTTAAGTGGTTCAGCAATGATATCTACCAGCTCAAGGATAACAAAGGCAGCACCTGAGTATATTGTAATCACACGGACTACATTCCTTCGTTTAAGTTCCTGCCAGAATCGGGATAGTTTGTTGGGGTTAGCCATTAATGGGTATATTCTAAGCTACAAGTTAGTTTAGAAGTCAATACGAGTCAAACTGAAGATATTTAATTATGACAGCTAACATAGGGGTAAACACAAATTGTGGTGTTTATGGGATACAATTTAAGAAGATAAATTCAGGTGGGGTTTATTCTGGGTAAGATACTCCAGTGAATTACTGATTTTGCATAGCTTGCTCAAGCAGACGTACGTATTAATCTATTTCTAAACAAGATAGATCTTTGTAACTGCTATCTGTTTCGAAGTCCTTGATCAGTTCAAAATTGTCAGATAATACTTTTGCAATGTTTTCTGTAGAATAGTTCCCAATGCGCAGCCAAATGATTTTGGGAGGACTTCCTCTGAAAACACTCAGATCATAGAAATCAGAATCGAAGGTAACTATAGTATAGGCGTTTGATTTTGCATACTCCCATATCTCAAATTCAGTGGAGTTCTCCAGTCCTAATTCTCTAACCTGTTTGACAATTTGGAAACGATCGGAAATAATCTTGGCTACTCGAAATGATATGTTTTGATCAAGGAGAAGTCTCATCAGGCGATTCTGATTTTTCGCTCCTTATCTGCGGCATAAGAAAGACAGGCAGATATATCCTCATTGGATAATTCTGGAAAATCTTTCAGGATTTGAGCGTTACTCATGCCAGATGCCAACCAACCTAGCACATCGAAGACTGAGATTCTGGTATCTCTAACGCATGGTCTCCCAAATCGCTTCTCTGGATTTATGGTTATTATTTCTCTGTAATTCGTCATTTCACAAAATTACCGAAATATTCTCTTATAATAAATATTACAATATGACAGCAATAACGGTTAGAGTAAATTAGCGTTTGCCAAATGGCACACCTTTTTGCCAAATTACTTATTTCTTGGTATCGATTGGAATTGGGGTGCGAAAAGTGTGACATGGCAAATGGAATTTACTTTATGTTATGGGCTGGCATGTTTCCCTATCGTTTTATTAATGAATAATTTATAGTAACTTGTATGAAACAGTAATGAAATCACTTTCGAAACAGGAGATTCTTGCTTGGATTGACCGGCACCTTGCAGATTCAAGGCTTGAGCCTGAGGCACTCCTCCGTAAGCGTTGGGCCTGGATCTGGATGGTTGTAACGTGCACAGGTGTTATCTTTTCAACTATATTGTTTCTTGTTTTGGATGTGTTACAGGCCTGGTGGGCGGGTCCTGCTTTCTTACTGGGCTATGCGGTTGCTTTCCCTCTGTTCCGAAGGTTCAGGCGCTTTGACCTGGCAATGAACATTTTATTCTCCTATTTCATCATCGTGATATTTTTTGCGATGTTGAAGCTTGGAGGGCTCAAAACCTCCCTGGGCTTTGTATTTATCGGTATAAACTGTGCCATGGGTTCAGTGCTGGCAGGAAGAATCCGCTGGACAGTTGGGATCTTCCTTTTGTATGGCACGACTATCGTTCTTACCGGTATTCTCCAGCCTTACCTTGAAACACCATCTTTTACCTCACCCAGGATTAGCACCATTATATTCGTCTCACTTAATCTATGGATAAACGCATGCATGCTCTTCCTGGTGGTTCTTTTTATGAAAGACAAAAATCGGTATGAAAAAATAGAAGCGGAAAATCTCAGGAAAATTGACGAGGCAAAAACCCGGCTATATACCAATGTATCGCACGAATTCCGAACCCCTTTAACAGTCATTTCGGGAATTGCCGAACAGATGGAGCAACAAGAAGGAAAATGGATGAAAGAAGGACCTGGGAAAATAAGAATGCAAAGTCAGATCCTTTTGAGACTGATAAATCAAATGCTGGATATCAGTAAGATTGAGGCCGGGGGCATGTACCTGGATCTAATTAAGGGAGATATATACAAGTATATTCAATACCTTACCAGTTCCTTCCAGAGCCTTGCTGAAAACCATAACATTGCATTAAAGTGTAAAACAGGCAGTGGTCCTCTGAATATGGACTACGATCCTGAAAAGCTGATGCACATTATAAGCAACCTGTTATCGAATGCCATTAAATTCACTCCCCCGGGTGGTCACATAGATATTGAAGTATTTAATAGAAAGCAAGAAGATATGGAAACAGTGAACGTTCATGTCAGGGATACCGGGAAAGGGATACCACAGGAAGCGGTCAAACATATCTTCGAGCGCTTCTACCAGGTTCCGGACAATGAGTATGAAACTCCTGGTACAGGCCTGGGTCTTGCACTTACAAAGGAACTGGTAAAAATGATGAAGGGAGAAATACTGGTTAAAAGCAAAGTGAATGAGGGATCGGAGTTTATAGTCAGTCTTCCGGTCACACGAAGAGCACGGGGAGATAAAGATGACGGTATCTCACTAGTGAATCCCTATGCTGTTCAGCAAGTACTCCCGGTCACGGATCCGGTCAGAGAACATGAGATTAAAGCTGATGTATCCTCGGGTAAACCTATTCTCCTGATTGTAGAGGATAATAATGACGTGGTGGAATATTTGGTATCGATCCTTGAAAAGCATTTCCTTATCGAAGTAGCTTCGAACGGGGAACAAGGTTTTAAAAAGGCACTGCGAGTTATACCCGATATAATCCTTACCGATATTATGATGCCCAGAATGGATGGATATGAATTAGTTGATCAACTGAAAAATGATGTAAATACGGATCATATTCCTGTGATAGTCCTAACGGCCAGGGGTGATTTTCAATCTAAACTAAAGGGTCTTGAAACAGGTGCCGACCACTTCCTTGTAAAACCTTTCAACGAGCAGGAACTATTGCTCAAATTGAATAACCTGCTCAAAGCACGGCACAAAATGCAGAAAAAACTGGGGATTGTGCCATTGGATACACAGCAGGTTAACAATCCTTACAGGCAGGAACTCTTATTTATGGAGAGAATAAATAAGCTTCTTGATGGAAAACTACATGTTGAAAGTTTCGGAATAAATGATATTTGCTACTCCATCGGAATGAGCCGTCCTCAGTTTTATCGTAAGTTCACTGCACTGACAAACATATCCATTGGCCGGTATATCAGGTCATACCGCTTGTATAAGGCAAAAGACATGTTAGAGACCAGGGCTTCAAATGTGACCGAAGCCGCTCTGGCCTCGGGCTTCAAGAATTTATCGCATTTCAGTACTGTTTTCAGGGAAGAGTTTGGTTATTCACCAAGTGAGATTAAAAAGCCCGCCCATTAACCTGCATTTGAGACACCTTCCAAAACATTTGAGATTCTCAGCAAAGCGAGGCATTTGATCTCAAACTACCTTTGTTTTGATACTTGTCTGGTTGCAGGCAGATTTTTTGACAAAAAAACCACGAGATCATGAAAAAGTACATTTTATTCCTTCTGGGAATTATGCTGTTTTCTCCCTCCTGCCAGGATGAGATCCTGGATACCCGGGACACCATTGTTGATGAGAGCGTTCTGGTACTTGAACCGTTTATCAATGCCTTTAACCAATATCAGATCGATGATTTTGATCTGCAATCTGTCTTAAAGACTGCAAAATCTGAAAAAGGAACTTTAACAAAAAGCATTGAATTCAAAAGATCAAATGGTACGTTCGATATACTACCAAATACGGGTTTCTGTGATGATATTCCGGCTCCATTACAGATGGTTGTTGAGGGCAGCGGAATTGCCACTCATCTTGGCTTGTTCAAAGTGTTGAATCTGGCCTGCATGGACATGTATGGCAATTTTATGAGTCCGGTTTATGGATTTATAACCGCTGCATGTGGGAGTGAGATTCATACACAGATGGGAATTCCTTACCCAGATTTGGATAACCCACCCAACCTTTTTTATCCTTACACGATCATTGGAGGCAAAGAAAAATACAAGGATGCCAGCGGGTATTTCCTCATGTATGGTTATACTGATCCTGCAACCGGCCTGTGGAGTTTTACCGGCGAAGGAGAGATCACCTATTAATTAACTTTTATAAGCCACAGGGATTTATTTGCATCAAACAGCATCGAATCCAATCCGCTTTATATGTCCTTTTATTGGAGGATTCTTTAAACTTTAATCACTGACTTTTTAAAACAATTGTTATGCACTCCAAGATTCGTCTCTTGTCACTCCCCTTTTTAATAATGCTGACCCTGCTCCTCACGGGTTGCCCTTGTCCTGACCACACAAATCCGGATTGCGACAATTACAATCCCTGTTATCCTGAGGAATGCATCGAAGAGGATACAGCAGGTCGGGTAATCTATGAAAAAGTGACAAGTACAATCCTGGAAACAAATCTGGTGAATGAAGAAACCGAAAGAAACATATCTGTCTACCTGCCAGCAGGATATGAAACCGAATCCAACAGATCCTACCCGGTGCTTTATCTGCTACATGGCTATACTGGTGATCATACCACATGGTATGATGGCACTGCTAGTGAGCTTTATGGGCCAAAAGAGAACAGGGGTATAAATATCAAAAAAATGCTCGACAATCTTATTAAAAATGGCAGCATTGAGCCCCTTATCGTTGTTTGCGCTGATAATAATAACCATTTTGAAGGGAGCTGGTATACGAATTCAATTGTAACCGGTAACTGGGAGGACTTTATGGTGCAGGAATTGGTCTCGCACATTGATTCCAGATACCGGACGCTGGCTGTTGCCGAAAGCAGGGGTATTGCAGGTCATTCTATGGGAGCCGAAGGCTCCATGAGGCTGGCCATGAAACACCCTGATGTCTTTGGTTCAGTATATGCAATGAGCGGAGCTCTTGAGTACGCCAGAACCTATCTCGAACTCAACCGGGATAATATCATTGAAGCCCGTCTGGCACCGGCCTGGAGTGTGTTCCTTAATCCCTTTGTCAAGAGCAAATTATCACGGGCAGTTGCATACGCCCCCAATCCGGCATTGAGTCCTATTATGGGAGAACTTCCACTGGATGAGCACGGTGTGCTAATTGACAGCACATGGCAAAAATGGCTGGAGCATGATCCCTATTCCATGCTGGGTGAATTTTCAGATAACCTGAAGTCTTTAACGGGAATAAGGATCGATTGCGGGACCAATGATGATGCTCACATTGCTTGCGACAACTTTTCTGAAGCTTTAAGCTCGCTCGAAATTGATCATTTTTTTGAATCATATTCCGGAGATCATCTGGAAATGATCCCGGAACGGATTGAAGCAAAAGTATTCCCATTCTTCTCAGAGAACCTGTCGCATTCTAAATAGCAAATCGCTATTCACGGTGCAAGAATTGCTGAACCGGTTGCAATATGCCACTAAGCTTAAGATGGGGTTCCAGGAATGCGAATAATTGAAAGATCCCTTAAATGAAGTAGAATTGACTTCCCGATCATGAAGCTGAGCATAAAGCATAAAGATCAGGTTTGCTTCATTAACACTTTTAACAATTACTTAGAATGAACTAGTAGCTCTCAAATGCTTGCCCATTACGTTGAGTATAAAGAGCGTTTTAATGCCCTTTATACAGTGTTGTATGCCGTTATTCTATTTCTGATATTTCACCTGGTCTCCAGGTTTTGTCAATCCATGGTTCAAGCGGTCCGTACAACCTGAGCGCAACGAACCAGCTCTTACCCGGTATGGTTTGAAGCCAGTTCTTCTCAAATCCGTCTGGTGCCCTGGGGCCAAAATAGATGTCAAATGAACCATCCTCATTCATTTTGATGCCCTCTGTCTGGCTGCCGACGGTGGGGTAGGGTTGTTCTGTTTGCAGCATAGAGCGTGTTTGTGAGTCGTAAATGGTAACTGCCCAGAAATCCCTGGCGGGTGGCTGAGGGGGTAAGTGCAGTTTATATGTTTTACTTCCATCAAAAGGCAGCTTCTTATCATCGACAAAGGCAATACCATAATCTGAACCCCTTCCCGGAATTGCTACAGCCATGGCGGGAGTAACACCCGTATATGGATAATGAAACATTACGCGTGCATCCGAGTTCATGGTTTGGCCGTCTTCACCATTGAAAAAGACGTTCTTGTCGACCCATCCCATTATCCAGGCGCTTTCCGTGTCGGGATAGATTTGAACACCCTTCATGTTGGCGATACTTCCGCTGGTTCTTGGGTACCAGACAATGGATCGTGCTGTTGCGTTTCCGATGGCCACCGCATCGGTGAGGATACGTTTCATACGTTCGTCAGAATCAAATTCTTTCCCCTTTTCAATGCCGATGCTTGCCAGTAAACCACGGGTTTCTGCATCAATCATCTCCAGCGGCTCTTCCTGTATCACCTCATTCACATGATTATAGAAGTTGATGTCATTGTCGTGAATCGTATTAAAGGACTTTCCGCTGCCGTTAATAAATTCCATAGGCTTTGGATTGTCCTTTTCACTCAGGGGATAGACTTTTAGGTTTTCCTTGATGTTCTTTACGGCATTTTCCAGTCCTTTGTCAATGGACCCGCGCATGAAGGCCCAAACCCGAAAGGTTTTGGATTGGACAACGAAATAGCCCTGAGGGACCTCTCCCTCATAACCCGGGGGTAGAATGAGGAATTTGCCGCCCTGTCCTTTGTCCGGTCCAAAGGGGCCAATATCACCGATGTACCTGAACCAGGCATCATTAAACGCACCCAGCATGCCGGCAGGGACTTCCATGATCATAGGCCCGCGGTCCTTCATATTGATATAGGGTGTTGCATACAAGGTGGAGGTATTGGCCGTTAAATAGAGCGGTTTGGAATCCATCAAATTTTCCGTCAGCATCACCTGATGATAATCTGTTACACCGATTTCTGAAGGACCCAGCATCAATTGTCTCACTGAGGCAGCAGGCATAGCCTTCAAAAAGACATCCACACCTCGCATCCTATCCAGATTTTCATAGACCAATTCGACAGTCTCCGGCAAAGGAGCGCCATCGTTAAAATGCAATGTTCCTATCGAAGTGGACACCTCGTTTGGCGTTGTAATTCCTGCAGGAATTTCAGTGGTCTGAGCATAGGCGGCTGGCAGTTCTTTTTGGCTTTTACCAGTATTATTTTTTTCCTGACAGCTGGTGAATAATGCTAAAAGAATTAAACCTGGAATTCCGAATTTCAACTTTTTCATTTTTTTTCATCTTAATGTTATACACTGGATATCATAAATGACGCGTTTTGATGCTCTACACACAGTGCGTACAGCCGGTTTATTTTTCAATCTGACTGGCAAGGGGTGGCTTCCAGGTTTTCATCTTCTCCATATCAGGCACATAAATTCTCAGGATCAGGTCGATTTCCTCGTCTTGACGGTTAAGTGGCAGCCAGTTTTCTTCAGGAACACCATCAGGCTTCTCTGCAGCAATATAAATTTCTATACCGCCATCTTCATTCAGTGTAAAGCCGGCATTCTCACCCACACTGTATTTTTTTCGATCGTTTGGAATAAAAAAGCCATTGGCCTTATCGTAGAGGGTTACCGACCAGAAAGCCTGGTCAGGAGGCAATTGGTCCTTGGTCATTTTAACCACATAATCATTCATAGCGTTCAGAGGTTCGCCATCGGCTGCTGTAATACTCGGATACATAGCTTCTTCCATGGGCAGTCCGATAGGTCCGATTATCGATACCGTGATAACGGTTTCCAGGTCTGTTACTCCTTTGGGCTTAAACATTTTGGGCGCGATAGAGGTAAACAGGTTTGGGTCGGTCAGTTTCCCAAGATATTCAGCCTGAATTTTTTGTGCCATCTCCCGGAATTTTTTTCCGTCAATCTTTATTTCTTCAGTACTGTATTCACCACCGGGTAGGATTCCGAGAGGCTTATAGGCTGCCAATACCGCCTGGTCTTCAGGATCACTGGCATCAAATGAAATATGATTGAAGACAAACTGTATCACTTCCAGCAGGTTATTCTCAAAAACATCCAAATCGGTCATCCCAACCTTCGGAAAGGAGATTTCCTCTGCCATTTTTGGTTGTTCTCCCTTGAGTTCTGACAAGGTCTCCAGTTTTATGGTTCCAATGGTTTCAACGATGCTTTTGAATCGTTCCGGATCGTTAGCGTGTGGCATTATCCGTAGCACTGCTGAAACAAAATCACCCGATGTTTTGTAAATCATATCCACTCCGGGTACATCTTCTCCATCGTATCCTTCTGTTCTGTCGGAGTAAAACAAGATTTTTTCCGGCTTTTGAAAATCTCCCTTACGTGTTGCTTTTGGTACATCCACATAATGATCATAGGCTGTAACCATCAATGAAACGTATTTTGAATCAAAGGCAGGTAAGTACATAATTACGGGGTCGGTCCGCAAATCCAGTAATGCACTGGCGTAAAAACTGTCGTTATTGGGACGGGCAATTTCCCTCATGTTATGATCTTTCAGTTTTGTGTCGGAATCCACAGTGTTCCAGCCACCTGCCTTCATGGCAAATTTGTTATTAACGTTGTACATGGCCACATACTGATAAGAGCGTTTTACCATGTTCTCCACCTGGTCATCGGTGAGAACAACAAACCCATTTTCATCGGTTTCCAGGGCGCTTTTCTTTTTATTGAGTTGATTGCATCCAACAAGGAAAAGGATCATCAATAAAAAAATGATGGGATAATTGAGATTTTTCATTTTACGTTTTTTTAAATATGAAATCTTGATTTTGAATTAATTGTATTTTCGTTTGTAAAAACTTATTTCTAGTATCCTTTGCGATCATAAGCACCGAACATTGTTGTATCCAGACCCATTCTGTTAAAGATACCTTTCAGTGCAATGTTTCCTATTTGAGGACCATCATCCATCATGGTCACCCACATGATGTGATCCACATTGCCCGGGCTGCGCTGTACAACTGGCGCGATCTTTTGCCATTCTGGGATATACTCCACTTCAGGGGAGCTGATCCGCAAAGAGCGTGACAGGCAGTATGGCGTATACAGAATGTTAGCTGTCGTTATTAATATGATATTAATTCACACAAAATCATACTCTCTCAATCTCCCATAAATCCTTTCGTTTACGACTTTAAAAAGGTAATCCAAGAGAATATTTATCTGTTTGCAATTTCCCGTACTTATATGAATTGAAATCAATATTTTATCCCAATCTTTTGTTGAAGTGCGATGAACTGTTGATCACTTTCAACAATAGCTGTTGGGAATATTCTTATGTAAAGAGGATCTAGTAATTGATCCTCAAAGGATTGTTCTAGAGTTTGAATAGCCTTATTTATATCTCCAAGTCCAAAATGAATCCAAGCATAAGCCCTTGGAGCGATATAATAACCTTTAGTTTGTAAGCGATCCAATTCTTCAGCTCGTCCTTCTGCTTTATTCACTTGACCTAGTTTTCCATATAAATATCCCTGAAGTCCAATCTCATCGCTTATATTGTCATCTCCCATCAATTCAATTTGTTTCTCCAACATCACTAGCGCCTCTTCATACATTCCTAGATCAGCGTAAAACACTGCAGAAAACCAATATGTATAATGAAGTTCTGGTAGTGAATCACGCATGGCTTCCATTGATTCTAAGGCTTCTGTTCTAAATCCTGCTTGATATTGTGTTACTATTCTGCCTATTGCTGCCCTTGTTGAAAATGGATCCAGTTCTGTTGCAATATTTATGTGGAATAATGCATCATCAAATCTCCCTAACATTGCTAGATATAGCGAATAATATAAATGAGTATCATAATTCCTTGGATCAATTTCCAGAGCGAGTTTATATTGGTTTTCTGCCCCCTCAAAGTCATAGTCAAATGTTTGCTTCACAATGGCAAGTATACTATGTGCACTGGCTAATCGGTTATCGATAGATAGTGCTTTCTCAGAATAATTTTTAGCATGCAAAAAAGCATCCTTTGGAGAATGGATGGCATAATTCACTAAATGATAGTATACTTCCGCTAATCCGGCATAGGCAAGTGCAAAAGTAGAATCCAATCTAACCGCTATTTCGAAGTACTCGATAGCTCTCCAGAAATCCTCATCCCTTGACTCCCGGCTTATTATATTTTTTCCCAATAAGTAATACTCATAAGCATCTAAATTTTGGGTAGGTATTTTCTCCATTTGCTTCTTTTCTTCGGGGGTGATGGTAGCTTGAAGTTCATTAGCGATTAGTTGGGCTATTTCGCTCTGAATTTCAATATGATCATCTACATCATTAATTTCCCTGTCATAAGGATTTGACCAGACAAGGTTCTCATTAGCATCCATCAGCTGAACAATCAGACGGATCTTATTATTATAAATTTGTCCGCTGGCGGAAAGCAAATAGCCCACACGTAGCTCCTTTGCAATCTCACCTATTGGCTTTGGATTGTTCCGGTACTGCTCTGTTGAAGCACGGGCTAGTACCTTGAGGTCCTTTATTTGATATAGCATATCATGTACAGAAGCCATGTATCCATTGATGATAGATACACTCTCAACGCTGGGACTGTCGTTAATAGGTGGCATAACAGCAATGGATTTGTCCAGGATCACATTCTTACCTGTTCTTGGAATGATATTCAGGACTATTAATCCCACAATCACAACAAAACTGATGTAGCTGGCCATCTTCCAATTGTTTGATGATTTTGGGATTTCATCAGCTTTTACTCTTTCAGTAGGCTGAGTTTTGACTATTCTCCCTTCCCGATTGAAATCATAGATCCATGAGAGAATCACAGCAAAAATGAATCCAATAGAAAGCAATATTATGACGAAGAGTAACAGCCAAGAAGGCAGCTTCAATGGCTCCGCTATGATATCTACAAGCTCTAATATCACAAACGCTGCACCAGCATAGACCGTGACTACCCGAACTACATTCCTTCTTTTAAGCTCCAGCCAAATTTGGGATAATTTTTTGGGCATTGCAATAAGGTTGCTTACTGCAATTTACGTCGATAGGGGATATGAGTCAAACTAAAGAAATCTTTTATGACAGCTAACGGTTAGTGTATGCGCTGTTTATTGGCGCAGGTTTTGCGTTACTATGAGTCTGTTGAAATAAAGATTAAATATTATGCAAAAGCTGTGACAATCACAAATGGTGCATACACAATGTTATGCCTAAGTTCCTTTTTAAATTTATCTATCTTTTTGACTTTCTGATAATATTGTGTAAACCAAAATTCTATTTCGCAATTGGCAGTTCCATAAAAGTTAAACCCCAATGGATGCCGTTTCGCTACCACTTTTGTCTGGATGCTCGATTAAATGCTATTATTCTTACATTTATTCTCAATTAATCTTCCCCCATCAATTATGCTGAATCAGTTTTTCCTGCTCTATTTTAGAAGTCTTCGTAAAGAGGCAACCCGGATTCTCAATATTATCAGCATTGCCATAACCCTTGCTTTTGCGCTGCTTATCCTGTTTTTCGTTGAGGATGAGCTCTCCTACGACAAGTGGAATGAAAACAGGAGCAAAATCTATCGCGTTGCCACTTTTGAGAAATGGCCGGCAAAGGTATTTAATAATGCCACTTCCACCGTATGTACCGGACCCACGCTGATAAGTGAATTCCCCGAGATTAAGAACTTTGTCCGTTTCATAAAAATCAGAAACCCGAAAGTGTTGATTGAAGACAGGGAGTTTAACGAAAACAAATTCTTCTTTGCAGATTCAACCTTGTTTCAAATATTCCCCTATGAACTCATTGCCGGATCAAGGGATGCTGCACTCTCAGTACCAAATTCCATCGTTCTGACAGAAGCTTTGGCTGAAAAGTACTACAATGAACAAAATGCCCTGGGAAAGACTATTCGGATGAATGAAGCGGACTTTATAATTACAGGGATCATCCGTGGCAACAACAATTCCCATCTCCAGTTTAATGCTTTACTTTCCATGCTGCACCTGGCACGGAAGGAAGATCAGCAGGCCCGGTTTGGCAGCGACAGGGTTGCTCATTGTGGAGGGAAAGATGTATACACCTACATACTGACTCATGAGAACACAGATATGGAGCGTGTGTCTTCGAAGTTGCCGGATTTTTATAACAAGTATATGAATTTGGAAGAGGGATATGATTACAAACTTGTATTTGAACCATTGGCAGATACGCATTTCAGTGATAAGAAGTTAGAAAATGACCTGCCCACCATGAATATCAAATACATTTACATCTTTGAGATATTGCTGGTGATCATATTGATATTCAGCATTATAAATTATATCAACCTGGTGGTGGGAAAATCCATAAAGACGGGGAAGTTTATCGGGTTGAACAAAATGTACGGCATTAGTAAAGGGGAGATTTTCAGGTATTTTATCACTGACTCACTCCTTAATGCGCTTATCGCCACCTTCTTAAGCCTGCTTCTGCTCTTGCTTATTATCCCACACTACAATGAGTACTTTCATAAAAACCTTTCTTTGAATGTGCTTACCAACAGGCATGTATTAAAAAATATCCTTTCCCTGTGGGTGCTTATCGGAATCGTGCCGGGATGCATACTGGCCCTAATCTTTATACCCATAAAGCCACTCTTCATCCTTAAGAATCAGCTGGTAAAAAGAAACAGGTCCATTCGAAAAGTATTTGTTTTCCTTGAAGTGTCTCTCTTAACCCTTGTGGTGCTAGGAATTTTCATCGTTAATGTTCAGCTGCACAATTTGAAAAACAGGCACCTGGGTTTTGATAAAGAGAACATTGTCCTTATTCATATCAAAAATCCCGATCTGATAAAAAAGGCCAGCCTTTTTAAAAACGCCATACAAAAATATCCGGATGTGCTTGAAGTTGCAGCTTCAGATATCTCTGTTGGAGATGATTACTGGGTAGCCACCCTTTTTGCAGACGGGGATGGTCAGATGACCCCCAATGATCTGAGAAGTGTGAGGGCCGATGAAAGCTTTTGTGATCTGTACCAGCTGGAATTTCTTTCCGGGCGTTCCTTTGACCGGGATAAAAGAACAGATTTCAGTAACTGTGTAATCAATGAAGCAGCGCTGTTAAAATTAGGCTTTGGGCGGGATGTACTCGACAGGCGGATCCGCATAGGTGAAAGGAATGACGGGATAATCATCGGGGTGGTGAAGAACTTCTATTTTACTTCAAAGCACAATCCCATTGAACCGCTGTTCATATATCTGGCAGAGGAGGGCGGATACACCGGGACCATCAGTGTTAGGATTGCCCCACGTGCCATGCGTGAGACCCTGCGCTACCTGAATGATGAATGGAACAGCTTCAGCTCAAATGCCGACTTTGACTACACCCTTGTTGAGGACAGGATAAAGGCGTTTTATAGCAATGAAGAGCGGCTAAGTCTGGTACTGAAATGGGGGACCGTACTATCCTTCTTAATCGTAAGCTTTGGATTGATATGCTTTATTATCTTCATCATCGAACAGCGCGTAAAAGAAATCAGCATAAGGAAAGTCAACGGAGCTTCAACCTACCGGATAATAAAGTCCATTTTGCTTAAAGAATTTCTCGTTCCATCCATCGCGGCGATCTTGTTGATATTGCCCCTCAGTCATTTCGCAGTAAAGGGATTCCTGCAGTCCATTGTGACTGATCTTTCTATCAGCTGGTGGATTTATATGCTTTCCGTTCTGATTATTCTGCTTACTCTTATACTGACTACTTTTTACCAGCTGTTTAAAGCTGCAAACAAGAACCCGGTGGAGGCTATACGCAATGAATAAAGAAGACTAATTGCAGGCAAGTGCACTTTAAGCGATTAAAAGAATGAAAATGTCTAAACTCAAACTTAGGAATCACTAAAGCCTACCGCAAGGCATATCACACACTGTGCAGAACCGAGCGAAGCGAGCTCAGGAGTCACCCCAGGTGCCGAATAATGGTAAAGCCCGCGCCACGCTACGGCAGCTTTGTTCCACCGTAATAATTTCGAAATATTCTCTTTCAAAAAGCAATTAGGCATAACGGTTAGTGCAAACACTGTGTTGGCGCTTCGGTCCTCATTCCAGCCTACCTTGATCTCTTGCGAAACTGTGAATCCATCCTGCCTCCCAATGAGGGCCGGAGCGGAACTTGGCGCGGGCTTTGCGTTTGCAATTGTCTTTTTAAATTAATTATAGATCGCTTATTGATCTGCTTTTAAAACTTATAATCTTCCCTGTACAAAGCACGTGAAAAGCCAATATAGAGTTTGCACTATGTTAGGGCAAGTACAAACACTGTATATAGTTTGTAATGTTATAGCCTCAAAGGTTTAGTCATCAATGTCTAGTATAGTACTATTTATATAACACTCTCAATGCTCTCGAATGCGCAGCTGGAACTACAGACATATGTGTTTCATTCTCAAAAATAGTCGATGTTAACTCAAGATCTTTATAATTTCGACCTAGTAGTCTGTCAAGCAATTTGTTATAACTTGCTGGATTCTCTTCGCCACCTATAGCGACAAAAACTTTAACTGGTAAAGATTCATTATCATCTGCGTAATCACTTTCTTGCTTGAGAGTTATCTCATCGTCCCACCACACAGGAGGACTGCCAATAAAATATCTTTGGAACAGATCTGTGTGATTAAAAAGAGCATAAGTACCAAACAGTCCGCCGTACGAAACGCCAAATATGGCCCGATCTGTTTTATCTGCTTTGTACTCTTCTTCAATGAAAGGAAATAGCTCTTTTTCCAGGAATTTTACAAAATCTGGTGCACCCCCAGAAATAGGAGTGAAATCACCTAATCTACCAAGTGTTTCTGGAGGAACTTTAGTAGGGGTGTAATCGCGTGCACGATAATAAACATGATCCTCCGTTTTACCTTCATAAGAAATACCTACTATAATGATAGGAGGAACCTCGTCATAAAATCTGAGAAGCCAATATGCCTGACGAATAATACCAAACTGCGCCCAGGCATCCAAAAAATATAAGACAGGATAAGAATCTGTTGAAGATTCATAATTGTCTGGAAGGGATATATAAAGTTTGTACTCCATGCCCTTTACCATTTTTGAGGTTATCTGGCGGACTTCTGTACCTTCTAACCGAACAGCTTGATATTCTTGGAGTAAAGGCTTTATATTTTCAGCGGTTTCATTATTCTGATACGTACCTTCTAAATCCTCGTTTTTAGCTTTTTGAATTTGGGAACTACAGCTGATACTGTACAATAATGCCAAAATGAAGAATGTATGTCTCATATGTTTAGTTTTTAAACCTTGAAATGTTTTGCAACAATTGTATTTGCCCTAACGATCGGCAGTATGCGATGTCTGGTGTTGGTGCCTGTTTAATAGGCGTATAGTCGTTAAGGCACCATGGCATGTATTTTTGCTTGGCAAAAATCATGACAAGACAGATTTCGTATACCGCATGTTGGCGATAGTATTATTATTCACATTCTAATTGAACTGAAAATCCCACACTATCTCCATACTCAGGTATCCAATTTCCCTGACTGGTTAATCTATAATAGCCATTTCCTTTATTCATCTTCCGGTTATGAACTGCACAAAATATTAACTCTCCTTTTGTTTGATCAGGAATCCTGTAATACTCCAATGAAATAAAGAAATCCCCATTTGTTGAAATATTATAATCTACCAGGTCTATTATGTATTCACCCGCAGATGTTATTTCAAGAAAAATTGGTTCTGTAAATATATTTTCATAAGGCAGGCCATTCTTCAGGTTATAAATATTTAATCTGACAGGAAATTTATCAAATGTAAAATGACCTACATAAAATCTAAAGTTTTTTAGATATGCTTTATTCTTTTTACGGGGGAGTTTTATTATTACACCTACCTCTGTTCCGAGGTTTTTAGAATAAAAAGCATTTCCGTAAGTTGAATTTGGTCCACAGAAATTTCCAATAGTATAGATCTTGGTATTAATTGGTCGAATGATTACTTCATTTAATTGATAGACTTTTGGTGATAATGCGATTTTGACTAGGTCGACATCTCCAATTTCGTCTTTAAAATCACTAACTAAATGCTTTATGTTCTCATAGCCAATACTTGATATACATAAGGTATCATTATCGAATATACTATTCAATTCTATATTAAACCTTCCTTCAACATCTGAAACAGTTCCAGTGTTTTTACCAATGATCCCGATATTTACAAATGGTATAGGTTGTCCGCTATCTATATTAAACAATTGACCAGAATATATTTGCGAGAAGGAACTAAAAAAGTAAAAGCCAAATATTATTATCAGGGATAAAACTTTCATTCTTTATTCTATTATCGAACTACATTTAATTGTCTCACTGTTAATATTATCGCCAACGCTTAGTGTATGCGCTGTACAACTGGCGCGATCTTTTGCCCATCGGGGATCATTTCCACAGCAGGGGAGCTGATCTGCAAAGAGCGTGACAGGCAGTATGGTGTATGACACTATGTTAGGTGCCGATGCAATCATTTCAATTCCATTCGGTTAAAAAGTTGATAGTGGTCTTAAGGAATGATTTATAATTCTTATGATCAAAAGGCCAATGACCACCATTTGGGACAATCCACAAATAACTGTTGGGTATAGAATTGTACATTTCTGTCGGTATATCTGTAGGATAAGCAAAGTCATGATCTCCATGAATAATTAGTGTTTTTGCACTTATTGTCTTTAGAAATGGAGGGGTGAATGACATATCTTCATAATC
>Ga0316190_10001001_pt1 | contig 20262 bp, 9 predicted proteins | sample Eddworburrow2_MG_FD_204929 | JGI IMG/M metagenome (GOLD analysis project Ga0316190, IMG submission 204929) | Coastal sediment microbial communities from Maine, United States - Eddy worm burrow 2 | ecosystem: Environmental > Aquatic > Marine > Coastal > Sediment | place: USA: Maine | collected... | reverse complement strand
AAAGAATTAAAAGATAATATTATGTCGTTTATGAGATCTATGCAGAGACAGCCTGAAAAGATTAAGAGTTATTTTAGAGCTGAAAGCGTGAAGTATGCTGGAAGATAATTGGGCGGTGGGTTAATAACCTCAGCATTATTTATTAGCAAATCAAGCTTATCTATTTTCTTATTTACTAACCCAACAGCTTTAGTTATCGATTCATCACTAGATAGCTCTATAGGTATCTTAATCAAATTTTTATTCTCTATTCCAAAGTCATACTCCATATCTCTTACTCCGGCAAAAACATAATAACCAGAATCCAAACAATATTTAACAAACCCCTTACCTACCCCCCCTCTATTTACCCCCCGTGATAAAAACTGTTTTCATATTTCTTATAGTACAACAAACTACTTATATTCACTCTTAATTTCTTCTAAAGAATTAGATCCTTCATCTTTTTCTTTTATTACTTTAAGTACCTTCATCCTGTCGGGATGCCGAGAATCGAACTCGAACTACAAGCCCCCCCAGGCTCGCATACTACCACTATACTACACCACGTTTATTACTACCTCAAAAACTTTTTAGCTTTTATATTCTATTATTATACGAATTAACTTCAATAATTTCTCTCAAAATATTAAAATTACTAAATTTAAAACTTGATTCTATTGTCTATAAGCTAACCAAATGAAGCACCATTCAACTTAATTATTTAATCAAAAATGAGATTTACTTTTAAAACTATTTTACATAATATTTATTTTTTATCTCAGTCTCTTGATTATCCAAAGCCTTCTTTATCGTAGCTAAGTTTTTCACTAACTCCGCATCAGATACCCCATTTAACTCCTTTGCTCTCTTAAATAAAACTTCCCTATTATTTAATTTTGGGTTCTCTATCACCTCAGCTAAAAGCGAGTTTATAATAAGTCCCAGCTTCTTTGACGGCTTCAGATCTAATTCTTTCATCAGCTCATCCCCTTTTACCTTTAGCATTTTTGGGGAAATAGGGTCGGTTGAAACCTTCTCTATCATAAATTTTAAATGCCTTAATTTGTAAGGAACTGCCTTAGGTACCCCAGAACCTATTCTATCTGCTTCTCTTACTTGTATTAACTCATTTATATTCTCTAAGCCAACATTTGCTACCAATCGACGTACTGAAGAAGCTGTCACCTCTTCTACATCATAATAAAATTGATGATATCTCACTAACAAAGATACTTTATTCACCTGTATCCTTGAAAAATGTAATCTATCCATTAACTTTTTTACCATCTTTTCCCCTATTATCTCATGATTATAAAAAGTAGCAGACTCCCCCTTCCCGTGTTTAGACCTAGGTTTACCTATATCATGAAATAATGATGCCAATCTTACTTCTAGTGAATAATTATGCTTAGCCGCATAATCTAATGCACGTACATTATGTTCAAACACTTCATACACATGATGCTTATTTTGTGCAACCCCAAAACCTTCTAGCATCTCTGGTATAAACCCTTTCAATAACCCAACCTCCTGCAATAACCTCACCCCATCAGAAGCATTAGTGGACATTATTATCTTTATAAACTCATCCCTTATTCTTTCTACGCTAATATTAACCAAAGAATCAGCGTGCAACTTAATCGAATCATATAAACTTGTTTCTAACTCAAACCCTAACTGTGTACCAAATCTAACCGCTCTCATCATACGTAATATATCCTCCTGCAATCTGTCATCTGGTACCCCAACTGCACGAATTAATTTTCTATCCAAATCCTCTTGCCCCAAGAACGGATCAAATATTTCAAAATCCTTTATTTCTTTATTTTTCTCTTCAATACTTGATTTTTTTACCTTTAAAGCCATTGCATTTATGGTAAAATCTCGTCGCGATAAATCCTCCCGTATACTATCTGTAAATTCCACTTGCTCAGGATGTCTTCCATCAACATACCCTTTATCTACCCTATAAGTTGTTACTTCTATTATCTCGACAACCTCATTTTCCTTCTTATCACCACTCGCTTGTTCTTGAGGTTTTTTAGAGCTTAAAATCCATTCGGTGTAAAACTCTCCAGTTTCACTCTTAACTTGATCGTTAAGATTTCTCAAATTTACTCCCTGTATTCTCTTATTTTCTGTATTTTCCGTATTCTCTAGTTTTCTAATCTTAACTCCCACTGTCCCAAATTTATTCTCATATACACTATCTGGAAATATTTGCTGTATCTGTTCAGGGTTTGCAGAAGTAGCTACATCCCAATCATTAGGCTTACGCTTAAGTAAAACATCACGTACCGCACCACCTACTGCATATACCTCAAACCCAGCACTTTGTAGCTGCTCTGTAATACTAACTATACTTTTTGGTAATTTTATATCCACACCTTAACAATATATCAAATTAATATTTTATCAACAAAAAAAGCCCTGAGTGGGCCAATCCGAGTTCTAATCAATTTAACAAATCTCCACTATTAGTTACGACTTAATTGGCTAAAAGCTAACTAAGCTAAAACTAAAGCTTCATCGATCAGTCAGCCTGCACGATCTAACCCCTGGACTAACCAGAAAATTACCCGTAGCTACAACCTCAATTGAAAATACTTTGTAGAACCTGGATCGTTCACATATAATCAGAGCTTAACCACATTATAGCACTTTTTAAAAAACAAATCAATGATATAAATAAAACCCTCTGAAATACTCCCAAATTAAGTAAATATTTATAAAACTCTACACAAATAGCCAAAAAACCTTGTGCATAACTTCCATGTATGAACTATAAAAGCACAAATCGTTACATTAAGTCACAATACCACTCATCTCACATGTTTATTAGGCTCCCCATTAAGAAAAATAATATACCGTACAATACAAATCAATCAAAATTTTATATATTATTCCAATTATCCAAACATTTTAAAAGTCGTCCTTTCTAAAGAACGACTTTTAAAATAATTACTATTTATGTACTTAACTAATCATCGTCTTATCACACCCTTTTTATATACAACATAAAAAATCTAGATCTTATACAAAAATATAGTTATTTATTTTCTAAGCTTTTATCTAACCATTCAGTCAGTTCCTTCATCAAGTCAGCAACTACTGGGTCAGGCCAGCGAGAAAGCACATCAATACCATCATCATCCTTAATTACCCATGGCTTAAACCTTTTAGTAACCTGCTTAGTTTCAGAATCAAATTCATAGTCAGTCTCTAAAGTAAAATCAGCCTCATCATGATTCCCTACCTCACTCACTGAGATATGATTGTGTACTCTAATGTGACGATGCGGGTGATCTTCATGAACTTTTTGTAAAAGATCCTTGGTTTGTTGCTGATCTTTCTTAAAAGTTTCTATCGTATACTCACCACCAACCTTACCGTACTTTGGTTTCATGCGAATATTATCACATGTATCATTATCACAAACTAGATAAAATTCTTCTTCACCCTGATCATAGCCAACATTTTCAGTCGCAAGAACCTTAGTATTACGCGGCGTCTGACATTCAGGACAAGTGACACGGTACATCTGTCTTTGTAATAAGACATCATCGGGACAATCTATCTCCACAAATGCTGATGGCTTACCTTTTGCTTCAAAGTCGTCTTGCATTCTATTTGCAATATTTATTTGATCAAGAGAACGAGGAAAACCGTCAATAATAATAGCTTTGTTCTTATTATACTCAACTTCCTTTTCAATCAAAGCCATTACCATTTCAGTTGGTAGTAACGCGCTTAAGTCACCAGCCTCCTCCACAAACTTCTCTACAACTTCTTCTATAGGAATCTCACCTTTATAATATACCTTCAAGTCATCTATAAGACTTTGGCGTTCATTCTCATCCAACGCACGTTTTTCAGCGGCTCTCACCAAGTCACCTACTCCCAAATGCACAACCTTACCATCACTTACTTTATTTAAAATTTTAGAATATGTACCCTTACCTGCATTTTTTTTAGCTAAGAAAAAAAGAACAAACGGATTGTTATCTAAATGCTCATGAAATCGACTGAAATGTTCTGGAACACGCTTCTCATAAAAAGCTTTTGTACCATATGTAGAATCTTGTTTTTGGTCAGACATAAAAACATTAATACTTAATTAATAAACATAAATCCTAAAATAATTTTAAGATACTTTATTCAACTTACATGTTCAATAACCCTAAGTCAATACATTATATTATTCGGACTTAATTTGTAGTAAAATCCAATCTTAAAATCAAAAAATAAGTAAACCACAAAAAATATAAATAAGTGTCTCTTAACTACTAGTCTTTTTTCAAATTATTCTTCTAATACTAAATCTTGACCATTACTTACAAATACCACATCCCCAACCTCATCAGTCCGTAATACCTTAGCCCCAATTCTCTCAAGCCTTCGAATAACTCGCTGTGATGGATGACCATAATTATTTTCTCCCAAGGATATAACTGCGTACTCAGGTAATATCTCCTCTAAAAAATCTTCAGAAGTAGAAGTATCTGACCCATGATGTGCCACCTTTAAAATATCAATATCCTGCAACAAGTTATTTTCAATTAACCAACGTTCAGCATTAATATACATATCACCAGTCAAAAGAACCTCAACTTCTTTATAATCAAGCAACAGGACAACAGAAGATTCATTTGGATCTTCTATCTCCAAAGAGTTTAAATCTTTATTTGGGTATAAAACTTGTAAAGTAATAGAACCTGCTTCTGTTTCAAATATATACTTTCTGGAACCATAAGTATAATCGATAAAAATTTCTTTTTTATCAGCCATACTCCTCCATGTTTCATACTCAACGGTTTTATACTTAACTCCAGTAGTCAAAACTCGTCTTACGTCATACCGCTCCAATACACCCACCAAACCAGCTACGTGATCTGCATGTGGATGCGTCAACACCATTAAATCTATTGTCCTGTCATGCCACGGTAAATATTTACTTATTTTTTTTGCCGACATACCATCTGGACCACCATCAATTAGTATGTTATGACCACCAGGCGTTATAATCAAATGTGAATCACCCTGCCCTATATCCAAAAATATTATCTTTAACTTATCTCCCTTAGAATTTGTTAATGTCAAAACTACAATAAATAAAATCAACAAAATAACTCCTAAAAATAAAATACTCCTTACCCTGTTTATCTTTATACCTTTAGTTTGCTTCAAAATATTTTTACCACCCAAATCTTCAATATTTTCTAATTCTTCAATATCTATCTCATCAGTCACAACCTCATCATAAGTAACCGACTCTATATTCATTTTATCTTCCCCACCTCTCTTTACAGGTAAATAATTTATAGATCTTATTCTACCAAACACTATCTTTATCTTTTCCCTCACCTTACTACTTACTAAAATAGAAATTAAAATAACGTAAATCACTAACACGAACCATAGTGGCAAACTAACTGCCCACGACGCTAATGGCCAACTAGATATTATTTTAATTATCTTCAATACATATCCAACCAAAGTCATTTCTACCAAACCTACTACTTGAGCGACTGGCCACCACACAAGTCCACCCAACATCAACACAAAACCAAGTCCCATTATTAATGGAATCAAAGGTAATACCAATATATTAGCTAACGGTGCTACAATTGAAAGATTACCAAACTGATACAAAAGCCATGGCATTACAAAAAGCTGAGCAGATAAAGTCATTACTAAAATATCTCGCAAAGGCAAATAAGATATATTTGGTATCTCCCTTAACCAATGCTTTATATAATTTCCTAAATACATTAAGCCTAATACTGCCAAAAAAGAAAGTTGAAAACCTACATCATATCGCAAAAGCATTGGGTTTATTAGTAATAAAACAGAAGATGCTAAAAGTAATAAATTCAAAGCTCGTCCTGGACGTCCTACCACAAAAGCAAGCATTCCCACTATACCAAATATCCCTGCCCGCAAAGCTGATGCCCTAAATCCCACCAAAAAAATAAAAAATATCACAAGTAATACCGCCGGCCATATGGCATATTTTTTACGTATACGCAACCAACGAAAGACAGGGTAAAGCAAGGTTATCAGTATCATTATGTGTAAACCAGACACAGCCATCAAGTGTGAAGTACCCGTTATGGCAAATGATTCAATAATATCCACTGGAACTTCTCGACGTAAACCAAGCAAAATGGAACTCAAAAAAGTTGACTGTGGAAATCTTACTGACCTATTTATTATTTGACTAAAACCGTCCTTCAATCTTAATACTCTTTGTTTAACACTATTAATACTAAATGTAGGATACTGAATACTCTCAATATGCTCTATGTTTTTTGTTCTAAAACATACTGAATAAATATTAGATTTAGCCAAAAAACCAGGATAATTAAAATCCTCTATATTCTCTGGTTGTTCAAATCTACACTTAAACCTTATTCGATCACCAAAGTCATATTCAGGTAATATATGACCAAATAAAAGAATCTTACCTTCGTACTCATCCACTTTTACTCTATATTGAATATTTTTCGCCCGTACATCTGGCTCCCGGTCTATTACCCCCGTTACTTCTATGTTTCTTCCATTCAGACATCCTATAAATTGAGAGTTACTGTCACAACCCAAAGGCACACTCATTTCAAACCTCAAAAATCCCAGGAAAATAAAAATCGACCCCAATAAGAGCCAAAAAAAATATCTTTTTTTACTATCACCATATCGCCAATAAACAATCGCACCAATAACTCCGACCAATATCACTATAAGTAAATAAAAAATATCAAAAACCACAAAAGACCTAAGCAATATCCCAACTACAAAGCTAAACAGAAAATAAGCTACAATCGAAGATTTCTTCATTTACTATGATAACAACCTTTCTAACTTTTGGTATCAATTAATATTTATTTAAAATTATAGAAAAATACAAAAAAGAACATTACAAAATAACAGTCTAGTTATAAAAAATTATTTTAAACTTTTCTTTCTTCTGTTTAAATTAAATTTTGTACTTTCCTATATTAAAACATATCAACAAATCCGAAAAAAAACTAAAGTAAGTCAGTAAAAACACTTAGTTGCATCAGCAATTTTATTTTTTAACTAACTAAGTCAACCTAAAGTACCCTTCTAACTCTTCCTTGCTAAACCCCACTAAATCTGGTTCGTTTTCAAGTTTTATACCAGTTTTATCGTAAACCTCATCACAAACCTTCTTCATTAAATTCAAAACATCATGAGCTTTAGTTTTCGTAACATCACTCACAAAGACCAAAACCTGTTTATCATAAATTTTTACTCCACCTTCAACCAAACCTCTTAGTCCACACACCTTATCAATTATAAAAGCAACTGGTATTTTAATTCCATTAGAAAAACTAAACTTTTCTTTAAATTGCCTTAGATCTTCCAAATAAAATGTATTATCAACCTTACTCACTAAACCATTATACTCATCCTTACTTAAATATACATTTTCAAACATAGAACCAACTGTTCCTTCTTTGCTTAAATCGGGAAACTTATTAGTCCGAAGCCTAATTATCAGCTCCCTTATTTCCTCTATACTTACTTCATCTAATTCCGTATCTTTAAAATTTTCTAGTAAACTACCATAAATCAAATTTGGCTTACCATTTTTTATTAACCTCAAAGTAATATTCAATATTATATATCTACCTTTTTCCTCATTCCTAAAAATACTCCTTCTATATCCAAAGGCACACTCTTCTGCTCTCAAAACCTTCACCTCACTAGTCTCCCTATCGTAAACTTCCCCTAAATCAAATACATCACTAATTTCTTGTCCATAGGCACCAATATTCTGTACAGCAGCTGACCCAGATAAGCCAGGTATGCACGACAAATTTTCTATACCCCATAACCTATTTTCAACTACCCACTTAACCACATCATCCCATACTTCCCCAGCCCCTATTTTTACCTTCATAATTTTATGACTCTCATCTACTATTTCAACTCCTTTCACTAGCACTCTTATTACCAAACCATCAAACCCCCTATCACTTACAAGAATGTTACTCCCACTGCCTAATATAAATATCTCCAAGTTCTTTTTCTTAGCAAATTCAAGAACTTGTTGCAACTTCCCCACAGATTTAACCTCCACAAAATAACGAGCTGGCCCGCCAATTTTAAAAGTTGTGTATTCTTTCAAAGAAACATTTTCTTGTATACCTAGCTTGTGCATAATCTTACTTGCAATATATCACATATGATATATTATGTAAATATTAACAATAAATTTGTTTACTCTATGCCTATATCCACCAGAAATCAATCAAAAATAAACGTCCAACAAAAAGAAATAGGCAACTACATCACCGAACTTAGAAATAAACGACACATTACCCAGAAAGACTTTGCCAAACTCCTTAACACTAGCCAATCAGCTGTAGCACGCATGGAATCGGGTGATCAAAACTTTAGCACAGAAATGCTTCTCAAAATCAGTACGGTACTCAACCAAAACATCATCTCCCTTTCTCGTGGTACCATCAGTTATCAAGTGACAGGAGGAAGAAAACTAAAAGGATCTATTACAACCAACACATCTAAGAACGGTGCCGTATCACTACTTTTTGGGTCACTACTCAATAAAGGAACAACCACACTTAATAACGTTCCTCGTATAGAAGAAGTTCACCGTATTATCGAAGTACTTACCAGTATTGGTGTATTAGTAAAATGGAACAACAACAACATCACTATCACTCCACCCACCAAACTTAACTTAGCAAAGATAAACTTAAAAGCTGCACGTCGTACACGTAGTGCCATACTACTTATGGGAACACTTAGTCATTTAGCAAATGAATATTCACTCCCCTTCCCAGGTGGTTGTCTCTTAGGTGTACGCACCATGAGTCCGCACCTATTTGCATTTGAAAAACTCGGCATGAAGATAAAAACTACAGAGAATGCTTACTATATTAATACTAAGAGTAAAAAATCAACCGAAATTGTTATGTATGAAGCTGGTGATGTTGCAACCGAAAATATTCTATATGCCGCAGCAACAACAGAAGGAACGACCACAATCAAAAAGGCAGCAGCAAACTACATGGTTCAAGAGACATGCCTCTTCCTTCGTACGCTGGGTATTAAAATAGATGGTATTGGTACTTCAAAAATTACAATCACCGGAAAAAAGAAAATTACAAATAATGTCGAATACACCCTAGCAGAAGACCCAATAGAATCTATGCTCTTTATCAGTGCGGCAATTGTGACACAGTCATCAATTACCATTAAACGCTGTCCAATAGATTTCCTTGAGCTCGAACTTCTAAAACTCGAGAAGATGGGGTTCAAATATGATACATTAAAGCGATACAAAGCATATAATGGATACACTGATCTTGTAGACATCAAGACATATCCATCAAAACTCACTGCCCTAACTGACAAAATAGAACCACGACCCTATCCTGGTATCAACATCGATAACCTTCCTTACTTTGTACCCATATCAGCCCTCGCTGTAGGACGCACTCTCATCCATGATTGGGTCTGGGAAAACCGCGCAATCTACTATACTGAAATCAATAAACTCGGTGCCAATGTTACTCTAGCAGACCCACATCGTGCCTATATAGAAGGGCCAACAAAACTCAAACCTGCAGACATCGTAGCCCCACCAGCACTTAGACCAGCTGCCATGCTCCTTATTACAATGCTCGGTGCGAAAGGTGTTTCAATCCTCCGTAACGTCTACACCATCAACCGCGGCTACGAAGATATCTGTCCCCGCTTGAATAAACTTGGTGCCAAAATTGAAATACTTAGTGGTATTGAATAACATAATACCAAGCTCTTTACATAAAAGTTAACTTAAATGTTTTGTTTCCTTAAATTAGCCTCTAAAAAGTTATCTAAATTTCCACCTAATACACTCTCTGTATCACTTTCTTCATATTTTGTTCTATGGTCCTTTACCATTTTATACGGATGTAATACATAACTCCTTATTTGGTTGCCCCAGGATGCTTCTGTTAACTCACCCCTCAAACGTTGTCTTTCTTCTTCAACTTCTGCATCTGTATACTTTTGAACTCTAGACAAAAGTATCTTCATGGCTTGTGCTTTATTTTGATGCTGTGACTTTTCGCTTTGCATGCTCACAGTAATTCCTGTTGGCTCATGTGTTAACCTCACTGCAGAGTCAGTCGTATTTACACTTTGCCCCCCAGGCCCAGAAGATCTAAAAACGTCCATCCTAATATCACTCTCATCAAAATCCACTTCAGGTAGATCCATCACTGGCAACACCTCTACATAAGCAAAACTTGTATGTCTAGCATGATCTGCATCATACGGTGACAACCGTACCAATCTATGTACTCCAGATTCATGCTGTAAATATCCATACACATATGATCCACTAATTTCAATAGTTGCTGACTTAATTCCAGCCTCCTCACCTCGTGATATATAAATTATCTCACTTTTCCACCCGCGTTTCTCAGCTAACTTTATATACATCTGTAAAAGCATCTCTGCCCAGTCTTGGGCATCCACCCCTCCAGCTCCTGCATGAAAAGTTAAAATAACATCCTTAGTATCATATTTTTCAGAAAGATAAGTCACCAGTTCAAATTGTTCAAACTCGTTTCTAATACTTTCTAACTGTTCAGCTAGATCTTTTTCCATTTCATGTTCGTGTTCACGATTTGCTTCCCTAGCTACTAACACCATGTCCCCCATTTCACTTTGTAACCTTTTGTATTTTTCTATATTCTCCTTCAACCTAGCAACCTCTTGTGAGATTTTACGTGCATTATCACTGTCATTCCAAAACCCACTCTCAGACATAATATCCTCCAACTCTAGTATTTTCTGCTTCATTTGTTCAATATTAAGAAACTCACCAATCTCAGCAAGCTTTTTTTGCATTTCTTCTATTGCCGTTATTATTTCTTTCATGTATAAAATATAATCTTTTAGTATAAAAAAATAAATTTAAACTAATTAAATAACTATTGCGTCTATCTACAAACAAATTACTTTTAATTTTATTATCTTATACCACATTAAGTTATACTAAAACCTTTATCTAAATAATTACTTAAATCTAGAATCAACAGTATTAATTCACCAATTAACCCCTACCAATAGACGTCTTTTTCAAAAGTAAATAAATTACTACCTTCATAGTCAATCCAAAAATACAATAAAATTTGATATTATAAACTAAGGAAGATAATCGAGAGGATTCACTGGAATGCCATTTTTTCTAACCTCAAAATGAATATGAGGCCCAGTTGTTAAGCGCCCCGCTCCAGGAGTGCCAGGTAGCCCTCCGGTTAAAGCTATAATCTCACCCTTAGATACAAATTGATCTTCCTTTACCATAACCTTAGATAAATGACCATAAACACTCGATACTCCGTTTGCATGAATTAACATTATATAGGCATACCCAAGCCCTACGTTCTTTGGGTCACGTACCCTCGCCACAAACCCTGAAGATGCCGCACTAACTTGTGTCCCTTGCCCTGCTCGCATATCAATCGCTGGGTGCTCAAAAACATACCGATAAGGATAACTTGGATCGTGAAAATAAGCAGTAATCCCTTTGAACGGCACAGGATACATAAAATTTCCTCCCCCCAGCTTATTTAAAGTTTCTGCACCCTTACCCACCAAACGTTGCCGTATCACTTGTTCCAAACTTTGTATTTCAGCACTGATTGCTACTTGTTCTGTTCTAGCTTCTCTCAATTGATTCTGAAAACGTGATTCACTATTTCTAGTTTCAGAAAGTATATTTGCTCTCACCGCAGATTGACCAGCTAATAATTCATACTTACCATTTAAATTTTCAGCCAATGCAACCAAAGATATTTTTTGTTTCTCTAAAGTGGTTTCTTTTTTCTTCAAATCTTGTTGCAAAACTTTAAATGCCCTCAGATTATCCTGTAACTGACTTTGAGTTCTTTCACTTGCCTCTACTTCATTAAAAAAAACCGAAATCGATTCATTGTTCAGTAAAATCTCCAACATACCCTTTTGGTCCATACGGTACATCTCTCGTATAAACATCCCCAATTTACTCTTAAGCTCCCCTATGTCTTTATCTGCCTGTACTATTTCTGCCCGAGTTCTTGCCACTTCAAGCTCAGTTTCTTCTATTTGACTTTTGTTTATTTCAATTTCAGTTTCTATCTGACTAACCTGTGAACCAAGAATCGACAATTGATTCTCCAAAGATACAGCTTCACTCCGCCTTGCTTCTACACTTTTTTGCAACTGTTTAACTTTATCTTGAAGTTTCTCTATTTTACTTTTCTTTTCTGAAATTTGATTGTTTAATTTATCTACGTTATTCTGTGCTCCGACCGCTTGGTAAGACAAAAAAAATACAGCTACTGTCGACAAGATAACTAGACTTATAATTATACCGAACCCAACTCTATCGTTTTTTACTTTTACTACCAACATATTACCTTGAAAAACATTATTACATCACAATTTATATCCATTTTCAAGTCAGATTTAATCTAAAAAACAAATAATACTAAAGTAATCATTAAGGTTAAGTCACAATCAAACCTTGATGAATACACCACAAACCTATTTCGATATTTTTTCTAAACCTACCTTTATCCTTCTCAAACTCTCTTCTTTACCAAACACCTCCATAATCTCAAAAGGACCAGGAGAATTCTGTTGTCCAGATAAGCTCACTCTTAGAGGCCATAAAGTATCACCCACTCCAAGACCTTCATACTCTATTTTTTCTTTTACTTTCGTCTCCAAACCTTCGGCCCGCCATTCACTCTCACTTACTCCACTCAAAAAATCACTCATCACACCTAGTCGACTAAAGGCTGTATCCTTATTGCTTTTCTTCCATACAAGAATTTCTCCATCATAATCAATTCCATCAAGTAAAGGATTAAGTTTCTCAGATAGCTCACTTAACTTCTTAATTCTTTCTTTCTCAAGATTTACAACTGCTTCTATTTTTATATTATCAGGTATATTAATCTTTATTCCTAACCTATTTACTTCGGTCACAATATCTTCAATCGAAGTTTGTCTGATATATATAGAATTCATTGAATCAAGTTTCTGGTAGTCAAACACCGCTCCAGACTTTTGCACATCTTCCAGCTTAAATTCCTCCAACATCTCTTCTCTAGTAAATATTTCCTTCTCAGATCCTTTCTTTGGATGCCAGCCAAGAAGCAACATAAAGTTGATCAAAGCTCCCCGCAAGTATCCTTGATCTTTGAAGTCAAAGACAGACACAGCCCCATGACGCTTGGAAAGCTTCGACTTATCAGTCGCAAATATCATTGGTAAATGTGCATAGATTGGCAACTCGTACTCCAGTGCTTTATGAATCAATATATGCTTTGGCAGACTAGGAAGCCATTCTTCTGCACGAATAACATGTGTCACCTTTTGTTCTTGATCATCAATAACATGTGCCAGGTGATATGTCGGGAAGCCATCACCCTTAAGAAGTACTAAGTCGTCGATGTTGCTGTTTGGGAAAGCAACCTCACCGCGAATAACATCATGCACCACTGTCTCACCATCTTCTGGGGTAGCAAGTCGAATGACAAACGCGTCGTCATTGTCTTTTCGTATAACTACCTCTTCCGCTGATAAATTCCGACATCGTCCATTGTATCGTGGTTGTTCTTTACGTGCCTGTTGCTCTTTGCGCATAACATCGAGCTCTTCAGAAGTACAGAAACAACGATATGCTTTACCTTCTTCTACTAGTTTGTTTGCGATTTCACCATACACTGCCTTACGATCTGACTGTCTAATTATTTCTTGATCGTAGTCAAATCCTAGCCACTTCCACATTTCAAGGATTTTTTCTTCACTTCCTTCCACAGAACGCGCTTGGTCGGTATCTTCTATGCGAATTAAAAACTCACCCTCATTTTGTCGAGCAAACAGCCACGCATAAAGAGCTGTCCGCACATTCCCAATATGAGGATCTCCCGTCGGTGACGGCGCAAATCTTGTTACAATTTGTTTATTCATAATTACTAAAAAACTATCTTACACAAGATAAACTTATTATAATATATCATTCTACCCTTAAAAAATACATACCTCCTATAGTTTCAAAGACACTATAAGTTAGACATACCTCGTATACACCTTACAAAAGATAGTCACACAGTATTATATCATATTTTACTTAAAATAGAATTACAATTAACCCTCTTAACTCAACCTCAATATGTATAACACTACTTCCCATAAGAACCACCTTGTATAAGGTGGTTCTTTTCTATTCTTAAGTTATTCTTAGAGTTTTGTGGACAAATTCCCTACATTTCCCCTTCTACAACCCTATCAAGATCAGCATCAGTAATACCAAGAGAAAGAGATCTCATTATTTGGTAAGCTGCGTTTCCGTCTTTTAGGTAATATCTTTTATTGTTATGGATATACCATGCCTCTCCGTGATCTTGTACTTGGAGGAGGATACGACCTTCGAGCCTAGAAGTTAATGTATCATCAAACGACATTTTATCAGTACCTGAAATCAATGGACTATAACCACTCTCAACCTCTACAGCATCCTCATATCCATCTCCATCAGAATCTTTATTATGTGGATCAGTTCCTAAAGCTTCTTCTAGCTCATCATCAAGTCCATCGTTATCTGAATCTTTGATAATAGTCTTTTCATCTATACCTACAAGGATACCTTGTAAATCTTCGTTAGTTATACCTAATCCAAAGGTTCTTAAGGCTTGGTAAGCTCTTTGTCCATCCTTAAGGTAGAAACGCTTGTGTGAGAGTGGGTCTACGTACCAGGCTTCTCCGAGTCCTTGTACTTGGAGGAGGATTCTTCCTGAGACTCTTTCTAGGAAAGACTTGGGTTGAGTAACAGAAGTCGTTGTAGAGATAGGAGTTACTGTTTTCTTATCACATCCTACCTTCTGACCGTTGTCTAGGGTGACACATACGTCACAGCCTGCTGCTACATTCATACGAGCTCTGGTTGATTGGTACAAGAACCCCGTCCCACTACCTCTTAGGATACCCCATGGCTTTAGGATAAATTCCCAATTATCATTTTGGTATTGGATTATTGCTTTGTGGAGAGTGGTGTCGAATAGTCCATCTTGTTCTCCTATGTTGTAGCCTTGAACCTTCATGAAGGCTTCTACTTTCTTTACATTATCTCCTTTGTCTCCTTGTCTGTGGTAGGTAGTAAAGAATGGGCATTGAGCTGTGGGGACTGCTTCTTTGATTGCGTCTTTAATTTCTTGTTCTGGAGTTAAGGTTTGTTCTTCTACTATTTCTTGTTCTCCATTTATTTCTTGTTCTTCCGTAACAGTATCTGTGCTTGTTACAGTTATGGATAATTCTTGAAGATCAAATAGATTACCACTGTAGCCTGTGTTATCTACTCTTACTGTTATGGTGTAGATGTTATCTTTGTTTGAGTCTTTAGGAGATTCGTAGTCTGGGGCTTCTTTGAAGATTAGTTCTCCTGTTGTTTGGTTTATGGTGAAGAGGTCTGAATCTGTTCCTTGTTGTATGGAGTATTCTAGGGTTCCTCTGTCACTTGTTGCTTCTATGTCTGTTACTTCTGTTGTTCCTTCAGGTGCTGATAGGGATATACTTGATGCTCCATTTCCAGAAGTTATGGTTGGTTTGTAATATTGGGATATACCTCCTCCTCCACCGCTTGAGGGTGGGGTGACTGCTATAATTACAGACGGTCCTGATGGGTCATTAATAATTCCATCAGCAATACCATCTTCATCTGTTTGAGGGTCTCCATCTGTTACTGTGAAGGTTACAGTAGTTACAGTACTTGCCCCTACTGTTGCAGTTCCGTAAGTTACAAGATCAGTAATTTCTGCATAAACATTACCTAAAGAATCATATTTAGTATACCCCCAATCAGTAGTATTATATTGTTGAGTATAATATAACGTCACTAATGCTGAATCCCCTGCATCTGGACAGTTAATAGTAAAATCAGCAAGTCCTACAGGATAACTATGAATAGCATCTTGAACAGCAAGAGCGCTTTCATCCACAAATTCATTTCGGAATATGAAAGTACAATCCCCTACTACATCAAGAGTTGTATATGCTCCTGTTACTGGATTAGGTGATGCTGATACAAAAGATTGAATACTATCAAGAATTCCATCTCCATTTCCATCTCCACTATTAAACCCAGCATCTTCAATTAAATCAGGGTTACCATCTCCATCAAAATCAAGTACTGGAACATTAATCCCCGCAACCTCTGTCTTTGAAGATGGGTTACCTGCTATGTCAGTTGATACTACAGTAACATCTTCTCCATGAACAGGAACAGGAGAAAGTATACAACTATAGGTACCTCCCACCCCAACAACAGTAGTACAAGTTGAACCACTTGGTGTAGTTACTACTATAACTGTTCCCACATCCGCCGTACCCGTTACTGGTACACCATCTGTCATAACATTTATAACAGGAACACTTGGCACAGTAGTATCTACCGTAACAGCTAATGACGGGGATTCTAAAGACTCGTTCCCTGCTATATCAGTCTCTGTATATGTCATATTATGGACCCCATCTGCTATAGCTGGAGATACAGTTACAGACTCTGTTACTATAGCTGTACAGGTGTGAGTACCAATACTTGTACTTGCTGAAGGATTGTCTGAATAGAGAGTAATAGTTGAACCTACTTCAGTACATACTACGTCTAGGGTTGGTGTATTGTCTGAGGTGTTGTCGTCCGTATCACTTGCTCCTGTATCAGATCCTGGTTGTAAGTCTGGGGCTGATACGGGGGTTGATGGTGGGGTTAGATCTATCTCATAAGATGCTTCATCCGTATTCTGAATATTACCTGCCACATCTGTAGCAGTTATTCTTAAGTCTCCTGTCCCTTCGTTTCCGTCTATCTGAAGAGTACAATCTACTTGAGTTGCTGTTGTTTGAGTACAGGCGAGCATTGATACTGAAAAAGTTCCTGTTGTATTTACAGCTGAGATACTTATGTCTGCTGCGTTAATAGCAGTGTCGTCTGTTATCGTTACTGTTGTATCTGTTATGGTTGCGTTATCTAGTTTTGTTGGAGCGGTTATGGTTATTGTTGGAGGGGCTGTTTCTATAATGAAAGACTGCATGTTTTGACCTTCTGCGGAAGTACCAACGTCTTGTGCAGTAACAGTAAGCGTTCCTGTTACTGGTACAGACGTAATGTCACAAACCACAGGACTTGCATAAGGTGTAACCGTATCGCTTCCAGCTCCTGTACATGTCCCGAGGGTAGCTCCTGCTATACCAGAAATTACTATATTCTCTAAATCATTACCATCTGGTGAGGTTACAGTTATTGTTGCGTCTGTTATCGCCACGTTGTTGATTGGTGTTGGTGCCGTAATGTCGACAATAGGTGGAAATTTAACTATAGATTCAGAAACATTTCCAGCTGTGTCATATACACGGACAGTAATCGTATGAAGTGTTTCATCCGGATCAAGCGTGAGAACTACAGGGCTTGTTGCTGGACTAATAGTAGTAAGAGCTCCTACTCCTGTCGTTCCATTGTCAATATTGTATTCCACTTCATAGTAAGCTACAGAAACATTATCTAGAGCTGTAAATGACACTTGTGGCCCGTCTACAGTAAAGGCTCCAACAGTGTCAACCGAAACAGTTGGTACTTGTGGTACGGTCGTATCTACCGTCACATTAACTCCAGCAGATGCAGCACTTGTATTCCCTGCTGTGTCAGTAGCTTGTGTTGTTACTGAATATGTAGCAGAAGCCAGTGTTGTTCCTGTGTGGTCAAAGCTCCAGTCTCCTGAACCATCTGTGGTAGCTGTACCAATCGATACCCCATCTAAAAACACCTCTACTGTACTGTTAGCTTCTGCTGTTCCGTTAAATACGAGGTTTTGGTCAGAGGTTATCTTGTCTGTACTACTTGTACCTGTGTCGTCTGTTATAGTGGTAAACACTGGTGCACTTGGCGCTGAAGTATCGATAGTCACAGCTAACGAAGGAGACTCTGGAGATTCATTACCTACTATGTCTGTCTCTGAATATGTCATGTTGTGTACCCCATCTCCTATAGCTGGAGATACTGTTACAGACTCTGTTGCTACTGCGGTACAAGTGTGAGTACCAATAGCTGTGCTCGCTGTTGGATTGTCTGAGTAAAGCGTAATAGTTGAACCTACTTCTGTACATACCACATCTAACGTTGGTGTGTTGTCTGACGTTGTGTCGTCTACATCACTTGCCCCTGTGTCAGATCCTGCTTGTAAGTCTGGGGCTGATACGGGGGTTGATGGTGGGGTTAGATCATCTACAAAGTCTATCCCTATACCAGAGCTATATGCTCCTCCACTTCCTGAGTTTGTTAATAACGATGCATCATTACCAACAAAAGCAGTATCATCAAATACAAAAGTTAAATCAAATATATCATTTATGTTTTCATGATCAATAGCACTACCTGTAAAAGTTAGAGTAACAGTAGTATCACCATTGGATAAAGTCATAACTGGAGTTAGTCCTGCTGGGACATTACCTATGACTACCTCTGTACCAACATCTAGAATGTCATCTCCATCCACATCTTGAAAGGTGTCACCAGTAATATCTATAATAATTGGATTTGAATTATTTATAAAACCATCATTAGCAGAAACTTCAGGGTAATTTATAGAGAATTCAGTAATATTATTGGCAGTTAGACCCATCACATAAAGTCTTGTTCCATTATCGTTAAACATCATCGATCGAGGGACCAACTCATGTGTTTTAACTGATAAAACAACACCACCATAAGTAGCAGTAGCTAAGTCATAAGGTGTAACAAGATCATATTGATTTATATCATCACCAGAGGTACCTATTAGATATATTTTTGTCCCATCATCACTAATCATCAGTGATTGAGGACTTGATTCTTGTCCACTTATATCCAAAAAATTATCAAAGGTTGCAGTAGAAAGATTATAAGGAACAGAAAGATTATATTGACTAATATTAAGATCACCATAACCAGTTACATACAATCTAGTTCCATCACTACTCAAAACCATAGATGTTGGTATTCCTTCTTGAGGTGCAACCGCTAATGCCACGCTATTCCATACTGCAGTAGAGACATCATAGGCAACAGAAAGATCATACCAATTAATGCGCTCATCAAACCCACTAAAACCTAATATATACAACCTAGAACCATCATCATTAAAAAACATCGAAGTAGGTGCAGTTTCATTTGCCGAAATATCCAAAGCAATACTATTAAAAACAGCAGAAGAAATATCGTATGGTACGGCTAGATCATACTGATTAATATCATCACCACTTAAACCTGTAACATATAGTCTAGTACCATCATTGTTAAACATCATTGATTCAGGACTACCCTCTTCTCCTCCTACGTATAACGCAACTCTACTAAAAATAAAATCAGAAATATTATAGGCAACAGGACCAACGTATGTAAGCCCTGGTAAAGCGTTATAAAAATATATTCCTGCATTAGAATCATATGCTCCTCCATCACCTGAATTTGTAATGACTGAAGCGGGACCTGTTACAAAGGCAGTATCATCAAATATAAAAGTAAGATTAGAAATATTATCTACAACCTCATGATCAGTAGCGTTCCCCTCAAAGGTTAGAGTTGCTATTGTATCACTGTTTGAAAGAGTCATGACTGGGGTTAATCCTGCTGGAACATTACCTACAGTTACCTGAGGTGATACTCCTGTGGTGGTTAGAACTCCACCCCCTAAGTCTACAAAAGTATCACCCGAAATATTTATATTAAGTGGTATAGTATTATCGATTGATCCATTATTAGTTGCAGACTCTATGTATGATACATAACTTGTATACATAATACGTTCAGTAAGAGAATTATTTGACACCGCTACAAATTTTCCGCCACCATAAGTAACTGATTGCCACTGACGTTCCCCACCAGGTTCAGAGGTCCAAGTAATACCGTCAGTGGAGTGCATTGACCTATTGGTATTACCAAACTCTGACACTGCCACAAATTGACCATTGCCATAAATTACAGAAGACCAGTTATTACTTTCAGCAGCACTGGCGGATGTCCAGGTGATTCCATCAGTAGAGTGCATGACTCTGTTTGTACCATCTTGTGATACTGCAACAAATTTTCCACCACCATAAGTAACAGATCGCCATGTGTTACCTTCAGCGGCACTGGCGGATGTCCAGGTGATTCCATCAGTAGAGTGCATGACACGGTTAGTACCATCTGCTGACACAGCTACAAATTTTCCACCA
>Ga0316190_10001000_pt1 | contig 20263 bp, 19 predicted proteins | sample Eddworburrow2_MG_FD_204929 | JGI IMG/M metagenome (GOLD analysis project Ga0316190, IMG submission 204929) | Coastal sediment microbial communities from Maine, United States - Eddy worm burrow 2 | ecosystem: Environmental > Aquatic > Marine > Coastal > Sediment | place: USA: Maine | collected... | reverse complement strand
TCATCAAACAGAAAGCCTTCTTTGTAGAAAAGAAGGATGATCAAGACTATCAACAACCTGAATATAGTGACTCCAATTCTCCACAGGTTTAACAGAATAAGAGAAGTAATTCATTTCAAAAATTATTTTCAGCAGAAAAGTCATGAATACCGGCGGGTGTGAGCAAAACAATTGGTAAAATAAAATTATTCTATTAGAATCCTCAACTTACTTTCAAATTCAAGGATAGATTTGTCAAAGTATTTTTCAATTTTACCAATATAAGTATCCCCACAAGGAGGCAAGGTGTCCTTCATAAACTCATCTCTTATATCATCAATTAATGTCTGGAATTTATCCATTTTTAACAACCGCAAATTCGAGCGCATACTATGCCTGATTTGCCTGAATTCATCAAACTGCTCCTCCTTCACCGACTTAATCATCTGGATCTTATAATTTGTGAACTCATCCAGGAAAAGATGGATCAACTCAACATATTGTGTTGGCACTTCCCCATACAAATAATCAACCTGATCAAAACATATAAAATTTTCATCTCTTGAATATATTTGAATATCTCGAGATGAGATTGCTTCTGATACCTCTGGTTTATCTTCCCGAATTCTATCGTGAATTTTTTCGATCATCAATTTGGGATTGATAGGCTTTATAATATAATCATTCATATTACAATCAGAAATCTGCTGAACAGTTTTCTCAGAAATATCCCCCGTTACAGCGATTATTGGAGTTTGCGTATTATGAAGACTTTCAATTTCCCTGATTTTTCTGGCTGCCTGATAACCATCCATGACTGGCATTTGAAGGTCAAGAAGGATCACGTCATAGTCATTTTCAAGAAACATATTTACTGCCTGTTCCCCATTAGAAGCTATATCCAAATCAAACTTCCAAAGGTCGGCATATCCCTTCATTAGAAATTGGTTAGAAGGTATATCTTCAGCATAGAGAATCTTTAGATTCTGAATGCCCGAAACAGCTGATGCAGCAGGATCCTCTGATGCAGATATACTTTCTTCAGCCACTACACCAAAGGGCAATTGAAATGAAAATACTGATCCTCCACCTGGATTACTATTTAAAGAAATGGTCCCCCCTTGCAGTTCTATTAATTGCTTAACTATGGTAAGACCAAGGCCGGTTCCACCGTATCGTCGGGTAGTGTCTTTCCCTCCCTGTTGAAATGGTTCGAAAATTGTGCTTATCTTATCCTGATGTATGCCGATTCCAGTATCACTTACTGAGAAATGAAGTCGTACTTCTTCATCTGATTCACTTAATGTATTGACATTTATACATACTTCCCCCCGGTCAGTAAACTTCTGTGCATTGCTGAGTAAATTATTAAGAATTTGAGCTAACCGATTATAATCACCATTAACATAGGTAGGAATACCTTCTTCTATATTTAATTTTAATTCTACTCGTGAACTATCCAGCTGAAGCTTATAACTTTCAAATATATTCCAGATGAACTCCTTAAAATTAAAACCATTATGTTCAAAAATAAGTTTACCTGCTTTGATCTTTGAGAAGTCAAGAAGATCATTAATCAAACTCAAAAGGTTATCACTTGAAAATTTTAATGTATTAATGAATTTCAGTTGATCGGGAGTAGGGTTTTGCTGATGGAGCAAGTAAGTCATCCCAATAACTACATTAAGAGGTGTCCTGATTTCATGACTCATCATGGAAAGAAATTCATCTTTGGCATTTAAGGCTTCTTCCGCTAATTTTTTTGCCATCAATAATTCATGATTTGTCTTAACTGCTCTTGTGATGTTTCTTACAATCCCAATCGCTTCATTATCAGAAATTGCAATGATCCTGGCTTCGTAGGTCTTACGATCAGCTGTATCCCCCAACTGGTACTCACATAATTCTGCCTTCCCGGATTCAAAAGCAGATCGCAAACAACCATAAATCTTTTCATATTCCGAAGCAGGCAAGGCTTCTTTTATATTTTTTCCTTCGTAGTTCCTTAAGTTCAAAATTGAATGATCGGTGGATTCTCCTGCCATGATTTCCAGAAAATCACCAAGCTTGTTCAACCTGAAGAATAAATCAGGAAAGGCATCAAAGATAGCTTTGAAATTGATTAATGCATTTCGCAATCTTTCATTTGACTTAATCTTATCTGTAATATCAGTTACTGAAAATATAATCCTGATAGGTCTTTCATTTTCATAAAAAATCTTTCCACGTCCCAAAACCCATAGTGAAACATGTCTCTTATGATTCATTTGAAATGTCTCTTCAAAATAGGATTTCCCCTCCTTTATATGTTGTCTAATTGCTTCTTTTAAAGTTTTCCTGTGTCCCTCGTCAATTAGATTCTTCCATAAAAAGGTCTCATCAATATTTTCACTTTTACTGTAACCCAACAAACTTTTCAAACTATTGTCAACAAATAACTGGTCATCTAGAATAGAATAATCCCAGATACCAGTATGACCTGCCTCAACAGCTAACTGATATCTTTCCTTGATTTTTTCTATTTCAAGGTGATGGTTAATTCGTTCAGATATATTCCTAAGATTGGCAATTGATTGAACCAGGCGCCCCCGCTCATCAAATTCGCGTTTTATATAAATTTCCACCCATACAGGATTTCCATTCTTATGAACCAGACGGAGTCTGTTCACCATGAATGAATCCCTCCTTTTTAAATTCTCTTTCCATAGAATTTCAAAATCATCCTGATCCGGCTCATAAATAAACTCAGAAAATTTTTCTTTACTCTTTACCTCAACCGTTTTATATCCCATAAGATGATAACAAGAAGGGCTGATATAGGTAATTTGATTGGATGCATTAAGTCTAATAATCACATCCCTGGATTGCTTGAGCATTTTTTTGAAGAACTGACTTTCTTCCTGCTCAGTAGATTGTGGTTCCTCAACTTCAGAAATATTCAAAGAGATCCAGAAAAACTGTTGCTCGCTAAATACCAATTCATTAATTGATATTTCAATATCATGTATTTCGTCGGTTTTACTTGTATAATGTTCTTCAGATAATCGAATAGGGAATTTTAATCTTTTCGTATTCGCAGAAAATCGAAAAAAAGATTCTAATGAAGGCAGAAATTCAGTTATGATTCTCCCTCTAATTTGCTCAGCTGGCTGATCCAAAATTGTCTCTGATTGCTTGTTGGCCTCCAGAATCTTGCCAGTTGGATCCGTAATCAATGCTGAACTTTGATTTGCTTCTATGAAAGAAGATAAATCAATCATTCAATATTATTCAAACTTTTTATAATATAACCTTGTGACCATCAATGGCCTATGAATTCGCAAATTGTACTATTCTAAGAATTATGTTACTATCTATTATTAAAAATTGTAACTTTCCTTGAAATATAAATAAAAAATAACTTTAGACCATACAAAAAGGCAAATTTTTAGCTCCACATTATTCAATCACAATAATACTTATAAGATCAAAAAAAACCATGCTATTTAAAAAAGATAATTATCGTGGATGTTCCTGATTGAGTATCTTTGCCAAAATTATTAATTTGATAATGACTCAAACAAAAAAATATAGCAGATATACCGTTACTGCCGCCTTACCATATGCAAATGGACCTGTTCATATAGGACACCTGGCTGGCGTTTATATTCCAGCTGATATATATTCCAGATACTTAAGGGAAAAAAACAAGGACATTTTATTCATATGTGGATCTGATGAGCACGGTGTACCCATTACTATTCGAGCTAAAAAAGATGGAATCAGTCCGCAGCAAGTTGTAGATATATATCACAACCTCAATAAGGAAGCCTTCAGGAAGTTCGGTATTAGCTTTGATGTATATGACCGTACATCTTCTCAAGTACATCACGCAACTGCTTCTGATTTTTTTAAAGATCTATTTGTAAATGGAAAGTTTATTGAAAAGGAATCAGAACAATATTATGATGAACAAAATCAACAATTTCTTGCAGACAGATATATTATGGGTACCTGTCCAAATTGCAAATTTGATGAAGCATATGGAGATCAATGTGAAAGATGTGGCTCTTCTTTAAGTCCATCAGAATTAATAGATCCAAGGTCTACCCTTAGCGGTAATAAACCAATACTTAAAGAAACAAAACATTGGTACCTTCCACTGGAAGAATATGAGAAGTGGCTATCTGAATGGATTTTAAATGAACATAAAGAATGGAAACCCAATGTTTATGGTCAATGCAAGAGCTGGTTGGATAATGGACTACAACCGAGGGCTGTAACGCGCGACTTGGATTGGGGTGTTCCTGTACCGGTTGAGGGTGCCGAAGGAAAAGTACTATATGTATGGTTTGATGCTCCGATTGGATATATTTCAGCTACAAAACAATGGGCAGAAGATAATAATAGAGAATGGGAACCATACTGGAAATCAAAGGATACCAAACTAGTTCATTTTATTGGAAAGGATAACATTGTCTTTCATTGTATCATATTTCCTTCAATGTTAAAAGCTCATGGTGAGTATATTCTTCCGGAGAATGTACCGGCCAATGAATTTTTAAACCTTGAAAATAATAAAATTTCAACATCAAAGAACTGGGCTGTTTGGTTGCACGAATACCTTGAGGATTTTCCTGGAAAAGAAGATGTATTGAGATATACCCTATGTGCCAATGCACCGGAAACAAAAGATAATGATTTTACATGGAGAGACTTTCAGGCAAAAAACAACAATGAGCTTGTAGCAATTCTGGGAAATTTTATAAACAGGGCCCTCGTACTTACTCAAAAATATTTTGATGGAAAAGTACCTCTTCGGGCAGAATTATTTAATTATGATGAGGCAATTATTACTAAAATAAACAGCATTCCAGAAGAAATAGAAAAGAGCCTTGAAAATTATAAATTTAGGGAAGCGTTGAACAGCTACATGGAACTGGCAAGGACAGGCAATAAATATCTTGCGGATACCGAACCTTGGAAAGTAATAAAGGATAATCCGGAAAGAGTTGGGACCATTTTAAACATTTCCCTTCAAATAGTAGCCAAACTTGCCTCCTTTGGCTCTCCATTCCTTCCTTTTAGTACTGTTAAAATCTATGAAATGCTTGGAATCGAGAAAGTATCCTGGGAGGAAGCTAAAAAAAATGAGATCCTAAAATCAGGGCATCAGCTTAATAAAACTTTTTTACTATTCGAAAAAATTGAAGATCCGGCTATTGAAGAACAAATTAATAAACTTAAATCAACTAAAGAAGATAATATCATGGAACAGGAACCTGAAATTCCAGCCTTGAATCCTGAAATAAGTTATGATGATTTTGCAAAACTTGATATGAGGGTGGGTGAAATTAAAACTGCTGTCCGAATAGAAAAATCAAAGAAATTATTAAAACTAAGTGTTGACATTGGCTTGGAAACCAGAACAATCTTAAGTGGTATCTCGGAGCAATTTGACCCTGAAGATATTATTGGTAAAAAAGTAATAGTACTTGCGAATTTAAAACCAAGAAAAATGATGGGGATTGATTCGCAAGGTATGATCCTGATGTCTGAAGATCTTAAGGAACAGTTCAAATTCCTTGCTCCGGATGGTGAAGCAAATAATGGTGCTACAGTCAGCTAATTTTATCACGGAAATAAAATAACTAAATTGAAATACAATAGAACAGTAAAAATTCTGTTAAACTATATACAGGTGTGATGAAAAAATTAATATACATAGGTTTTCTACTAATTTTTATTTCTGCTTTTGCTCAAGCACAGACAGAATCACCAACAAGAACAAGTAAAGGAGAAAGCTATAGCAGGAAATCGGAGTACTCAATGACGAGTAAAAAAAGCTCCAAAAAGGCAAAAAAAGCTTATAAGAATAGTTACACCGGGCAGTTCGACAGGAAAATTGAGGAATATCAAGATCGAATGCAGGCAAACGCCAAAAAGTATAAGAAGATGTCAAAGGATATGAAAAATCCTCAGTATTCTGATCCTTCGTATTTTGGTCACAAAACCAAACCTAAAAAACGAAAACCTGGTAAAAAGAAGTTCTGTAAGGAATGTCAAATTGTTCACTAACTCTCGTTTGGTTTTTCCCTTTCACATCCTAATTAATCTTAATTTTTTAAATCTTTACCTATAGATTTTTTATTAATTAATCCAAGCTATTAATTTTAAGAATCCTTATAAGTAATACAATGAAAAATATAAATCGTTACATCGAGCATACAATTCTAAAAGCAGACACAACCATTCAAGACATCGATAAAATCATTGAGGAAGGCATTCAGTATCAGTTTGCAGGAATTTGTATCCCTCCTTTCTGGGTTAAAAAAGCACGAAGAGATATTGGCAAGAATAACGTTCAAATTGTTACCGTTGCTGGCTTTCCTTTTGGGTATAACATGACCGAATCAAAATTAGCTGAAATTCATAAAGCAATTGATGACGGAGCCGATGAGGTCGATATTGTTTGGAATTTATCGGCTTTCAGATCAGGAATGAACTGGGCTAAGGTAGACATTTCTAAATGTGCTGAACTTCTTCATGACCACGATAAAATAATAAAGGTTATTATTGAGACTGCCTATTTATCGAAAGACGAAATAAAAACCGCTTGCCTTCTTTGTAAAGATGCCGGAGCCGATTTTGTAAAAACTTCTACAGGATATGCCCATGAAGGTGCTCTTGAAGAAAATGTGAAAATTATGAGGTCCGTTCTGCCTTCAAGTGTAGGAATAAAAGCAGCAGGTGGAATTAAATCATATGAGACCGCTGCTATAATGATCAAAGCAGGAGCAGACCGGCTTGGAACATCCTCCGGTGTAAAAATTCTTCAAGAAGCCTCTTCCATGTAAATTACATGACCATTTCAAAATTAAATATTCAAATTACTGTTTTTGGAAGAGTACATGGAGTTGGGTATCGGTACTCGGCCTTGCATAAAGCTAGAGAATTAAGTATTACAGGATTCGTGAAGAATCAATATGATGGAACTGTATTTATTGAGGCTGAAGGGCAGGAAGAAAACCTCGACCAGTTCATTCTCTGGTGCCAGCAAGGTCCTTCATTTGCCAGAGTTGAAAAATTATCGAAAACAATTGGCACTCTTAAAGGCTATTCATCATTCTCAGTAAAGCCTTAATATTTCCTATCATGATTTTATATTCCCATTTTGGGACATGGGATAAATCAAAAAATGCTCTGGGGGCCTTATAAAGCCCTTTCACTTCTTGGCATAGTATTTATACATAATATGTTAACATCACCTCTTGTAAGTAGTCCGATAAGAGGTAGGTTTTAGGTAGGTTAGGTTGATAGAAAGGGCTCAGAAATGAGCTCTTTCTTTTTTTTTAAAAAAGAATTTATCAGGAAAACAAAAAATATACTATCCGTAGTTAAAATTTTACTGCTAATCTCCTTTTTAATTTCTGGCTTCTACATTAACAGCAAACGGGAAAATGTAAATACAATTATGGAATTAAGTAAAGAATATAAACTTAAGCTTCAAAACCAAAAATCAGATACTATTGGGCAAGCAAAGATTATCCCTCCTCAAACTCAATCATTCGATCAATAAAATCCTCTATCTGTTCAACGCCTAATCGTTTGGCGATAATTTCCTTTTCATTATTCAGGATGTAAATAACGGGAGTAGTTTTGATATCGTATTCAGCTCTAAAATTACTTTTATAATAAGGATCAGAAACATTCACCCAATCCAGTTTATTTGTCCTTACATATTTCTTCCATTTTTCTATATCTGTAACGGTACAGGCAGCCATTACCTCTACCCCTTTTCCTTTTATTTTTTTATACAATTCATATAAAACAGGAGTTGTCTTCTTACAATGTCCACAGTCAGGGTCATAAAAATACAAAACAATAAATCGGCTTTCCAGCTGACTTAGTTGAACCTTCCTCATAAGAGTATCAAGCAATATCATATCCGGAGCTATAGCACCTATCAGATTGGGCTTCAGCTCATTTACCCTGTTTCGGAATTTTTCAACCAAATCCTCATCAGCCCAGAAAGCTTTACCAGTTAAATAATAGTTCTCAGCAAGGTATACAAATACTTCTTCCATCCCCATTACCTTTGAAGTCTCATATTTCGTAGTAAGTTTAACCATAATATATCTGAATGTTTCTTGGTTTGATTCAGACAAACTAAGCAGATAATCTGCTGCTTTTTTAATGGAATCAGGATGCTGGAAAGTGAGTTTATCAAGGTATTCATCAATTTTTGGCTGATATAGCGGTGTACGCAATAAGCCAGAACTCGACAGGTCAAAATTATCAAAGAAATGCTCTTTATAATAAAAGAATTGGAAATTCTTATCGACTACCTGGCCATCATCTGAAGGATTCCCCGGTACCTTAGGCTTTTGCATAGCCATTAATAGTTGTGCTACGAATAAGCCCTTATGTTCCTGAGCTAAATCAATTTGAAATTTCTCAATTTCATCTCGTATAGCAAGAACCTGCTCCCTTACCTGTCTTATTTCTGACGAATCATTCTGAGGGTTCAGGGAATTTAACTTATTAGTAAAAACCAATGATTCTTTTTGTTTATCAGCCATGAACCTCTGAAACTGGTTAAACACGTCATTTTCAGGAGAATTTTTAATTCGCATATTTCTGATGAAATCCAGTGTATCCGTTTCAATAGTAAATGCTCGCTCATTTGCAATCAGCTCAAAATAAATTGACGGGGTATAAATAAAATAAATACCTTCTGTAAGATCTTCAGATCCATTAAAACGAAGTACTCCATCATCAAATACCTGTGAGGTATCTTTTACAAACTTTTGATCACCGAAATTGTATCCCAGATAAGCAACAGTATCCTTAATATTATTTATCTGAATTGTAATATCATATCCTTCCTCTAAAACCTTCGCATTCCCGTCACAAAAACAAGAAATCAGTACAACTATAAATAATCCTATTATTTTATTCATGATCAATGATTATATTCAACTTGGCAAAAATAATTTATTTTTATACTAATTGTAAACTATGAAACAAACGGATTAATACTTCCATATCACTAGCTCTAATTCGACCTGGACGATAATATAAAACCAGGTCGAGGCAATTACCACGCTATCCATCACTAAAAACGTGCCATTTTATATATTAGTGTAATTTATATGTAGATCAGAAAGGTTACTCAATTTTTTTCACTTTCAGTGATGTACCTGAATCAGCAATTATTTCTACCTTATCATTTTTGTTGATATAATCGCCGCGAGTATATGCATCATATAAATCCCCATCAACCATAATCTTTCCACTGGGTCTTAAAACTGTATAAGCTACTCCTATTTTACCCAATAAACCACCTTCAGTAAAACGAGCACTATATCCTTTAGAACTATCTTGAACAGTCTCCAATGCAATCCTTTTAAATAATCGAGAATCTGTTAATTTAATCCCTCCAAGAAGTAAGATGATTACACTGGCGAATACTCCAGTTAATATTGTCACTACAGCCTTCACTATTTCTCCTGCACCTACAAATGAAAAATCAAAAAGGTCATTATTTAACATTACCAATATCAAGGAGCCTATCGCGAGTGTTAAACCCGATATCCCGGCAATACCAAAACCTGGTATGACAAATATTTCAAGGGCGATCAGGGCTATCCCCACGAAAAATATAATTATTTCCCAGTTTTCAGCAAGGCCATTCAAATAATAAGGTGTGAAATATAGGGTAACAGCAATCAGCGCCGCAATCAATGGAAATCCCACACCCGGAGTCTGCAACTCAAAATATATACCGCCAATGATGATCAGAATCAATAATCCACTAACCAATGGATTCAAAAAAATTCGTATTATTTTCTCGGTTCCTGAAAGTTCAAACTTTTCAAGGTTATAATCTGTGACACCATTCCGTTTTAATATATCTTCAATCGAATTCTCCTGGCCTTCACAGAATCCATATTTAATAGCTTCAGAAGTAGAAAACGTGATTACTTCACCTTCTGTGGATATACTATCAACTACAATATCCTGGTCAACCATAGCTTCTGCTATTTGTGGATTTCTTCCTTTTGCTTCTGCAGTAGATCGCATGATTGACCTCATATAAGACTGATATTTATCAGGTGCAGCGGCACCATCCTGGGTAACTACAGTCGCTGCACCGATACTACTGCCTTCAGCCATATAGATACTATCACAGGCTATTGATATTAAGGCTCCAGCCGATGCAGCATCTTTATTGATAAATACCCAAACGGGCTTAGAATATTCAAGAATTCTCGTTCGAATATCATCAGCATCATTGACAGCTCCTCCATAGGTATCCATTTCTATTATGATAATTTCCGCTTCAATCTCATCGGCATAATCAAAAGCCAACTTGGTGTATCGATTCATTCGTGGATCAATATTATCATCAATATTTAATGTCATAACCTTTACCTGAGAGAAGACGGCAGAGCTAATTATCATACATATTAAAATCAATAAAGATTTTAAGAGTAAATGGAGTTTCTTGTTCATAATTTGAAATACTAACAATTATATAAGTGGAAAATTACGAAGAAAACACTTCCTTAAAAACCAATTTTAAATCTTTAAATTTGAAAGATATCATAAATGCTAGTTCTAAAAAAATAGACCTGCCTGCTTTGGTACTCATTCAATAATCAATTTGAATATATTTGATTGGAAATAATATTTTGGTCAATTTTTTGTTAGTATTTAATAAAAAAGGTGAAATTTGGCTTTAATGTCATCATTGGCACCTCAGTTCAGGAAAGGGTTTGTAATTAATTATGGAAAATTTTAAAAATATCATGCTGGTTTATAAGAAATGTATTTTTATTCAATTCCTTATATTGTTGTATTTGCCTGCAATGGCAATTCATAGTCCACAGGATTCCGTTGGAATCCGTACCATAAATAGCTCAAATTATATTATTCATAAAGTTGACAAAGGTGAAACACTCTATGCACTATCCAGAAGGTACAATATAGGTGTTCAACAAATTATTGATGCAAATCCGGGATCCAAAAAAGGATTGAACATAGGACAGGAATTGAAAATCCCGTACACAAGCACTGCCAATTCTGATCAAAAGGAGCAAAAAATTATCCATACCGTAAAGTCTGGCGAATCATTATATATCATCGCAAAGAAGTATGATGTGAGTGTAAATAATATTAAAAAATGGAATGGTTTAAACAGTAATACGCTATCAATCGGGAAAAGGCTTACAATATACCCATCATCAGAAATTGTTGAAGAAATCTCTGAGAACAAAAAAATTATTGAGAATAACGGTAAAAAAATTCATATTGTTAACAAGGGAGAAACATTATACAGCATCAGCAAGAAATACAGTATAAGTACTGATAATATTAAAGAATGGAATAGGTTAGAATCTAATGACCTAGGAATTGGTCAGGAACTTATCATAGGATATGCTCAAACAGGTGATCAATCAATAACAATTGTGAATGACCTTGAAGTTGAGGAAGATAGTAAAGAGGAAATAATTATCACTAAGAAGAAGGTCGAGGAAGTTGACATGGTTAAGGCAGAAGAAGTCAACAGTTATAAAAGAGTTACCCAGAAGGGTATTGCACTTGTGATTGAAGGCTCTGAAACAACAAAAAAATATCTTGCTCTTCACAGAACCGCACCCATAGGAACAATCATGCAGATAAGAAATGAAATGAATGACTTAAGTGTGTTTGTGAGGGTGATTGGAAAATTACCTGAAACTACAGAAAACAAAAATATACTGGTTAAAGTTTCGCAAACAGCATATGACAGACTGGGGGCCATTGACAGTCAGTTCCAGGTTGAAATAACTTATCATCCCTAGAGAGTAACCTGTAAATGCAAAACGAATCGAACCTGAAGCAGTTCCTGGATGAAAAAGTGGATCTGTACAATCAGGTTTCGTTCATTCATTCTGATCCTATTCAAGTACCACATCAATATACTGAAAAGCAGGATATCGAAATTTCTGGTCTTTTCTCAGCTGTTTTTGCATGGGGTTTGCGCAAAACAGCAATTCGAAAAACCCAGGAATTGCTTAATAGAATGGATGATGCTCCCTATGATTTCATCCTTAATCATAAATCATCTGATTTAAAAAGAATTGAACCCTTCAAGCACCGGACCTTCAATAGTACTGATGCTTTGTACTTTATCCACTTTCTTAATTGGTATTATAATCAACATGATACACTAGAGGAATTATTTGTAGCCAGGACGGGAGTTGAACCTATAGAGGCTGGTTTGATACAATTTCATAATACCTTTTTTAGCCTCACAGAAGCACCATTACGAACCAGTAAGCATATATCTTCTCCCTTGAAACGCTCTACTTGTAAAAGATTAAACATGTTTTTAAGGTGGATGGTAAGGAAAGATAACAGAAAAGTGGATTTCGGAATATGGAATAAACTGAGAATGAAAGATCTGATTTGTCCAATCGACCTTCATGTTGATAGAGTAGCAAGAAACCTGGGTTTGATTAGCAGAAAACAAACAGACTGGATGACAGCTTTGGAATTAACCCGGAATTTAAGGTCAATGGATCCTGCAGATCCTATCAAATATGATTATGCTCTTTTTGGTATTGGTGTTCTCGAAAACAGGCTATTTCCATGATGAAGGATCATTACGCCATGCTTTCAACCTCTCCTCATCTTTTTGATTAATATATTTTGAATTAAGTCCGACTTCAATTAACGCATTATAATCACTGAGTGAAATATATGGGATATCAGCCTGCCGCATATTTTCGTATGCTTCTTCAAATCCATAAGTGAAAATGGAAATCATTCCCAATACCTTAATACCCGCGTTTCTAAGCGCTTCAACTGCTTTTATAGAACTCCCCCCGGTTGATACCAGGTCTTCTACAACCACTACATTTTGCCCTTCAATAATTTTCCCCTCTATTTGATTTGTCAGACCATGACCTTTTGGTTTTGAACGAACATATATAAAAGGTAATGATAAGTTATCCGCGACCAGGGCCCCTTGTGGAATTCCAGCAGTAGCGACACCAGCAATAGCCTCCACATCCCTAAACTCTTGTCTTATAACTGACGACAATGCCTGCTTAATGTTATTTCTGATTTCCGGGAACGATAGTGCCAATCTATTATCACAATATATTGGAGAATTCCATCCTGAAGCCCACTTAAAAGGATGTTCAAGATTAATTTTAATGGCCTCGATTTCAAGCAAGCTTAAGGCTACCTGATAAGAGATTTTATTTTTACTTTTCATGCAGCAAATTTATAATATTATTTAAGCTATATCTGTGAATTATTGAAATTTTGGTTTTATTTGGAAACAGATAGAAGGAAGAAAATGAAAATATTTATTAATGATAATCCCTTTAGGATAATATCCAATAAAAAACAGGTTGTACTAAAGAATTATGATTCATTGCTGGTAGAAGCTACTGACAAGATCGACTTCAATTCTTTTCATGGCGACGTACTAATTCAGCATGCTAACATAAATATAATTGATCAGTATCTGCAATTATTAAAGTTGAACAGAAACAAAAAGATAGAGTCAATTACTTTTCAGGTTGATAATTATAAACCAGCAATTGATTTTATAAAAAGTAAATATACGGTTATTAAAGCTGGAGGTGGAATTGTTGAATTGAATGGCAATGTCTTGCTAATTAACCGTTTAAAAAAATGGGATTTACCCAAAGGCAAACGAGATAAAGGTGAGAAAATTAAAGATACTGCTGTTCGTGAAGTCCAGGAAGAATGCAATATAAAAGTAAAGAGAAAAGAAAAGGTTTGTCACACCTTTCACACCTATAAGCGCAATGGTAAAAATATATTGAAAAAGACCTACTGGTATAGAATGAAGTGTCTGGATGACTCAAAAATGAAACCTGAGGCTAAAGAACAAATTGAGGATGTAAGATGGATGACTTCAGCTGAAATCAAAAGCGCCCTTTATAATTCCTATCCATCTATCAGACAGGTTTTTCGCAAATATTATAGCACAAAGGAAAAATCCTAGATATTATATGGGAGAAATTCATTCACATCTCCCTTATATTTATGAACTTCCCTGATAATAGAAGAATTTATTGCTGCAAACTCAGGTGAAGTAATTAAAAAAACGGATTCTAATTCAGGATTCAGATATTTATTTACTTGTGCAATACTGTTTTCATATTCAAAATCAGTAGTATTTCTTAATCCCCTTAACAAATAACGAGCATTATATTTCTTGGCATATGTCGCAGTCAGCTCATTATATGTGACAACTTGAATATTATCAAAATCCTTAAAGGTGTCTGATATCTTTTCAATAATCAATTCAAGAGAAAAATATCGTTGTTTTTTTGTGTTCTGTCCTATCGAAACTATAATTTCATCAAATAGCTTAAGTCCTCTAATTACAATATCATAATGCCCTTTCGTAAAAGGATCGAAAGAGCCTGGAAACAAAGCAATCTTTTTCATACTATTAAGATAGGAAATTAAAACTTAATAAGTCGAAATACTGGTGATCAGGAATAGAGTCAAAAACATATCCCATTTTTAATCCTTTTGGTCTGTCACCAAACTTCAGGTTAGGGAAACTTTTTTTCAATTTATCAAAGTGCTTTGAGTTACGGCCAAGGTATCCCCAAACATGAAATTTATCATTTCTGATATCTATTTCTAATTCATCAACAACATAGCCGGCATACCGAATGTAATCCTCAAAGGTTTTTACAGGAAACTGATTGTAGAATATAAATTTGGAATTGATAATTACTGCGATGTGCAAAACAAACCTGTCCAGATATAAACAAATATTTTTACCAGGATCCTCAGCAAAATGCCGCGTTAATCCATTGACAAAAGAGCTGCTTTGATGATAATACTCTATATCTTTTGACTGATACGTTTTCTCGATAAACTCTCTTACTCCTTTATGAACTACAAATGCGTTTACCAATGAAAGATCGTCATTTGTATTAAAGAGACATATTTCTTCACTAGGTAAAATGGAAGAATTTACTTCAATGTATTCCTGAATATTTTCATGTAGAAATAAGTCCTGAGGAACCAGGGAGAATTTTTTGTTTTTTACTATGATTTTAACCTTTTTCCAGAATCCTGCCAATAATAGATGATGGTCGTCAAATAAACTATCAAGACAATCAATCCTATCATTCTGGGAGGATACTCCCGGCATCACGTAATCTTCTAATAAAAGAATCCTATTTTTCCTAGTATCGGTGATACAGAGCTGCATATCACTAAAACCTGCCTGTAACAAAAGATTGTAATGTTCCAGGTGATCGATATTAAATTTGGGATCCTTTTCTTTACGTATTAATCTAAATTGTGTCGAAGAAACATTCAAAATTTATTCCCAATTACCGGCTATGGTTACATCTGTTCGAGATCCTACCCTCAATGCCTTCTCGTTATTATTCTTTCTTCTTTCTGGATTCACAGGAGAAATATCTTTGACTTCAAATACATCAATCCAGACTCCGCTTCTGTTGATCTTATCAGCAAAAATATCAAACTTCTCATCTGAACTTGGAATACTTGCAAGTCGAGTAATATCTATGTTAGTAGGATACTTATATCTTACCATATCAGCAATATTATCACCCTTATTTATCAGTTGTCCTGGCCTCACATATACTTTTGTAACTATTCCTTCATATTCAGAACGAACTTTAAACAATTTCTCATCAGTTTGAAGCTGATATAGCTGGAAATTCTTGGTAATGTTATCTTGCACTTTAAAATTAATGTTTGATATTACACCAGTATCAGAAGCTGACAGGAGATAGTTTTCAGTAAACACATACTCCTTAGCTGACATTGTTCCTAATGTGTCTATATGGACAATAATATCTTCTGTTCCATATTCTTTTGGTATAATTTCTTCTCTTCGCTCAGTAATATATATTGTTCCTGAGTCTAGAAAACTAATTAAGGAATCCCAATCAGAAGTGTATTTACCATGCACCAATTGGAAAGCAACTTCAGTATCACGAATTAACTTTAACTGCTCAATGATACCGGCTTCGGTTTTTTTGATAAATTTTTCCTCATCAATTACCGACTTTATACTGTCAAATAGAAAATAACCCAGGTAGAGTGCTACAGCTAAAAATACAATTGATAATATTCTTGTAACCATTTTTCTTGGAATTTATTTATGTGCAATAATACGGAAATAAAAGGTAAAATTACAATATAATTAATTCCTAATTTAAGTAAAAATTTCAAAACTAAAATATCCGGATTGCTCAAGCAACTTTGATATTTCTTCTTTATTCCTTAAAATATAATGTAAAGTAGAAGGTTTTTGCCTCCCAATTGTTTCAATATTCAAAAATTCGACCGCTTCAATAATTTGATCTTCCCCTTCCATTTCGGGATCATTTCCCTTAATTAAGTGCCCTCCAACACGTTCTACCTCGAAAAATAATTCAATAGAATGTAATGGAGAATCTAAATATTCATGAACAAATAAAAATCTTTTGATAACCACTTTTAATCCGGTTTCCTCAAAGAATTCTCTCTGTAAATTTTCTTTTGCATTTGCTCCAAACTCCATCCCTCCTCCTGGAGGAGCCCATAAAATTCCTTCTTTCCCTAGACCACGATGCTTAACCAATAGGAGTTTGTTTTGCTCAATTAGAATTCCACAAACCCTTACACGCAATCGATTACCAAATTTTTTAATGATCTTTTTCTCCATCTGGCAATATTCATTTATCTTCCCATGAAGTTACAATTTATTACTTAATTCTTAATATATTGATTTTGATTTGCCAACAATAGCCAACATCCTCCAGTCTAAATTTATGTTTGATCCAACACCAGGACAACTTAGACTATTTAAATTATTTGATCTTTTATTAGATGCAAATGGGCCAGACACCTTGCTAATTAAAGGATACGCGGGTACCGGAAAAACATCTATTGTATCCTCCCTTGTAAAAGTATTGACGCTATTCAATTTTAAAAGTATGTTGCTGGCTCCTACCGGTCGAGCAGCTAAAGTCCTTTCCGTTTATTCAGGACGCAAAGCATTTACAATACATAAAATTATTTATAAACTGAGCTTGGATGAATCAGGGGAGCTTAAATTTAAAAGAGTTAAAAACTATAATAAAAATACAGTATTTATGATTGACGAAGCATCTATGATATATGATAATGCTTCATTTGGATCGGCCAGTTTATTAAAAGATCTTACGGATTATATCTTTGAGCACCCTTCAAATAAAATGATCATAATTGGTGATACTGCTCAATTACCTCCAGTGGGACACCTCTATAGTGGTGCACTGGATAAAAATAATCTTGAGTTTAAATACAAATTGAATGTTGAAAGCATTGAGCTAACTGATGTAGTGCGGCAACAGAAAGAATCAGGCATTTTACATAATGCCACATTATTAAGAATAAACATAAAAGAGGAGCTCAACCATATATATTTAAAAACAAATACATTTGGTGATACTTTTAGGATGAGTAGCCTTAAAATGGAGGATGGACTTCGATATTCATATGATAAATATGGTATAGAAGATACAATCATCATCTGCCAGTCAAACAAGCAAACTATTATGTACAATCAAATGATCCGAAGATCTCTGTTATTTTATGATAATGAAATTGATACTGGTGATTATTTGATGATAGTAAAAAACAATTATTTCTGGCTGGAGGAAGATTCCCCCACAGGTTTTCTCGCTAATGGTGATTTTGCTGAAATCCTGAAGATATCTAATTTTGAAGAAAGATATGGATATAAATTCGCAGATTTAAGTCTGCGACTGGTTGATTATGAAGACCATCCAAAAGTATATGCTAAAGCCATTCTAAATACATTGTATTCTCCATCCCCGTCACTCAGCATGGAAGAATCCAGAGTTTTGTATGATGAAATTGCAAATCAATATGAAGGAATCCCTAAAAAGGAATTTAAGAAGGCCATGGCGGAAGATCCGTACCTGAATGCGCTACAGATAAAATTCACATACGCCATCACCTGTCATAAATCCCAGGGAGGACAGTGGTCTTCTGTATTCATCGACCAGGGATATATTAAGGATGAGATCTTGGATTCTGGCTATTTGAGATGGCTATATACTGGAATAACAAGGGCTACCAAAGAACTGTTTTTAGTAAATTTTCATGATGATTTCTTCTTAAGATAATTAACGATATTAAATAAATGATTTCAATGATATTTGTGGATAGATTTATCAGAATCTTAAAGGAAGTTTTAGATTTAATGGTTTCGAATTAACTGAATGAATTATTTTTCGTTATTATTGATAAAATATAATATATGATTCGAATTCGATTATTAATAATTACTCTTATTGTACTGATTTCAATAGTGAAGATGTCAGCCCAATCTATCGAATCTCCCGAATTTAAGTTTGAAGAAACTAAACATGACTTTGGGGATATGAACCAGGGAGTTTCCAAAGAACACGAATTCAAATTCACCAATGTGGGCAAGGAACCATTAATCATATCTAAGGTATTAACAACTTGTGGTTGTACAGCCCCAACATGGCCAAAAGAACCAATTCAACCCAATGCTAAAGGATCTATTAAAATTGTTTTTAATTCCACAGGTAAAATCGGAAAGCAAAATAAGGTTATTACGATTTTAGCAAATACTGACTTTCAAAAATTCAGATTGTCAATTACGGCTAATGTATTACCAAATCCGTAATCGGTTATTATTTTAATATTAATATCTAGATCCAAAAATATCAGTACCTATTCGAATCATAGTACTACCATTCTTAATGGCAATTTTATAATCTCCCGACATTCCTATGGACAATTCTGTCATGTTAACATTAGGTTGCTTAATACTCGTTTTTATATTCTCAAAAATGGTTTGCAGGAATTTGAATTCTTTATCTATCTGATTTTCATCATCTGTATACGTTGCCATACCCATGAGGCCTTCGATATTTATATTTGTGAGTTGTTTAAACTCATTGTCATCAAACAATTGAAATAATTCGGTTTCAGAAAGTCCAAATTTTGTGGTCTCATCTGCGATATGTATCTGAAGTAAGCAGGAAATTATTCTATCATTCTTAATTCCCTGTTTGTTAATTTCCTTTAACAATTTAAGACTGTCCACTGAATGAATAAGAGATACAAAAGGTGCAATATATTTAACCTTATTTGTTTGAAGATGTCCTACCATATGCCATTCAATATCTTTGGGCATTTCCTCATATTTATCAGCAAGATCCTGAACTTTGTTTTCTCCAAAAATACGTTGTCCTGAATTATATGCTTCCATTATCAAACTAACTGGCTTGGTCTTGCTAATTGGAATCAATCTACACGTCGTCCCAGCTAATTCATCATTAAAACGCTTAATATTTTCAGCGATATTCATAGTATTTCGAATAATTTTATTTACATGGAATAGGAATATTCCTTAAAATTAAATTGATACTTTCAAAAAACTATTCAATACTTTTTATTTTTTCAGTCAGATCTATAATAATATTGTAAAGAAAGTTGATTTAAGTAAATGGTTGAAATAGTAAAAGGACTTCTTTTTGGGCTAGTATTATCCTTTTTAATAGGGCCTGTTTTTTTTGCCTTGCTTCAGACAAGCATTGAAAAAGGTTTTAAAGCTGGTATGTTCATGGCAATTGGTATCTCATTAAGCGATTCATTGTATATTTTTATTTCATACAGCAGTATCTCTTTCTTCTCTGACAATATAGAGGTTAAGTTTATTTTGGGATTAATAGGATCTTTTATAATGATGGGCTTCGGGATTACTACTTTTTTAAAACCTGTACCGAGGAGAGGATTAGCCCAAACTTTCAGTGAATCAAACAATTACTATCGTAAGATTCTAAAAGGATTTTTATTGAATGGGATTAATCCGTTTATTTTACTGTTCTGGATTGGTGTAGCCGGTTTGGTGACTATTGAAATGGAGTACTCATTTGACCAAGCATCTTTATTTTATATAGGAGTGATCACGATGGTTCTTGCAGCTGATATTACAAAGGCATTTCTTTCACAGAGATTGCGGAGTTGGATGACGCCCAGGTTTATGAATATACTCAACAGGTCTGTAGGAATCACTTTGATTTTATTTGGAGTACGAATTCTTTATTATGCTTTTGATATAAAGGGATTGATCTGATAACTTAGGCAGGTTGCACTTTCGTTGGTTCATCATCTTTTTTCTTATCCATATCACTGATTTCATCCTTTAAAAGTTCCTGAACCTTTTCACTGAAGCCTTTCTTTTCTTCAGTTAGGT
>Ga0316190_10000999_pt1 | contig 20264 bp, 18 predicted proteins | sample Eddworburrow2_MG_FD_204929 | JGI IMG/M metagenome (GOLD analysis project Ga0316190, IMG submission 204929) | Coastal sediment microbial communities from Maine, United States - Eddy worm burrow 2 | ecosystem: Environmental > Aquatic > Marine > Coastal > Sediment | place: USA: Maine | collected... | reverse complement strand
GAAAAGCGCGTGAATGTATGATGCGATCTCTATCGCGTTGAAAGGCCGTTCGATATGGGTGTTCGGCTTCGGGATACAACCTTGTTTTCTGGGCGACATTGCTTTTGCAGGCAAATGGCGCAAGGGCGCTTATTTCGTGCTGTTCAAGCCAGGCGCGATTTCGCATTCTTTACTCCGGGTCGATGGCAAAATTAAAAAGGCTCGAAGTAAATACCCGAGCCTTTTTGATTTTTAATGTTTTGCCTGATGGATATTTATTGCTGGTTTTCCTTCTCCACTTTGCGCTCGCCGTTTATTGCAATTCGAGGCGCTCCCGGATTTGTCAGGCTGACTAAATCAGCAAGTATATGCTGACTTTCGGAGAGGATGACATCGGAAACTCTGTCATCAGCGGGAATTTTGTCGCCGATTTTAAGAGGCGCCAAACCTTTGGCAAGACGTCTGGCATTCACCCTTTTATATTTCAACTCTTCACTTTCATCTCGTAATTTTTTCCGCTCACTCTCACTTAGAGAGATCGTATTGGCGTTCTTTTCCATGATATATTTTTCAATGTCTTCACGGATATATTGAAATTCCGGATCTTTTTCGACTCGTATTTTAGTCTTCACGGCAAGCCTGGAAAGATAAAGTGAGACCTGGTCGCGTTTGCGGAAAAGCGCTGGAGAAATTTCGTCCCATGGCAGCGCGTGCAACTGTTTATCTTCTCCGAAATCCATTTCATTATAAATAGAAGGGAAGCGAATATCTGGAATTACGCCGCGATGTTGCGTCGAACTTCCGGTGATGCGGTAAAATTTTGCAACGGTTACTTTGAGCTGCCCATATTTTTTATCGCTCGCTCTGATAAATCGGTCTAGCGACAATAAATTTTGCACAGTTCCCTTGCCAAATGTTTGATTACCAACAATTACACCTCGCCCGTAGTCTTGAATAGCGGAAGAAAAAATTTCTGAAGCGGAAGCGCTAAATCGATCCACGATGACCGCCAAAGGTCCTGTATAAGCGATGTCTGGATCTGGATCGGATTCCACCTTTTTTGAGCCAACATAACTTTTTACCTGAACAACAGGCCCATCTTCAATAAAAAGACCGGTTAATTCAATCGCTTCCTGCAATGAGCCGCCTCCATTGCGGCGAAGGTCGATAATGATGCCTTCAACTTCCGCCTCCTGAAGCTCCTTAATCAATTTTCGAACATCCCGTGTCGTGCTTTTGTAATTTGGATCATTATCGCGCTGCGCTTCCATATCGATATAAAAGGAAGGAATGGTAATTACACCAAGTTTAAAACGGCTGCCTTCATGAATTAATTCAAGAGTGTCGCTTTTCGCCGCCCTTTCTTCCAGAACAACCTTGTCGCGAACCAAAATAATCTCTTTGGTTGGACTTCCCGCCGGGGCGTCAGCCGCCATGATGTCGAGGCGAACAATCGAACCTTTTGCTCCGCGAATCTTTTGGACGACATCATCCAGGCGCATGCCAATGACATCAATAAAGTTACCATTTTCACCTTGCGCCACGCCTACAATCTTATCGTTGGCCCATAGCATTTTACTTTTGTCGGCAGGACCGCCCGGAATAATTTTTACAACCCTGGTGAATTCACCTTCAGAAGTGAGTTGCGCGCCAATTCCCTCCAGTGAAAGGCTCATGTCAATGCCAAAGTTTTCGGAAGAAATCGGGGAAAAGTAACTTGTGTGCGGGTCGTAGGTCTCGGAAAGGGCATTGATAAAATATGAAAAAACATCTTCGGACTGATATTGTTTTATCCGCGTTTCAAAGTTTTTATAGCGCTGGAGCAGGGTTTCCTGAATGGAAGACCATTCCTTCCCGGCAAGCTTTAAATTCAGGGCGTCATTCTTTAATCTCTTGCGCCACAATTCATTCAAATCATCTGTGGTTGCAGCCCAGGGCAACTCACTTCTATCTAAAAGTAAGTTTTCAGCGCTTGCATAATCAAATTCTGATTCAAGACGTTTTCGGATGAAGTCTATTCTTTGCGCAACTCGTAATTGCCAGGTATTGTAAATCAGGTAGGGGATAGTCAGATCTCCATCTGAGACGGCATTGTCAAGCTCATATCGATACTGTTCAAAATTTTCAATGTCAGAAGCCAGAAAGTACATTTTGTTGCCGTCATAGCCTTCGATATAGAGATATAGTATTTCTGATGATGTCGAGTCGTTAATGGTTTTGTGGTTATAGTGAAAGCGCCGTAATAGTTTTGTCACCATTTTGCCGGAAATCGGGTGGGTTTCATCGGGTTTTAATCTATCCTCCCGCTCACCTGCATTCATGCCGTTGAGCAAAAAAACCATCAACAGAGCGGTGGATGCAGCAATAATTTTAACAAAATGAACTGTAAGCTTTGAACTTCTCATCGTGTAACTCCCTTCGGACGACGGTGTGAACCTTACCCGTAAAAAAGTGGCGGCGGCTCTTTATTTAGAAAACTTTTAATTTAGTCGTAAATTATTAAAATTCAAGAAATTTGCTTTGCATTTCCTACTAATCGTTTTCATCGACATTTTGTTCCTAATCATCAGCAATTATCAAGGAAAAGTGCAGGATACTTTTGCGCCAGGGCGCTCCAATTGTGATAGTCTTTGAAATCTGCCTTAAATTTAACGACTAAGTAATACTATCATTAAAGCATGGCTTATGGTGAGATTGTTCTCAAAAAATAACTGTAAAGAATCGAATATAAAATGGTTTACGAGTCGTGAATAATGTCTTAACATGTTGTAACTTTTACCTTGCTTTAAAATCGATGGTTGTCTATATTTACCGCTTATTGCTCTAATAATTATAAGGTTAGGAGTTTTCTGTTGGCGGATCTATTCGACAAGTGCAGGCTGTTCACACGCGCAAAAGAGCTTCAGGCCAAAGGATGGTATCCATACTTTAAGGAAATTACATCCGGCGCCGATTCCGAGGTTGAAATCAATGGGCGCAGGTTGGTCATGATTGGCTCCAACAACTATCTTGGCTTGACCCAGGATCCCAGAATTAAGAAAGCCGCGCAAGACGCTATTGATAAATTCGGATCAGGGTGCACTGGCTCTCGTTTTCTAAACGGGACTTTGTCGTTGCATGTGCAACTGGAAGAAAAACTCGCAGAATTCATGAACGCGGAAGCCGCCCTTATCTTTTCAACCGGTTTTCAGACAAACCTTGGCGCGCTTTCAACAATTGCCGGCAAGAATGACATTATCTTTTCGGATAAAAATAATCACGCATGCATTGTAGATGGAAACCGCTTGTCGCTAAGTCGGGTTGTGCGTTATAAACACAATAGCATGACTCATCTGGAGCGTTTGCTTTCTGCAAGCCCGGAAAGCGCTGGCAAACTGATTGTCTGCGACGGTGTTTTCAGTATGGAGGGAAACCTGGCCAATCTACCCGAAATTGTAAATCTGGCAAAAAAGTATGGCGCCAAAGTTATGGTGGATGATGCGCATTCAGTTGGCGTTTTTGGCGCCAATGGGCGCGGCACAGCCGAGCATTTCGGTCTGGAAGATCAGGTTGATATTGTTTCAGGAACTTTCAGTAAGTCGTTTGCCTCCCTTGGCGGGTACCTTGTGGCAAAGGCAGATGTCATTCACTACCTGAAGCACCACGCCCGCGCGCTTATTTTTTCGGCGAGCATTCCTCCTGCAAATGCCGCTTCTGTTATTAAGGCGATTGAAATCATTCAGCAGGAGCCTGAAAGACGGGAGAAATTGTGGGCGAATGTAACCAAAATGAAGCGGGCGTTTGATCAACTGGGTTTCAATACTTGCAACAGCAAAAGTCCGGTCATTCCAATCTGGATTGGCCCGGATGAAGAAACGTTTGTTTTCTGGAAAAAACTGTATGAAAATGGCGTCTTTTCCAATCCAGCTGTCCCACCCGCAGTTTCGCCTGGACAATCACTTATTCGAACAAGCTATATGGCCACCCATACCGACCAGGAACTAAATTTTGTGCTCGATGTCTTTGAAAAAATTGGCAGAGAAGTCGGCGTCATCTGACATATTGTGGCAAAAAAAGTTGCAGGCGCTGGCGCGACCAATTCTGCGGCGCAGTCCTTAATCTGTTGTATTTACTGAATCATTACTTTCTTCAGACATGTCAACTAATGTTAAGGGTTCAGGTCAAAATAATATTACCATGAAAATCTTGGATTATGAGTTCAGATGGAGTAGAAGGTGGCAAGTTTATTTCGATCAAATGCCTAACGGCCTCGTCTTCTGACGAATTTATCAGGTCAGCCGTATGAACTCCCCAAACAAGAAAGGGCAATGATGAGCTCGATAACCATTCGTGAAGTTCAGAACAAATCCGATCTCAATATCTTTATCAAGTTTCCGTGGGAAATATATAAAAACGATCCACATTGGGTTCCGCCATTGCTTATTGACATGAAGACAATTTTGAGCAAAAAAAAGAATCCCTTTTATCAGCATTCTGAAATTCAACTTTTCCTCGCTTTAAAAGGGGGGCGGACAGTTGGTCGCATCGCGGCTATCCTGAACAGGAATCACAACAAGTTCCATGAAGAAAAAACCGGTTTTTTCGGTTTTTTTGAATCTGTTAATGATGTTATGGTTGTTGAAAGCCTGCTCACTGCGGCCAAATTATGGTTGAAGGGCAAGGGCATGTCAACGATTCGCGGGCCGATGAACCTCACGACCAATGACACTTGCGGCATGCTTTGCGAGGGCTTTGACTCGGCGCCCTACATAATGATGACTTATAATCCGCAATATTATATAGATTTGATGCATTCTGCCGGAATGCAAAAGTGCAAAGAACTTTACGCCTATTACATGACGCAAAACACGGAAATACCTGAACGTTTTATAAAGTTCGCGCAAAAAGCAATGCAAGATGATAGCATTACCTTTCGAAACATCAACATGAAAAAGTTTGATGCTGAGGTCAAAATAGTCATGGAAATTTACAACGACGCCTGGCAGAAGAACTGGGGTTTTGTGCCCATGACAGACGCCGAAATACAGCACATGGCAAACGAACTGAGAATGGGGGTTGATCCGGATATTGTTTTTATCGCAGAGATTGACGGCGAACCTGCCGGGTTTTCTCTGGCATTGCCGGATTTCAATCAAGTCCTACAGAAAATAAACGGCAGGCTTTTGCCTTTTGGCATTTTCAAATTGCTAAAGAATAAAAGCAAAATTGACACTGTGCGCGTTCTTACGCTTGGTGTGAAACAAAAATTTCAAAAAAAACGGGCGCTGGCGCCCGCATTTTACTACGAAACTTATCGTCGGGGAATAGAGAAAGGATACCACTCCGGCGAGTTTTCATGGATTCTTGATGACAATATGCCTATGAACCGTGCGATTACCGGTTTGGGCGCAAGTTTGTATAAGAAATATGCCATTTATGAAGCTGAAATCAGGTAATTATTCGTACCAGTAGAGAACGCGACCGCAGCCTTCGCAATTGATGACGCTCTGGTCGCTTCTTCCACGCGTGATAAGTTGAGTTGGAACATGCATAAAGCATCCCAAACAGACATCGTCTTTTACAGGAACTATCGCGCGTTTATAGCGTTTTTTTAGTTTTTCATAATTAAATAAAAGTGGTTTGGGAAGCTTTCCAAGCAATTCGTTTCGCGCTTCATCCAACTTCTCTTTGCCTGCAACTTCAAAGCCGATTTGCTTAACATCTTCAACATCTTTGATCATGATGTCAAGGTCTTGCAGAGCCACCAGCATTTCCAATTGTTTATTTAACATAGATTTCAACTCTCTCCGTCTAAAATTTCGGCAAACTCCTCAAAGGTGTTTACATTTTTTAGTTTTTCACGATTTTTATTTTCATGTAACATTTCAACCAGCTTGCCCAGGACAGGCAAATAGCGATTGTTTTCATCATGGGGAGGAGCAATCACGACAAAGAATAGTTTTATTGGTTTTTTATCAATTGCATTGAACTCAATGCCCTTGTCAGACCGCCCGAATGCAATTTGCATTTTGATTGCGGCGGTCGTTCTTCCATGTGGAACCGCGACTTCATCGCCAATGCCCGTGCTGCCAAGCGTTTCACGTTTGGTGAGCATTTCTAACACAATCTCTTTATTGCGAATGACTTTGTTTTCAACAAACAGGCTGGAAAATTCGTCGAAAACAGCTTCTTTGCTTTGTGCTTTCAAATCAGGGATAAACAAATTCTCGTTAAAAAACTGTGTTAAATCTTTACTTTCCATCATGATCCCTTCGTTAGAGTTTTTCGGGTTTTTACGCCACACGACCTGCATTATCAATAACCTCTCGTAATGCAGGCATTACAAACACACTATTTAAATCAAACTTTTCGTGCAATTCTCGAGCGAGCACATTAATTTTTTGTTCAATAGACAGTTTTTTGTTCACCAACAACTGCTCTTTTTCTTTGTAGCGATAGAAACCACCGACAAATTCTCCTTTGTCGTAGCGAACTTCTATTTGCAGTTCGACAAATAAATTTTCAAGACCTTCAAGTATTTCTTCTGCTTTCATAATTGCTGTCAGCTATTGTGCAGATTTGCAAATGAGCGCATTCATTTCAATTGCGAACATCAAGAGAATTAAACATGCTCAATATTCTCGTTCTATAAAATATTCCCACTAGAGAAGAGTATTCATTTTTTTTCTCTTCGCAAGCTCTACCAGTTGTTTTACTTCCTGAGCTTTTTCACGCGGACAGATCAAGGTGGCGTCTCCCGTATCAACAACAATCAAATCATCCACACCGAGCAAAGCAATTGTGCGTTTTGGCGAATCAATATAACATCCTTTTGAATCCTCCAGCAAGTGCGAGCCGATCAAGACATTGTTGTCTTCATTTTTTTCACCGAGCTTATAAAGCTCTTCCCAACTTCCGAGGTCATTCCAACCAAAGGTTCCCTTCAGAACTTTTACATTGTCAGCCTGTTCCATAACGCCATAGTCGATGGAAATGCTGCGGATTTGTCGATAAACCCGATCAATTGTTTCCTCTTGTTGCGCAGAGCCGATTGCCTCTGATATTTCTTGCAGCCCCTGGTATAAAACGGGAATATTTTTTTCAATCTCTGCCAGAATCGTTTTAATTTTCCAGATGAAAATTCCACTATTCCATAAAAAGTCGCCGCATTCAAGGAAAAGTTTGGCTGTCTCCAGATTCGGTTTTTCTGCAAAGGTTTTGACATCAAAGACCTCTATGCCATTTTGAGGCGGCAGCGAATTTTCACTTTGGATGTAGCCATATCCGGTTGCGGGATAGGTGGGTAATATACCGATAGTCACGATGCTGTCAGACTCAGCGGCAAGCTTTTCTCCCGCTTTCATGGTCTTCTGAAATAACGCCTCGTCCAGAATCAGGTGATCGGCGGGCAACACTGCCATTACCGCGTCGGGGTCGATTTTTTGCAGAAAAACAGCCGCCAGTCCAATGCATGGGGCGGTGCTTTTGCCCAAAGGCTCTCTAATATAATTTTGCGATGGTAGCGAAAGCTGTTTCCGGATCAGGGGTATTTGCTCGCCGGTGGAAACAACAAAAATATTTTCTTGTTGAACGATTGGAGAGAGTCGATTAACTGTGTTTTGAATCAGGGTTTTTTCACTGCGGATTTTGAGAAGGTGTTTCGGGTGTTCGCGCCGACTTTTGGGCCAGAATCTGGTTCCCAGCCCTCCGGCCATTATCAATGTATGCATATATTCTGGAAGCCTTCCTTGCCTGAGTTCATTCTAAATGAAACTTGCCATTGTCTAAATGTAGAACAATGGCAAGAAAATATTGAAAACCTATAGACTATTTGTGACATTTATTATTACGAGGGTTCACGAACCTAAAATCTGAAATCACTATATGTTGAAGCTCGACAATCTATTAAATCCGCTTTTTAAAATCAAGGGATATTCAAGGTCGATTTGATTCGAGTCAACCTTTCGAGCGAGATGTTTTTGAGATCGTTTTTCAAGATACTCGCAAACAGGCTCTTTAGATCTCCTTTCAACAGCGCCGCCACGGTTTGGGCGTTCATTTTGCTTAGCAACGTTATCTTGCCATCCCAGTCGGCGTCGGTGTAGCCTGCCAGACGCTGGTTGATAATTGTGCCTAAATCAAACTGTCGCTGATAGACGTTTTGCCACTTTTTGCTGAAAGCAGCCAGGTGTTGCGCGCTGCGCTGTTTTTTTTGAATGGCGTCGCCAATAACTTCACCTGCCATTCGTCCGATATCAATACTTTGTCGAATTCCCTCTCCCAGCAAAATAGAAATCAGGCCGCCGGCGTCGCCAACAACCACAAATCCATCGGCGACAGTTTGCGGCAAATATTTTTCGGCGGGTATTGCACCCACATGATACTCCAGGCGACTGATGTTGGCAAATTCTTTATGAAATCGTGGCAGGGTGAGAATTCTCTCAAGGCATTCCCTTGGTGCCACCGAACTGTCAGGGCTGATCACGCCGGCGCCAAGACGCACCCGACCATTTCCGCGCGGAAAAATCCACGCATAGCCGGAAGGCGCCACATGGGAGCCGAAAAGAATCGCGGCGCGTTGTTCCGGCCAATCGGGCGCGTATAAATCATATTCAGCCCCCACGCCGCGTCGCTTGAAATTGGTCGCCAAACCCAATTGACGCGCAAGGCTTCGATTTATACCAGTGGCGTCGACCACAATTTCTCCGGAAATAGCGGCGGGCTTTGAAAAAAACGACACCTGCAAGCCAGCAATTCCGCCGTTTTTTAGCAAGGCAGACCTAACCGTTGTATTTACGAAAATTTCCGCCCCGGCTTGCGAGGCCATTTCCGCCAAATATTGATACAAGGCTCGAACATCCAGAACGCAGCTCACCGGTTTTTTATAATGAAAAAGAGCCTCATGATTGGGTGAGATCAGCAGCCCCTCATGGATTGGGTGATAAAGCCGGGAAGGGATGGCCAGCTTTTGCAATTCAGCAATCCAGCTGCCGCCGCTGGTATGGATGGGATAGCCAATTTCTTTGCTCTTCTCAAAAACCGCAACGCGCGCCCCTGATTTGGCGGCCGCATAAGCAGCGGACAGTCCGGCCGGACCGCCGCCGGCTATTAATACATCATAGGAATTGTTTACTTGCATGGATAATAATCGGTGTAATGATTTTCTCTGGGTTGTTTCGACCGGAACATGGTTCAACTGCGCGCCGAACCGGTCTCAAGTCAATAAGTAAATTAGTATTTGGTTAGACTATTGTCGATTTCATCCGCCCAGGCTAAAATGCCACCCTTGATATTGCGTAGTTTTTGAAAGCCGACGTTTTCTAATATTTTTAAAGCTTTGGCGCTGCGAACGCCGGAGCGACAAAGGATATGTATTTCAATTTCCCTGTCCAGCTCCGCCAGGCGTTCGGGCAGGTCGCCCAATGGAATCAATTTGCAGTCTGGCAATTGCGCGATATTTAGTTCGTGTGGTTCGCGCACATCCAGAATAAAAGGCGGCTGCGCTTGCTGAACCTTTGCGTGTAATTCACGCACGGAAATCTCCTGGTTCGCGCTGAGCGCAATTGGCTTGGCAGTTTTTACGCCGCAAAACTGTTCATAATCAATCAGTTCGGTTACGGTGGGTTGGTCGCCGCAAACCCGACAAGCCGGATCGCGGCTTAATTTCAACTCGCGATACGACATGGCCAAAGCGTCATAGAGCAGCAGGCGACCAATCAGCGGTTCGCCGATGCCGAGGATAAGTTTCATGGCTTCAGTGGCTTGCGTCACGCCGACATTGCCAGGCAGAACGCCGAGAACGCCGCTTTCAGAACAGTTCGGCACAAGTCCGGGCGGCGGCGGCTCCGGATAGAGACATCGGTAGCATGGGCCATTTTTGGTTGCAAACACCGAAGCCTGTCCTTCGAATTTGAAAATGCTGCCGTAGACATTGGGCTTGCCAGACAGAACACAAGCGTCGTTGACCAGGTATCTGGTGGGAAAATTATCGGCGCCGTCAACAATAATATGATAGTCGGCAAAAATCTCCAGAGCGTTTGCGGCGCTGAGTCTGACCGAATGTTCATCGATTTCTATATGTGGATTCAGAGCGAGCAGCTTTGCTTTGGCCGCAGTCACCTTCGGTTTTCCGACATCGGCGGCGGTGTAAAGTATTTGTCGCTGCAAATTGCTTTCATCAACCACATCGTCGTCAACCAGTCCGAGGCGGCCAACCCCGGCTGCGGCGAGATAAAGCGCCACCGGTGAACCCAATCCGCCCATGCCCACCAGCAAAACACGGGCTTTTTTCAGCTTTTGTTGACCTGCAACGCCAATGTCCGGTAAAAGCAGGTGACGGCTATAGCGCGCCAGTTCAGTTTTGGAAAGTGTCATCTCTCAGCCTTGTTTTAATGAATAGCGAAATGTCGCGCGTTTGATTTGGCCTGACTAAAACAGCGGGTCTTAAACCTGAGGCGGCTCAAGCGGCTATCTTGCGAAAGCACAAAAATTACATTGCTGTACAATATCTTTTTTTTCCTTTCAATACAAGAACAGTTCGTTTATTTTGCAACCTTACAAATAATTCGGCTATTTTCTTTTTCTTGCTCCGCATTGCGCCGGTTACGTGTATACCATAAAAAAGACACTCCCAACACATTCCGGCGCCGACTCAAACGACTATTCTCCCGGGAGTTCCAAAATTTTTCAATACAAAGCAATTGCACATTTCAATGGATGATGAGAGTGGGACAGTGGTATAAATTTACATGCGGCAAATGCAAGTATTGCGCAATTGTTAGCGGCGGACTTGATTGTGGGATGTTTGCTGTTGTGCAAAGCATGACCTGTGAAGATTGCCGGAAATTGGTTGATGTGAAAGTTGGCGAGCATGGAAAAGTTTACGATAAAACGACTGTGCAGGAACGAAGGAGTAGAGTTGGTCATTCGAGCTAAACAATTATAGGAGGCTATTTTGTTTGTAGTACAATTTCATGGGCATTTCGGCTTTATAAAGCCTTGGACTGCTGTTCGCGATGGCGAAACGTTCTCTCAACAATTCTTGACACCATCCATTATAGAGGGATTACGACAAAAACTTGAAGTTACATCCATCTTACGGCATCGCTTAACCTATTCTGGAATTAGTGTTCAACAGGAAGTGGTTCAGACAAAAGGGTGGGAATACAAAAAGCGTTCCAAGATGCATGTGCGTCATCGTTCCATTTTAAACCGTGGGGTGATGATTTATCCAACCCTGTTTCTTGCCTTCGCAACAGAATTAGATGCGCGCCAGGCATCAGTCCAACATATTTGCCTTTGCCGGAATGAAGACGTAATGCTGCCCGACTGCAAAATCCAGACGATGTCTGACGCAGAATTTGAACAAATAGATGGCTTTGAATTAAGGTTTGGGAAAAGTGAAAACTCATTCCAGGTAGGATATAATCGATTTAAAAATGCTGAACCAATGTTTGGTTGGTTGGAAGCAACTGAGAACCCGTTAAAAACACATGAATAGTTTTGACCATATCTTAGCGAAGAGTTCTGAAAATGGCGGACTTCGACTGGTGGAACATTTAGAACATGTTGCTCAGGCGGTTAAAACCATGGCGGTGCATTGTGGTTTTGATAAAGATATTGCAATGAAAGGGGCAATATTGCATGACATTGGCAAGACAAGCTCGATCTTTCAAAAACGTTTAACAAAAACGACAATTAATTATTCACGAGAACCATTTCGGCATGAAATTGCATCCTTATTCTTTCTGTCTCTTTTAGACACGGAAATTCATAGCCCGGTTATTGATATGGTAGTTGCTCATCATAAATCTATTGTGCAGGACGGTCGTGGATTAGGAATTCTCGATCTTGACTATAATTGGGATGATCCTTTTGGACTCCACATCAAAGACTGGGACGCCTGGAGTCCAATTGCTTTAGATATTTTGCAGTATTTTGGATGGGAAACCAAAGAAATTACGATTGACCAGGCACGGGCAAGTTACAATGAAGTCTTATGCTATTGTGAAAAAAAGCAATTGGGTTGGTCAAAATGGAAAGGATTGCTGGTAGCTGCCGATCATTATGCCTCCGCGTTATGCGAGAAAACAGAAACGGCAATAAGCAAAAGCTTCACAGCGCCAAATCTTGGTTTTTATAATCGGCAAAATAGTCTCTATTCACTCTCCATGATGGATGCTACAGATTCCAGAAAGCACACAATTGTAACCGCGCCAACAGGAGCTGGCAAAACGGATTTTATGATTCGAAGATGTAAAGGGCGTTTTTTTTACACTCTGCCCTTTCAGGCTTCGATCAATGCGATGTATAACCGATTAAAGGACGAGCTTGACAAAGACAACCCAAACCTTGACATAAGAATGTTACATGCATCCTCACGGGTTGTGCTTAATCGTGATGGGAAAAGCTATGAAGAAAAAGCGCTGCAAGATAAGATTGGTTCTTCAATAAAAGTGCTGACTCCACATCAAATGGCTTCAATTGTCTTTGGCTCTCGGGGATTTGAAACAATACTTCTGGACATTATGGGGTGCGATGTAATACTCGACGAAATCCATACTTATACTGACGTAACCAAAGCCATTGTCCAAAAGATAATAACAATACTAAATCACTTCGATTGTAAAATTCATATTGGCACCGCGACAATGCCTTCTGTTCTATATCAGCAGGCGTTACAAATCCTCGGCGAAAAAAATGTCTATCAGGTAAATCTCACGCCTGAAACTCTGAAAACATTTGACCGGCATATTATTTACAAAATTACCGATTTTGAGCAAAGTATACCGACGATTGAACAAGCGCTTGGCAAACAACAAAAAGTGTTGGTTGTTTGCAATCGTGTCTCCTCTGCTCAAAATTTATATAAGAAACTAAAGCAAATGTTGATTTGCAAAAAGACACTGCTCCTGCATAGCAGGTTTAAACGAAAAGACAGAGCCGACCTGGAGCGCAGGTTAATCACAAATTTTAATGCTGGCAATGCACCATGCATTGTCGTTTCAACCCAAGTCGTTGAAGTGAGCCTGGATATCAATTTCGATTTAATGATTACCGAAGCCGCGCCCTTGGATAGTCTTATCCAGCGTTTTGGCCGAATCAATCGAAAACGTTCAAAAGACACAATAGGAAAATATAAGCCGGTTTATATAATTAAACCTCCTGAAAACGACATTGACGCTAAACCGTATGAATTGACCACCTTAAACAAATCGTATGAAATTTTGGCGGATGGTGAAATTCTACAAGAAAGAGAAATTCAGAGCAAAATCGACGCAATTTTTGCTGAAATTGACACCACAACAATTGAACAAAGTTGTGTTTTTAAAGAAGGGGAGTTTCATCTAACCGAATTATCCCATCGACCCAAATCAGTTCTTCTTGAAAGTTTGGAAATCGATAGCGTTTCTTGCATAACGGAAAGTGATATTGAAAGATATAAAGAAGCGAATTCAGATGAAAGAATAGCGCTGGAAGTCCCAAGTCGGTATTGGACCGTTGCGAAAAGAGGTTTAGAAATGCTTTCTTTTGGCCATCAACCTTTTGTGATACCTGACAAAGCATACTGTAAGGAGATGGGGCTGAATACTGAATATCTCAGCCCTGAACACTATGATGTGGAAAGATTTTTTTTATAGGAAAATCACATGATTGCTTCAAAAATTGGTAAAACATTTCTCAGCGCTTATAACAAAAAATTTGGAAAAGAAACTTCTGCGAAGGATTTTTTTGAACAAGAATTTTATCCGTTGTTTTACGATCATCCAAAGTATATGCAGTGGGTTACCAATTCACCTTTTGTGCAAGGTCTTCGAAAAGAGTCTTATCCTTCCAGGGAGGAACGTTTTGACAAACTATGCACTTTAAAAAGAAAAATTGCAAACTTGAAACCAGACGCAAGTATCGCAATTGGATTCCCATCACAAGATATTACCGCCACAACTTCAGGACAAATCACGAACCTTGATTTAGGCATAACTGAAGAAGAAGTCTACGCATCATGGATTGGCGGCGGATTTGGAATTGGTGTGAAAGGAGGTTTGGCCATTTATTTTGATGTTCCGGAGATATTGATGACTCTATATCAAGGTTGGTGTTTATATCGCAATGATCTTGAGGAGATGTCTGACTTAAGGCCGAACCAAATTGATACTTGGAATGGTCAATGGCTATCTCATGCATATAGTAGATATTATAATGAAATGTCACCCACTGCCATGTTCGAAGAAGCGCGTGCAACAACCAAGGACAATAAAATAGAGTTCCAGTCCCAAAGTTGGGTAAGAATTTTACATGGTATCTCTCGAAAGTTCTCTCAGCAAAATCTTACTGGTTATATTTTTAACATTGGGAAAACAAATACAACCATAGGTTTCATTCAATTTAGCTTGGCAAGCCTTCGAAAACCAATCCATTTTTACAAAACTCTTTTTGGTGAAAATGATTTCTTAAATAATGCGAAGGCGATAGAAGACCTGCTTGGCTCTGAATTCGCATTCAAACATTCTTGCGCTAAAGGTAGAATTGGCGTGAAAGCCTTACAGCCCAAAGACTTGATGCCGTTTATTCGTATTCGTGACGCATCATGCCCACCGGAAAAGCGCCGCTGCCTACCGCACTTGATGCCGTTTATTCGTATTCGTGACGGCGATGTGGGGAAATGGCCAAAATTTTCAAAAACCGAAGTTAAGATTAAAAAAGGTGAAGATGAGGAAGCATTCATCAAAAGAAAAAATGAAGCGCAGGCAAATGATAACTATCAATATGTAACCTATAAAACTTATGAGAGCTGGATTATGGCCACTTTAAACAACGAATCACTTTATGAAAAAGCGACAAAATATGCTGAATGCTTTATAGAGTATGAGAAAGGCGCCGGGCAAGCCAGAACAGACAGGAAAAATCAAGTCAAAAACGCCCTGTCTGCCCATAACAAACGTAAACTTATAGAAGCTCTTACAGAAATTGTCAAGAAAGAAAAAATGATCTTATTGGACAACCTGGTTGAAGAAGTTACCAAAATGCCCAGTGATAATTTTCCATATTTTCTAACGTTGATACGATTTCGATATGCTTACTTAAACCAAAATTAAGGGTAAATTATTATGAATTCATATATTTATCTCCGTGCTTTACGGCACGTTGATCATGCAGTTTTTTGTGTTGAGAATGGGCAAAAAACGTATTGGGATCCACAATTTCAGCAAAAAATTTCATACTCCAGCGGGCAGCAAGTCAAACGTTCCATTATAAATTCATTTATTGATGAATTGGCAGTAAAACCTAGCCCCACTACTTTCGTTTTTGAGATTGACGGAAAAAATGCATTAGGTGAAGGTGAGGTTTATTCGACTTGCAACCCTGCTTATGCCGATCAATTAGTCGGCGGCTGGATGAAAGCAATAAAGGCAGGCGGCGAAGAGAAAGAGAGAACCGTTAAACGTCGAAGTCCGTTATCCATTTCTGCCATGCGTCCACTGCATCCACTTCTGGCAAGCTATACGACAGAAAATATCACTTTTGATAGAAGTGATAAACCTGAAGATCATCATGCTAAAGTCTATCGCACAGAAGATAAAAAAAGAATTGAAGTTAAAGGTGAAGAATTAATCGCGTTTCTTGAAGGCTCAAACAGGAGTTTGCGAAGAAAGTGGATTGGGGATAAAAGCGGTTCCAATGCAAGAACGTCCGGTCTTTTTATTTATGATGTTGCCATTGATTTGAGAACACTGTTTTGTGTCTCATTGAATCAGTACGAACCAGAAATGTCGCCCAAAACCATTGAGGCATTAATGGGAAAAGGTTGGAAAGAAAGTGAGAATATATTTGGTAAATGCCTGGTTTGTCCAAAACAGAGTGATCCGGCAAATGGTATTGTCGGGCGAAAAGAAATTATTCCGGCATTGTCAAGAGCATTGCTCAATTGGCGTATCACCAGCAACCAATCCAGGACTTTCAGTCCAATGGAAACCCTTGCGGTAGTGATAAGCGCTAACGCCAACAAGCTTGCAGACGCAATAAGAGCAAAGTTGTCTGAGGACAGTGAAACGCGGGTAAAACCAATTATTGATGAAAACGTCGAAGGCGCTGATGTCTTTGTTACTCTTCCTTGCGCAGGATATGTTGTTACTCAAAATGAAAGAGCAGACGCATTGGCTCTTGCTGAAGGGAAGTTAAACAAATTACTATCAGACTATGATGACGAGCATTTACAGGGGCTTTGATAAACAATGGATTTATCTACATCCTATTTGGAGTGCATTGAGTGTCTCAATGCACATCTTCGCAGAAGATGAATCGTCGTGTAGTGGGGGGCGTTTTTCTTCGGAAGAGATAGTGAAGTAGTTTAAAAGCAGGATGCTACGAGAATCAAAAGCTACATCGTCACAGACGATGCACTCCATATTTTTGGAGCGCATTGAGTGTCTCAATGCACATCTTCGCAGAAGATGAATCGGCCAGGAGTTGGGGGAAATTTTTCTCCGGAACAGCTAGTGAAATAGTTTAAAAGCAGGATGCTACGATAAGCAAAGGCCACATCGTCACAGACGATGTACTCCAAATAGACGAGGGACTTAAATAACGCGTTTTAATATTTATGATAACCGGAACAGCATTTAACTATTTTCATATTTGCCATACCAAGCTCTGGTTTTTTGCGCATCACATCCAGATGGAGCAAGGCTCAGACCTGGTCGCGTTGGGCAAACTTACGCATGAGGAGCATTATTCCCGCGATGCCAGCAAGGAGGAATTCATGCTCGAAGGCATTAAGCTCGACCGCATTACATCGGATGGCTACATCCATGAAATCAAAAAAAGCGACCGCGGCCAAAACGCGCATGTCTGGCAATTGAAATTCTATTTATGGCGCTTGCTGGAAAATGGATTTGGCCATCTCAAAGGCGTGCTGGAGTTCCCCAGGCAGCGCAAACGAATGGAAATTGAATTAACCGATGACGACATCAAAAAACTTCAAGAGAAAAGCCAGGCCATCCTGGCAATTACCGACAGGGACAAACCGCCGGCGCCGGAAAAAGTCGGTTTTTGTCGACAATGCTCTTATCGCGAGTTGTGTTGGTGTTAGGCTTTGCCTTTTGCTGGATGAAAAGGAAACAGAATTTTTTAATCCTTTAGAATAAGGAAATTATCATGCGGCTAAAACTCACGCTGCACCCGCTTGACAAACCCGTTGTGCCAATCAACTACCAATACCCGTTGTCGGCGGCCATCTACAATGTTCTCAGAAAAGCCGCCCCGGAATATGCGAGTTTTTTGCATGATCAGGGTTATAAAACTTCTGAAAACAGGCTGATGAAAATGTTTACCTTCTCAAAGCTGCATATTCCCGGCGGACGGCTGGTGAAGCCGGGGAACAGGGCATTGAGAGGAAGTCATGGCGACTGGACGCTTTACATCAGCAGCATTATGACCGATGAGTTTGTGCAAAATTTCATACTTGGCCTTTTTGAGTCCGCCCGTTTCTCCATTGCCACAACGGAAATCAAGACCGCGTTTGAAATCAGACAGGTGGAGGCCATCGCGCCGCCGCAATTCAGCGAAACCATGCGTTTCAAATGTCTTTCGCCCATAACCGCCAGCACAAAACGCGAGGAAAACGGCAAAACGAAAATTAAATATTACCATCCCACCGAAGCTGAATTTCCGCAAGCTTTGTGCAATAATCTGGTGCAAAAATATGAAACCGCGCACCGCAAACCGCTCGCCGAAGCAAAGTTAAATTTTTTCTTAGGCGAAAAAGATCGACCGCGCTCCCGCTTGATTGCAATCAAAGAAGGCTCTGCGCAGCAAACCAATATCAAGGCCTGGGAGACTTACTTCACGCTTTCCGGAACGCCCGAATTGCTGCGCGCCGCCTGGGAATGCGGTTTGGGAGAACATAATTCACAAGGGTTTGGTATGATCGACGCGCTATCCGATCATGAAACCTCGTTAGAGGGCTGACATGTCACGCAACTATTACGTTTTTAATCCGGGCCGGTTAAGCCGCAAAGACAACACGCTTATTTTTCGCAAGTACGGCGAAATAGAAAATGACGCCGGGTTGGATGATTTTCAAAAAATGTTTGATGAAGAACCGGCGTTTTATCAGCTTGACGCCGAAATTGAATATCAGGAAAGCAACGAACGCAAAGTCATTCCTATTGAAGATGTGGAGTCGCTTTACATTTTTGGTGAAATCGATTTCAACCGCAAGTTTTTTAACTTTTGCGCCACCAAGTCGCTGCCGGTGCACATCTTTAACTATTTCGGCTTTTATAGCGGCACGTTCTATCCGAGGGAATTTTTAAATAGCGGCGATCTGCTGGTGCAACAGGTGGTTCATCAACAAAATCACCCGTTCCGTCTTGCTCTCGCCAAGTTGCTGGTGCAAGGCGCCGCCGGCAACATTGTCAAAAATCTGCAATATTACAACACGCGCGGCAAAGACTGTTCACCCTTTCTCGAACAAATTAACAAGTTGCAGGAAGCCATTGACAAAACAGAAATGGTGGCTGAGTTAATGGGGATTGAGGGAAATATCAGGCAGGCCTATTATCGAGCCTGGCCGTTGCTCATTGATCAGGAGCTGGAATTTGCAAAACGTGTGCGCCGACCGCCGGACAATGAAATAAACGCCTTGATAGGCTTTGCCAATAACATGGTTTACACCACCGTGTTGGCTGAAATATACAAAACACAACTGAGTCCGCTCATTTCATTTTTGCATGAACCGGCGGCCAGACGATTTAGCTTAGCGCTTGATATTGCCGAAATTTTTAAACCGTTGCTTGCCGACAAAATCATCTTCTCCTTGCTCAACCGCAAACAACTGACCGGCTCGCATTTTACCCGCAAGGGCAATGTTTGCTGGCTCAGTGAAAGTGGACGAAAAATATTTGTGCGAGCATTTGATGAGAAACTCAGCGCAACCATCAAGCACCGAAAATTAGGCCGCAACGTTAGCTACCGCAGGTTGATTCGGCTGGAGTGCTATAAGTTGATTAAACATTTACTCGGACAAAAAAACTATAAGCCGTTCATTATTTGGTGGTGACTTTGCAATTTTAATGCAAGCAGAGTCGGCTTTCTAATGACTATATTGCCGGGAGTTGAAAAAAATGTATGCGATACTGGTTTATGACATTAATCAGAAACGGTTGAGCAAAGCGCTGAAAACGTGCAGGGTTTATTTAAATTGGGTTCAGAATAGCGTTTTTGAAGGGGAAATTACCGAAGCTAAATTAAAGGAGCTGGAAATTCGTATGAAGCGGCTGGTCAATGTAACCGAAGATTCCGTGATGATATATAAGTTTAGAACGGCGCGCGCCTTTTCAAAGCAAATAATAGGACTTGAAAAAAACGGTGTAGATCCTTTTCTTTAGCAGCGTTTTGGGCGGCTCGGCAAGGGTCGTTGTCGTCGAGCCCTTGCCTGAGTCGACACAATTGCAGGTCGACGGAGTTTTTCAGATTTAAGAGGAGGCTAACCTCTTGTTTTTTTTACTTAAAAAAAACGGCCTTTAATCGCACTATCGTAGGATTGAAACGAAACTGATACATCAAATGATAAATTAATGAATGATCCTTTAATCGCACTATCGTAGGATTGAAACTCAAGGTTGGTGAGTGTGGTATTGTGCTGAATAAAGCCTTTAATCGCACTATCGTAGGATTGAAACTTTTTAAAAAATATTATATGACGAAGAATTTTATGACCTTTAATCGCACTATCGTAGGATTGAAACTTTTCATGGTTTGGGCAAGCTGACTTCATTGGGTGGCCTTTAATCGCACTATCGTAGGATTGAAACTACTGAAGAGAAAGATGTACATAGCAGTCCGACCTGCCTTTAATCGCACTATCGTAGGATTGAAACCGCGGTGAAAAAGTTGGCACGCCGCCGCCGACGCACCTTTAATCGCACTATCGTAGGATTGAAACGTACAATAACTCACTAATCAATCTTGATGGTTTGAGCACCTTTAATCGCACTATCGTAGGATTGAAACTGCTTACATTTGCTCTCGCATTCGATGCAGTGCGCCTTTAATCGCACTATCGTAGGATTGAAACGAGCATAGGGTACAATTCAGCCCTCATCAATCTGGAACCTTTAATCGCACTATCGTAGGATTGAAACTGTTCCTTGTCTCTTCTCTTTGTGTTGCTTGTGAATTCCTTTAATCGCACTATCGTAGGATTGAAACACTTTTACATTATTATGCACGATTCACTTTAGTAGTTTCCTTTAATCGCACTATCGTAGGATTGAAACTAAATTCCCACCCACCGAAGTCAGATT